>Ga0105246_10001557_pt1 | contig 13633 bp, 9 predicted proteins | sample KBSM64metaG_FD_99694 | JGI IMG/M metagenome (GOLD analysis project Ga0105246, IMG submission 99694) | Miscanthus rhizosphere microbial communities from Kellogg Biological Station, Michigan, USA - KBS M6-4 metaG | ecosystem: Host-associated > Plants > Roots > Rhizosphere > Soil | place: Michigan...
AAGGGGACTTCCATGAGGCCCTGAACTTCGCCGCGGTCTTCCACCTGCCGGTGATCTTTTTCGCGCAGAACAACAAGTACGCCATCTCAGTGCCGCTGAGCCACCAGTCCGTGGCACCGTCCCTGGCGCACAAGGCAGTGGGCTACGGCATGGCCGGCGAACGCGTGGACGGCAACGACCTCGTGGCCCTGCTGGCCGTGCTGGACCGGGCCGTGAAGCTTGCCCGCGAAGGATCCGGGCCGCTGCTGGTCGAAGCCAACACCTACCGTATGCAGGCCCACACCAACGCCGACGACGACACCCGCTACCGCGACAACGCCGAGGTCAGCGAGTGGAAAGCCAAGGATCCGCTCAGCCGCATGGACACCTACCTCAGGAGCCGCGGATTGCTCGACGACGACGGCGCCGCCAAGATCTCGGAACACGCCGAAGCGGTTGCCACGCAGCTGCGCGAGGGCCTCGGCGAGGACGTTCCGGTGGAGCCGCAGAACCTCTTCCGCTATGTCTTTTCCAAGCCCACACCGCAGCTGCAGGAACAATCCGCGCTCCTGGCAGACGAGCTCGCACGCGAGGAGAGCGCAAAATGACCATCACCACCTCATCGGAGGCGAACGGCAACGTCAGCGCCGCCACCGCCAGGGCTGCCGCGGCAGCAGCCGCCGTCGCCGAAACCCCGTCGCGTCGGGAAAGCGCCGCCCCCCAGAGCGTCACTATGGCCAAGGCCCTCAACACCGCCATGGCCGACGCCATGCGCGACGACCCCTCGGTGCTGGTCTTCGGCGAGGACGTCGGCCGCCTGGGCGGTGTCTTCCGCATCACCGACGGCCTCATGGATACCTTCGGCGAACAGCGCTGCTTCGACACCCCGCTGGCCGAATCCGGGATCGTGGGCATGGCCGTGGGCATGGCGATGAACGGCATGCGGCCCGTCATCGAGATGCAGTTCGATGCCTTCGCCTACCCGGCCTTCGAACAGATCGTCAGCCACGTGGCCAAGATGCATAACCGTACGCGGGGCGCCCTCAAGCTGCCCATGGTCATCCGGGTGCCCTACGCCGGCGGGATCGGCGGCGTGGAGCACCACTGCGACTCCTCCGAGTCGTACTACGCCCACACGGCCGGCCTGAAGGTCTTCACCCCGGCCACCGTGGCCGATGGCTACCGGTTGCTGCGCGAAGCGATCGACTCCGACGACCCCGTGATGTTCATGGAGCCCAAGAAGCTGTATTGGTCCAAGGACCAGGTGGACCTGGACGCCCTTGCCGCCGAACACGCCGCCAACCGCGCCGCAGGAAACAGCAGCGAGGGGCGGGCCGCCGTCGCCCGCTCCGGAACGGACGCCACCCTGATCGCCTACGGCCCCTCCGTTCCCACCGCGCTCGCCGCCGCGGCGGCAGCGGCCGAGGAAGGCCGCTCCCTGGAGGTGATCGACGTGCGGACCATCGTGCCATTCGACGACGAGACGGTCTCCGCGTCCGTCCGCAAGACCGGCCGGGCTGTGGTGATCGCCGAAGCGCACGGCTTCGCCTCAGTGGCCTCCGAAATCGTGGCCCGCGTCCAGGAACGCTGCTTCCACCACCTCGCCGCCCCGATCCGCCGGGTCACCGGCTTCGACGTCCCGTACCCCGCTCCGAAGCTGGAGCACTACTACCTGCCAAGCGTCGACCGCATCCTCGACGCCGTCGACGAGCTGCAATGGGAGAACTGACCATGAGCGCCGAACTGCAAGTCTTCCGCCTCCCGGACCTCGGCGAAGGCCTCACCGAAGCCGAACTGCTGAGCTGGCTCGTGGCCGTGGGCGACGAAATCCGCGTCGACCAGCCCATCGCGGAGGTCGAAACCGCAAAGTCCGTCGTAGAGGTGCCGTCGCCGTACGCCGGTACCGTGGCCGTCCTGCACGGCGAGCCTGGCCAGACGCTCGACGTCGGGAAGCCGCTGATCTCCGTGGCTCCGGTTGGGGCTTCTGCACCGGAGTCCGCTGTTGGTTCCGGCGGGTCCGCTGGGTCCGCTGTTGGTTCCGGGGCCTCCGCGGATGATGCCGCCCCCGCCCCTTCGGTGGACGGCTCTGCTGCAAGCAGCGAGCAGTCCACCTCAGGAAGGCCCGATGCCACTCCCGGGGCGGCATCATCCGCTCCGGCTTCGGCGGGTATGTCGCCGGCGGCATCGCCTGCTCCGGCCTCGGCTGTTGGCTCACCTTCTGCCGCCGAAACGTACCGGACCGAGGAGCGGGCCGGGTCCGGGAATGTGCTTATTGGGTACGGGACGTCGGGCGGGGGAGAGGCCCGGCGGACGCGGCCTCGGAAGGTTCCTGCCGCCGTCGGGGTTCCTGCAGCTGCAGTCCCAGCGGGACCGTCGCGGGTTCCTGGCAAGTTGTCCGCCGTGATTTCTCCGCTGGTGCGGAAAATGGCCCGGGACCACGGGGTTTCCCTGGATACCGTTCCCGGCTCGGGGGAGAGCGGGCTTATCCTGCGGCGCGATGTGGAGGCCGCCATCGCCGAGCCGCGGAAGGCCGTGCCGGTGACGGCTCCCGCGGAAGCGCCGGCTGGACCCGTGGATGCCCGGACCGGGCTCCCGGTGGCCTCGCGTTCGGCGGTCCGCGGAGTGCGCAAGGCTGTGGCCGCGAACATGGCACGGAGCCGCTCCGAGATCCCCGAAGCCACGGTGTGGGTGGACGTGGACGCCACCGCGCTGCTGGAGATGCGGGCAGAGCTGAAGAAGCGCGAAGAGCACCGTACGCCGGGCCTGCTGGCATTCATCGCCCGCTTCGTCACAGCCGGCCTGAAGAAGTATCCGGAGCTGAACACGCGCTTCGAGACCCTGCCGGACGGCAGCCAGGAGATCGTCGCCTTCAGCGGCATCAACCTTGGTTTCGCCGCCCAGACTGAACGCGGCCTCGTGGTGCCCTCGGTCCGCGGTGCGGACAGGCTCAGCGCCCGCGAACTGGACGCCGAGATCCGCCGGCTCACCGCCGTCGCACGCGACGGCAAGGCCACCCCGGCCGAACTGGGCAGCGGCACCTTCACGCTGAACAATTACGGGGTGTTCGGCGTGGACGGATCGGCCGCAATCATCAACTACCCCGAAGTGGCGATGCTGGGCCTCGGCCGGATCATCGACAGGCCGTGGGTGGTGGACGGCCAGCTCGCGGTGCGGAAGGTCACCGAGCTGACGCTCGCCTTCGACCACCGGGTGTGCGACGGCGAAACTGCGGCCGGGTTCCTCCGCTACGTGGCGGACGCCATCGAGAACCCGGGCACAGTGCTCTCGGACCTTTAGGCTCCCAGGCCTTGGAGGCGGGAATCCTACTGCAGCTTGAGCAGGTTGTGAGTGGCCGGACCTTCCAGGAGCTTGCCCGAGGCTGAATAGCGGGAACCGTGGAGCGGGCAGTCCCAGGACTGTTCGGCGTCGTTCCAGTGCAGGATGCCGCCCAAGTGGGCGCAGTGTGCGGACAGGCGGCAGGTGACTCCGTCCACGGTGCAGACCGCGGCGGGCTTGCCATGGAACAGCCCCGTGACGCCGGTGCCCTCCGCAGGTGTGGTTTCTTCGGTGATCTCGGGCTTGTCTTTCAGCGCGGCGTTGTCCCGCAGGTTCTGCAGCTGGGTGTCCATGTTGAATGACACGGCCGACGCCGCACCCCGGGGACCGGTGGTCCTTTGGTGGATGGTGCGTGCCCAGGAAGGCCGGGGGCTGCCTGTGATGTCGGAGACGATGTCCAAGGCCGAGGCCACGCCGTTGGTCATGCCCCATTTGTTGTAGCCGGTGCCGAAGAGTATCTTGCCGCGGCCCCGGGGCAGCTTGCCGAAGAAGGGCATGAGGTTGACCGCCTGGTAGTCCTGCGCGGACCACGTGTGCGCGACCTCGGCACCCGGATAGTGTCCCTGTGCCCAGGCTATGAGTTGTTCCAGATTGGCCTTGGGCGACGGCGCCCGTCCGCCCGGGTGCCCAAAGCCGCCGACCAGCAGGAGCCTGCCGTCGGGGGCCGCGCCGTCGGAAGTTCCGCCGTCGGGTCCCGGATAGTCGCGGATCGAACGGGTGGGGGGCTCGGCGGAGAGGTACATTCCCGGTGGTGGGTTGACGCCGTCCGGGAGCCGCAGCGCTGCGGCATAGGAGCGGTTGGGACGGAGCTTGGCAAAGTAGAGTCCGCGGTTCAGGACAGGCGTGCCGGTGGCCAGGACCACCGTCCCGGCGCGGACGTCGCCTCGCCGGGTGGCCACCGTGAGCGGATCGCCGGCGTGGACGTTCATGAGCCGCACGCCTTCGACGATGCTTCCGCCGGCCTCCCTGACATCCGCAGCGAGCGCCCTCAGCACGTCCATCGGGTTGAACTGGGCCTGGCGCGGAAGGCGCAGGGCGCTTTCGACGTCGAACGGCAACCCCGTTTCGCGGGTGGCCTCCACCTGCAGGCCGGCCGCCAGCGACACTTCCAGTTCAGTACGCAGCCGCTCGGCTCCCGCAGTGGTAGTGGCAAAGGTGTAGGCGTCGCGGTATTGGAACGGCACGCCGCGCCCCTCGAGGTAGTCCAGCAGCCACTCCTGTGCCGCCCGGTTCGCGTCCACGTAGGCGTGGACCTGCCGGATCGAGAACATGCTGCGCAGCCCGGACAGCACCGTGCCTTGGAGCAGGCTCAGCTTGGCCGTGGTGTTCCCGGTGGCCGCTGCCCCGACGTGGCGCCCTTCAAGGACGAGGACGCTATGGCCCGCCCGGGAAAGCATGACGGCGGTGGCCAGTCCGGTGATCCCTGCGCCCGCAACGACGACGTCGTAGCTGCCTCCGGGGGTGAACTGATCGCTGTCGATCCTGGTGCCGTTCCGAAGCCACAAGGAATCCATGGCAGATGCCCCTTCCGCCGGTCGGGAGCAACCACGCCGGAGGTGGTCCGTCTGCTGCCCGGCACACCTTCAGGGAAGCAGACGGCGGGGCGGGAAACAAGAGCTTGCGCGCCGCCGTCGGGCGTTCGCAAAAGACCGATGCAGCCGCGCCTGGCGCGAAGCGGTTCCTCCCCGTTGTGCCGCCGCTCCGTGGGTAGAATCAAGGCCTGGACACCGCCGGAACGCATCTGGATACGGAGACGAAATGTCAGCTTGGCTCGAAGTAGGCCCGGACAACTATGTGCTGGAAACCCCTGGGCGGTTGCTGAACACGGGCCTGGTGGCGGGCCAGGAACGGGCCATGGTGATCGACACCGGCAGCGGGCCCCGCCAGGGCCGGGAAATCCTGGCAGCCGTCCGTGAAAAGACGCAGCTGCCGCTGGTGGTGGTCAACACCCACGCGCACTACGACCACTTCTTCGGCAATGCGGTGTTCGCCGATGCCGGCGTCACTGAGTTCTGGGCGCATGTCAACTGTGCCGCGACGATCGACGACGACGCCGACCACCAGCGCCGCCTGGTGGCGGACATCGAGCCGGAAATGGCCGCCGGAAGCGGGGAAGCGGTGGAGATCGTCATCCCGAACGCCATCGTCAAGGACCAGCCGGTGTTGGTGGACCTGGGCGGACTGACCGCCACCTTGTTCTACCTGGGCCGCGGCCACACCGACGGCGACCTGCTGGTGGGCACTCCGAGCACCCTTTTCGCCGGCGACCTGGTGGAACAGGGCGCCCACCCTTCCTTCGAAGATTCCTACCCGGAAGAGTGGGCGGATGCGCTGCGGCACATCTCAGCCCTGCGCCACCGCTACGAGTTCCTGATCCCCGGCCACGGGAAGCCCTGCAGTGACCAGTTCGTCAAGACCCTCGCCGACACGATGAGCACCGCGGTCCGCCAGGCCCGGCAGTCCATCCGCGACATGCCCACCGACGCCACCAAGGCGATCCCCGTGCTGCCGTACGGTCCCGAGCAGTCGCGCTGGTTCATCAAACGTCTCCAGGAGACGTCCCACTGATCAGTTGAATCGTTCGAGGTCCAGGTTCAGCCCCTCATAGACGGCGGGGCGCCGGGACTTCAGCCATGCCGCAGTGGCCACGCCCGCCAGGGCGGCGGCCGCCAGCAGCCAGGGCAGGGCGCCGATTGCCGGATTGTCCGAACCGGCCAGCGCCGGGAAGTTCGCGATCGCCAGCCCGACGATCAGGGCCAGGCCCACGGCGCCGAGGCCGGGGGCGGCGAGCGTCCGCCACAGCCTCGGGTCCCGCTGGCGCCGGAAATGCACGACGACGGCCACAGCCGCCATGAGCTGCAGGCTCAGGATGCCGAGGGTTCCGAAGCCCGTCATGGACGCGGTGAGTGCGGTGATCGGGTCGAGCCCGGCAAGCCAGAAGATGAAGGCAATGCCCGTGCCGAAGGCCAGCTGGGCCATGCTGGCGTTCTGCGGGGCGCCGCTGCCCGGGCGGGTGCGGCCCAGGGCGGGCGGGAGGACGCCGACGCGTCCGAAGGCGTAGATGTACCGGCTCGCTGAATTGTGCAGGGCCAGCAGCGCCGCAAAGAGGGAGACAAGCAGCAACACCATCATGGCCTTGGTCAGGAAATCGCCCAGGTATTCGGTGGAAATCGCAAAGACCAAGTCGCCGGTGGCCAGGTGTTCCACGGCAGTTCCCTGCGCCTGCTCCACTCCGAGTGCGCTGACGATCGCCCAACTGGTGAAGGCCGCGAAGGCGCCGATGAAGAGGATGGACAGATAGGTGGCCCTCGGGATGGTCCGGCGCGCATCCCTGGCTTCCTCGCCGAAGAGGCCGGTGGCCTCGAAGCCCACAAAGCAGTTGGCGGCAAACAGCAGTCCGAGGCCCAGCGAGCCGGAAAACACGAACTCGGGCGAGAATGCTGCGGGCGCGAAGCCGTGGCGGAACAGCACCGAGAAGTCCAGGACCAGCAGGATCGACACTTCCAGCACCAGGCAGACCCCCAGGACCTTGGCGCTGACATCGATGCCGCGGCGGCTGAGCAGGAAGACGGCGGCAACCGAGACCAGACTCCACAGGAACCAGGGAAGGTCCAGGCCGCTGAGGTCCTTGACGACTGTCGCGGTGAAGAAGCCGGAAGTTCCAATGGCTCCGGCGACGAAGCAGTTGTAGCCGAGCATGGCGATGAAGCCGGCGGCGAGTCCGAACGGCCGGCCCATGCCGCGCACGACAAAGGCGTAGAAGCCGCCGGCGCTGACCAGGGTTCGGGCCATCTGGGCGTACCCGACTGCGAAGAGCAGCAGGATGGCAGTGGCGATGAGGAAGGAACCGGGCATGCCGCCGCCGTTGCCCACGGCGATGCCGATGGTTGCGATCACGATGATGCCGGTTAGCGGTGCCACCGCGGCGAGGACGAGGAACACGATGCCGCCGACGCCGAGCGCATCGCGCCGCAGCTCCTGCCGCGGTGCCGTCATGGAGGGCTGCCCAAGGGACTGTGGTGAAGGTCTCATGCAGGGAGTATGGTCTCCCGAAGCCTGCCGCGACTTGTTCCTGCGTGTGTTCGCTTTGTCACACAGCGCAGGGTGGACCGGAGCGTGAAGGCGGTCTTGAACTGCAGCGTTGTCGACGGGCGCTTAGACTTAGCGTTTGATGCATTTCAATCGAGCTCCGCAGCGCCGGCCGTTGCGGGTCCGGGGGGACGACACCATGGCGGATTCCGTGCAGAACGACAACGACCCAGCTACCGCTACCGAAGGGCAGCCAGAGTTCCGCAGTCGCCGCGATCGCCGGCGTGCCGAGGACGATGCCCGGACAGGAACCATGCCAATCGTCCCCGCAAACAAGCCAGAACCGGGAACCGCCTCGGGCGGACTCATCCAGAGCAGCTCCTGGGCCGCGGCGGCCGCCGCGGCCGATGCCACCGGCACCGAAACGGGCCTCGCGGAAGAGACCGCGGCAGGAACCGCGGCAACCGCGGGGTGGGAAGGCCAGACGCCCGGACCGGATGCCGCCGTCGTCAACGATCCGGTCACGGAAGAGGTGCCCGGCTCGGGGCGTTCGGCGGAACGCGCGGCGCTGCGCTCGGCGCCGATGCCGGACTTCATCAGCTCCCCGGGTGCTTTCGTGAGGGAACAGAAGCCGCGGCCCGTCGGCGGGTTCCGCGGAGCCGTCTACCGGCTCACCGGCGGTGCCTGGAACATGGGTCCCAGCGCCAAGCAGCGCCAGGAAGACGAGCTGGCGCGCCGGATCTCCCGGCAGCTGCAGGGCAGCTTCAACACCGCGATCCTGAGCCTCAAGGGCGGTATCGGCAAGACCTCCACCACAGTGGGCGTGGGCCTGACCCTGGCCGAATACCGCGGGGACCCGCCGTGCGCCATCGACGCCAACCCGGACTCCGGCGACCTCGTGGAACGGGCGCTCGGCGAAGGCATCTACCAGCGGTCCACCCCGCGCACCATCACCGACCTGCTGGGCAACCTGGAGAGCATCGACTCCCTGACGGGGTTGTCCCGCTACATGCACCACGCCGGCCGCCTGCACCTGATTGCGGGGGAGCAGGACCCGGAAGTCTCGGACTCCCTCACCGCGGCGGAGTACCGGAAGATCCGCCAGCTGATTTCCAGCTACTATTCCGTGGCCCTGACGGACTGCGGCACCGGCGTCACCCACAACGCCATGAAGGGCATCCTGCAGTCCGCGGACAACCTCATCATCGCCGCCGGGTACGCCGTCAGCGGCGCCAAGCGGGCCCGCAGCACCCTGCACTGGCTCGCCAGCCACGGCTACGAGGACCTGGCCCGCAACGCGATCGTGGTCATCACGGACAAGGACGAGGTCTCCTCCCGTGTGGACAAGAGCGCGATCGAGGAACACCTCTCCGGGATCTGCCGCCAGCTGATCGCCGTGCCCCACGACAGGGGAGTGGCCGACGGCGACCTCGTCACCCTGGACGTGCTGCGGCCGGAAACCCGCCGCGCCTACAAGGAGATCGCTGCCGCAATCGTTGACGGCTACGTCTAGCAGGCGATGGCAGCCAACAAATGCTGTGGCTCCTGAAGCCCTGATCCGGGCGGACCTTTCGGATTGATCTCGGAGGCCGGCGCCGCGCTCTACGAGGCCAAGGCGCTCGGCAGGAACCGCGTGGTCACCTGTTCGTCCTAGGATGAGGGGAATGAGCACCACCAGAACTTCCCCGGCATTTTCCCTGCGCAGCATCGCCCTCCCCGCCTTCGGGCCCACGGTGCTGTTCTGCCTCGGTGAAGGCGCGGTGCTTCCGGTGGTGGTGCTGTCCGCCCGGGAACTGGGCGCCTCCGCGGCCCTTTCGGCCCTACTGGTCACGCTCATCGGCGTGGGGTCCTGGCTGTTCAACATCCCGGCCTCGCTCATCACCATCCGTATCGGGGAGCGCTGGGCCATCACCGGAGCGGGCGCGATCGGTGCACTGGCGCTCGCGGCGGCCGCACTCGCCCCGCGACTGCACCAGGGCCTGTGGCTGCTGGCCGTGGCCATGACGATCGTCGGAATGGCCACCAGTGTCTTCAACCTGGCCCGGCAGAAGTACCTCACTGAAGCCGTGCCGGTGGAATTCCGGGCGCGGGCGCTGTCCACCCTGGGCGGGAGCACCCGGATCGGGGTGTTCATCGGCCCCTTCGTGGGTGCCGGGGCGATGCAGTTCCTCGGCATCGCCGGCGCCTACTGGGTGGGGGCCGTGGCGATGGCGGCCGCGGCGGGCCTCTCGCTCACCATTCCTGACCTGGTGGCGAAGGGCGCCGGAAGGCCCGGCGTTGCCACGGGGCCGGAGCCGACCCTCCGGTCTGTCGCGTCCGCCCATGCCCAGGTCCTGTTCGCGGTGGGCACCGGCGTGCTGCTGCTGGCTGCGCTGCGCGCCTCGCGGCAGGTCGTCATCCCGTTGTGGGCGGACCACCTGGGCCTGGACGCCACCCACGCCTCGCTGATCTACGGCGTTTCCGGTGCCATCGACATGCTGGTGTTCTACCCGGCCGGCAAGCTCATGGACCGCAAGGGCCGGCTCTGGGTAGCCCTGCCGTCCACCGTGGTCATGGGCATTTCACTGTTCCTCATCCCCTTGTCCGGCGGATTCGTCGGCCTGGGGCTGGCGGCCATGCTGATCGGGTTCGGCAACGGCATCAGCTCCGGGCTGGTCATGACGCTGGGCGCCGACTTCTCGCCCGAGCGCGGCCGGGGCCAGTTCCTGGGCCTGTGGCGGTTCATCGCCGACGCCGGAAGCACCGGCGGCCCGATGCTTCTCTCCGCGATGACGGCGGCGGTTTCCCTTGCCGCCGGGATCTGGTCGTGCGGGGTGCTCGGCCTTGCCGCCGCGGCGGTGTTCACCGTCGCGCTTACGAAACTGAGGCATCGCCGGAACTACTAGGACCCGCGGCCTGGCCCGGTGTGACCGCCTACCGTTTGCGTGCGGCCCGGCCGAACAGCCACGTGGCGGCTACCGTCCCCAGGTACCCCGTGATCACGATCAGTGAGACGCCGGCCCAGAAATAGTTGGTGGTGCTTTCTTCCTGGGCCAGCCCGGGAATACCTACCCCCAAGGGCGCGATCCTGAGCAGCGAGTAGACGGCGACTCCCGCCGAAAGCAGCCCGGCCAGCACGGAAAGCGTCAGCCAGAGCCGGGAGGACGCCCAGTGCTCGCCGTGCCCGCCCCACACGTTCCAGCGGTTGCCAGTGCGCATCACCAGCCAGCCGGCGGGCAGCATCACGGCACCGGTCACGAGGAACGCCGCGACGACGTCGGCAGGCCGGTGCCACTGGTTGACCAGCGTGGACACCCCGGCCGCCACGGCGAAGGTGCCGCCCAGGAAGCCCGCCAGCGGCCGCCAGCGCGGGGAGGCCACCAGGAACACCGCGGCGGCGGCCGAGGCAGCCAGCGTGGTGTGCCCCGAGGGCAGCGAATTCAGTTCCAAGGTCTGGACGCCCGTGAACGGCCGGTCCGGGAACCAATCCTTGAGCAGCTGCGTCGCCAGGTTCGCGACGGCGCAGGCCGCCACCGCGATGCCCGCCGCCTTCCAGCGCCGCCGGGCCAGGGTGACGAACAGGACCACGACGGCGGCGATCGCCAGGGAGGTCCCCGGCAGGAGGTCCAGGAAACGCGTCGTGGCCCTGCCGGCAGGGCCGTGAAGTTCGCCGGCCTCGACGAGGGCCGATTCGTCGATGTACTGGCCGGTGGTGGTCTGGACGAAGAAGTAGTAGCTGGCCACAAGCCCGGCCACACAGGCCAGGGTGGCCAAAGCGAAGGGCAGGCCGCTGCCTTTTGCGGCCGGGCGCCCGCCGGTTCCTGCGGGGCGGCCGGTTTCCCGCTGCCACTCGCTTTCCCGCTGTCCGCCGGCTTCCCGCTGTCCGCCGGCTTCCCGTTGTGCGGGCCGGAGGCTGCTGTCCCTTCGAAAAATCATCCCTTTCAGGGTGCCACACCGCGCCCGGCAGGACACAGCGCATTCCCTGGGCGGTAGCTGGGTGCCGGTGAGGAAGCGGCAACTAGCTTGTGACTCTTGACACGTGTTAGGTTGAGGATTTACAGTTCCTAACACGTGTTAGGAAGGAAAAAGACATGCCAGGAAGCAATGGGAAGCTGCGTGAAATCTCACGCAGGACCGCCCTTGGCGCCTTGGGTGTGGGAATTGTCGGGGCAACCGTGGCGTCGTGGCCGCGGCTGACCGGTACCGACATCCCCGGCCGCGGCGACAACAGCCTCAGCATCGCCATCATGGGTACCGCCGCGGACGCCGCTGCCCGCCAGAAGGTGGTCGACGCATTCGCCAAGGTCCACCCGGACATCAAGGTGAAGGTCCAGGCCATCCAGGCCGTGGACTGGAAGGACTTCTTCACCAAGATCCTCACCATGGTGGCCGCCGGAACGCCGCCGGATGTGGTGTACGTGGCCACGGAAGGTGCCCAGCTGTTCGCCGAGAAGCTGGCCCACCCGCTGGACGAGTACCTGCGCCGGGACGCAGGGCACATGAAGGAGTACTTCGCGGACGTCCACCCCAGCCTGGTGGAAGCCTTCATGTACAAGGGCAGCCTGTTCCAGCTCCCCATCGACTGGAACGCCGCCAACATGTACTACAACACCAAGGCCCTGCAGCAGGCAGGCCTGGAGCGGCCGGCGGACGACTGGACCCACCTGGACTTCCGCAGCACCCTGGCCGCGATGCGCAAGGCCCGGCCCTCGGACTTCACACCGTACTACTGGACCAACCGGCTCTTCGGCGGCGTGGTCCCGTGGCTCTACGCCAACGACACCAGCTTCCTGAAGGAAACCAAGTCCACCGGCGGCAGATGGCTGTGGGACAGTTTCTACGCCAACGACCCCACCCGCGGCATGCGCTCGGGCGGCTACCAGTGGCTCGAGCCCAACGCCAATGATCCGAAGGTCTTCGAATCCTTCGACTTCCTGCGAGGGCTGGTCAAGGACGGCCTGGGTGTGCGCCCCGAAGAAGGCGGCGGCAACTCGCTGGTGGGCCTCTTCGCCTCCAACCGGATCGGCACCACGCCGGCCGGCGGCTACTGGGTCCAGGGCCTGAGCGAGGCCGGCATGAAGCAGGACGACTACGATGTCCAGTTCTTCCCGAGGTGGCGCACCCAGCGGCACCAGTTCGGCACCGCCGGCTACGCGATCATGAAGACCGCCAAGGACAAGGACGCCGCCTGGGAATGGGTGAAGTTCAGCTCCAGCCTGGAGGCCATGCAGATCGTCTTCCCCACGCCGAACACCACCCCGGCCCGGCGCTCCATGGTCAATGAGCAGCTGTATGCGGGCAAGGGCCCGCGGCACTGGAAGGTCTTCTACGACACCCTCGACCGGTTCCCCAGCACCGGTCCCATTCCCGCACCACCCCAGCAGGCCGCCGTCGAGACGGCCTTGATGAAGAACGTGTCCCTGGCCGTCAGCGGTGACGAGCGGCAGCTGAAGTCGGCACTCGACTCGCTGCAGAGGGACCTCGAATTTGCCTTGAGGAGGCAGCCATGAGCACCGCAAGCGACACGCGCGTGCGCACCAAAGCCCTGCGCGGCAACAGCGCCGGCCAAGCCGGCAAGGCACGCCGCTCCGGCCGCGAACGCCAGCCCTGGCTGCCCTGGATCTTCCTGGCACCGACCATCGTGGGCATGGGCATCTTCACCGTCCTGCCCATCATCGCCTCGGTGGCCCTGGCCTTCTTCCGCTGGGACATCATCTCGGCGCCGAGCTTCGTGGGCTTCGAGAACTTCGCCGAAGTCGTCCAGGACCCCACGGTCCGGGTGTCGTTCCTGAACACCATCCTGTTCGTCGTGGTGGCCGTGGCCCTGCAGCTGGGCCTTGCCCTCGGGCTGGCCATCATGGTCCAGGAGAAGCTTCCGGCCTGGCTGCGGGTCTTCTTCCGCAGCGCCTTCTTCTTCCCGCTGATCCTCTCCGCCGCCTCGGTATCGATCTTCATGCGGTACCTCTTCAACGAGCAGTTCGGCGTGGTCAACTGGCTGCTGTCCCTCGTGGGCATCCCCGCGGTTCCCTGGCTGACGACGCCTGGCGGTTCCGCCGCCGTCGTGATCCTGGTGTACGTGTGGCAGAACTTCGGCTTCTCGTTCCTGCTGTTCATCGGCGGGCTGGCCTCGATCCCGGTGGAAACCTATGAGGCGGCGTCGCTGGATGGCGCCACGGGCTGGCGCAAGCACGTCCATGTGACCCTGCCGTTGCTCAGCCCCACCACCCTGGTGGCCTCCGTGATGGCGATCATCAACGCCCTCCAGGTCTTCGACCAGCCCTTCGTGCTCACCCGCGGCGGCCCCGGCGAC
>Ga0105246_10001560_pt1 | contig 13630 bp, 14 predicted proteins | sample KBSM64metaG_FD_99694 | JGI IMG/M metagenome (GOLD analysis project Ga0105246, IMG submission 99694) | Miscanthus rhizosphere microbial communities from Kellogg Biological Station, Michigan, USA - KBS M6-4 metaG | ecosystem: Host-associated > Plants > Roots > Rhizosphere > Soil | place...
CGGCGCCGAGTTCGGCGAGGATGGCGAGAGCATCGGTATGCCCTTCGAACAGCTTCACCAACGAAAGGTCATGGGCTGCCACATCGGCCAGCACACGCCAGCGCGCCAGGGTCCGGCCGGCACCAGGTCTTGGCAGCACGTCGATGCCCGCGTCGACCAGATGCTTCAGCGCGAGGTCGCGCCCGTGGCGAAGCTGCAGTTGCCGCAAGGCATCGTCGAGCGCGGGTTCGGACATGTGAAGTAGCGGCTATCGCACGGAGCCTTTGGCACCACCGGTCGGCGTCAGGCAGTCACCGGCGAGGCGGCGACCAGGTGCTCGGTCAGGAACCACACTTGCAGTTCGTTGGTGCGAAGCACGTTGCTGACGAACACGTCGTTGCTGCCGGCGTCGCCGGACTTGTCGACCTGCTCGGCCGCATCGCGCGCCGAGATGATGATCTGCTCATGCGCCTCGGCCAGCCGGCGCAATTGCACGGCAGCCGGTTCGCGCCCGCGCGGCGGCCTGGCGATCTTGGTGGCTTCGGCGATGTCGGGCGCCATGGCGAGCGCAACGCCGCCAAGCAGCTGAATCCGTTCGGCAACGATGTCTACCAGCAGCACCTGGCCTTCGTAGTGCTGGTCGTACATGAGGTGCAACTGGTTGAAGGTCGGGCCCACTACCTGCCAGTGATGCTTCTTGTACATGTCGCGCAGCGTGATCGTGTCAGCCAGGCACTGGTTCAGCAGCGCCACGCTTTGCTTGCAGACCTTCTCCGACAGCCCGTTGGGGAGCTTGATGATTTCCCCGTACCGTTGCGTCTCGTGGCTCTGCTGATGCAGGTTCGGCTTCACTTCCTTCGCTGACGCCGGGGTTGGCGAAGTCGGCGAGCCTGCCGCCTTTGACTTGCCGTTCTTTGATGCTGCCATGGGTGCGCTCCTGAATTTGGAAGATCGACTTCTAGCACCCGTGCAATGGCCCGCGCGTAGTCCAGCCGCCCGCTTCGAGCGGCCGTTTTCCTTCGTCGAGCCCGCATGTCTGTCGCCTACAGACCCGCCGCGTTTCTCCTGACGTGGCGTGTACGGGCGGCTCTCTATCTTCGGTACTTGGCAGGCAATCCGATCTACAACGGCACGAGATCTCAACCATGCTAGGTATCGTCATCCCGGCGCACAACGAAGAGCAGCTCATCCGCGGATGCCTGTCTTCAGTGCGCATCGCATCGCAGCACCCCGCACTGATGGGAGAGCCCGTGGAGACGATCGTGGTGCTGGACGACTGCACGGACGCCACTGGCATCCTGGCGTCCAGCTGTGGCGCCATGACCGTCACCATTCGCGCGCGAAATGTCGGAGTGGCTCGGGCCGTGGGTGCGAAGGCTCTCCTGGCAAGGAGCGCGAGATGGTTGGCGTTCACCGATGCCGACACGCTGGTCTCGGAAGCCTGGCTGGCGGCCCAACTTTCTCTTCAGACAGACGTCGTATGCGGAACGGTGTCCGTGCTGGACTGGTCGCCTCACGGGAGCCATGCAGCGCTGCTCGAGGCACATTTCCGGGAGACCTATTTCGACTGCGAATCCCATCGCCATGTGCATGGCGCAAACCTCGGCGTCTCGGCGGCGGCGTATCTTCGCGTCGGCGGGTTCAGGCACCTCGCGTGCAGCGAGGACGTCGCCCTGGTGAATGCGCTGGTCGATGCCGGCTGCAGCGTATCCTGGACTTCGCTGCCGCGGGTCGTGACCAGCGCTCGCACCGATGCACGGGCGCGTGGCGGCTTTGCGGGCGCGCTGCTGAATGCCGTGGCGCAACGCCTGGCCGAATCCACAGGCGCTGCGATGCGACCGGCAATTGCTGGCGGGTGACGCCGTGAGTGAAGCCCTTGATCTGATCCAATGGCCGGCGTTCATCGCATCTCTCACGGCTGCTTGGCTAGTCGCATCCAGCGCGAAGCGACGCAGGAATATCGGCTTCTGGATTTTCCTGTTCAGCAATATGCTGTGGGTGGTCTGGGCCTTGCACACATCTGCCACGGCACTCGTTGCGCTTCAGGTTTGCCTGGCCGTGCTCAACGTTCGAGGTTTATTCAAAACGGATCCGCCGACATAGGTCCGCACTCTGCCGCCATCCGCGCAATTCATGTCGACGCTGCTTCTCGTCAAGAACTTGGCAGCCGACCCGCTGAACACCCGCGGCTGCGCAGCATGATGCCTTGCTTCAAAAACGAGGGAGTGCAATGACCGGTCGAACTGCCTTACCAGCGCTTCCACCAGGGCCGTGCAGAGTCCCAAATGGCGAGGGGGCGAGTGTCCAGCAGTTCTTGGCTCATGGCAGGAGCGTTGCCCCGAAGCCGTCGGACTTCCACTTCGAGCGCGTGGGCGATGCCTCGGGCATCTCGATCGCCACGAAGCGCTCGTCGGCGCCATTCGGCAGCCTGGGCCGCCAATCCGTGTTGATCTGAGTTTTCCAGTTCCACCATGGAGAGGGATTTTTCATTGCTTATGGCAACTGGCTGTAGGCGGACGGAGTGTGCGCTTGTACGAAAAGATACAAATAGCCGTCTGCGCTTGCAGGCGCGCATCAATGGGACCGCCCGTCAATGCACGGCAGCGCAATAGGCGAGGAACTCATTGACCTCTGCTGCCTTATCGAAGACCGCATCGGCGCCCAGACGAATGCACTCCGCACGGTTGTCTGGAGAAGCCGCATTGGTCAACGCCACCACGATCCCTCTCTTCCCGCCGAGCGCTGAAAGGGCGGCCAACACGCCGAGCCCTGTGCCCTGTTTCAGCAACAGGTCCACGACGAGAAGCTGCCATGCCTCTTCATTCGCCTGGAGCCAAGCCACAGCTTCGGTCTCGGAGAGCGCAGTACCTATTACCTCGGCCTGCAAGTAGCCCTCGAGCACAACCTTGAGGCTGTCTTGGATCAATGGCTCATCTTCCACAATAAAAACGGCAAGCGTCATTTTGGGGAGCCTCCTGCGGATATCGACATCGAATGCGGGGGCGCATTGCCAATGTCCTGTAGAAGGTCGTGCTTTCGAGGAGGCCCTGTTGTAGGTAGACACCGCGTCAGCTTGTTGGCGCAGCAGCCAAGCCCGTCCCGTTATCGTGCGTCCGACGCCTCCAGATCGGCAGGGCGCTGCGTCGAGTTCAACAGGGAACAAGCACGCATCCTCAAGGCCGCTTCGCCCTTGGCCGTCACCCGTATCACCGTGGCCTGACCGGAGTAAGTTGTTCGCCCTTGGGAGTGCATGAACGGCGGAAGATCTGCCTCTATCAGTCTTGCAGCGCGCAGCAAATCACATTTCTCGACGTCCTCGGGCACGTCGATGGTCACTGGCATATCTGCGGAGCAAAGCCGCTCGAGCAATTGCATGGGCATTGCAGATCCTCGCATCGATGCAGGTCGACGTCGCCGGTTGATGAACTCGCTTGCACCGCAGTGCCTAGAGGCGTCCCGTCAACAACAAGACGATCAGCACGAGCACGACGACGCCGAGAATGCCGCTCGGACCGTAACCCCAACTGCGGCTGTGCGGCCATGACGGAAACGCCCCGATCAGAACGAGGATCAGGATGATCAGAAGAATGGTGCCAATGCTCATGATTCACTCCTAGGTGCTTGCTTGATATCAAGTTACCGAGGCGGCGCATTCCAGTCTGTTCGCTATCGAAAAAACCGGAATGCACTGCCTGGTTGTCCGACCGCCGGCGTCAGTCCAGCGTGTCGGCGTAGGCCTTCCGATCGGCCGCGTAGCAGCCGCACGCTGCCGCTTCCAGGCCGCTGCGATCAAGCACCTTGAGATCGCCACGGTGGTAAGCAATCAGCCCGCTGTGCTGCAAGGCGTTGGCAGCCACGGTGATGCCCACGCGTCGCACGCCGAGCATGTAGGCCAGGAATTCATGCGTCACGCGAAAGCTGTCGCAGTGGGCGCGGTCCTGGCTCATCAGCAGCCACCGGGCCAGACGTGGGCCGATCTGATGGAAGCGAAGACATGCGGCCGAGGTTGTCAGCTGGGCCATCAGCACGTAGAGGTAGCGGTTCAGCACGCGCTGCAAGGCCACGCTGCGTTCGAGCTCCTTGCGGAAGGCACCCGCGTCGACGCGCCATGCCGTCCCCGCACCTTGCACAACCGCACGCAGGGGCGTTGTGCCCACCCCCAGCACGATTTGCGCGCCCAGCATGCCCTCGCGCCCGACCATCCCGACTTCGAGCTCAGGGCTGCCGCCGGTCAACGTCAACAGCGAAATAAAGCCTTCCGTGGGGAAATAGGCGTAGCGCGTGTACTCGCCGGGCGAGCAGAGCACGTCGGCCAAGATCAATGGAATGGGTTCGCAGATGGCGAGGAAGCGCCGCCGGTCCTTCGCGGGAAGCAGTTCGATCAGATGGTTCTCGACGGCGGTCAATCTCGCCCTCCGGTGCGTTGGCAGTCCGAACAAGTCTGCAACCGTCGTCAAAGTCGTGGGATCGAGCGAAGCGCACTCGCCTAGACTTGGGGCAGCGTGGTGCCGCCAGCGGCACAACCGGGAGGCGTTGCCGCCCGCCCTGGATCGTGCTGGGCGCGCACACCTGATCAAAGCCATTCGCCGGAGACGAGCATGAAGTCCGCAGGACTGAAGGGAACCATCGCGATCGAACTCGTGCATGAAGCGCTTCATGCCGCGCAGCTTCGCAACATGGAGATCACCCATGTCCTTGAACTCGCCAAGCTGGATCGCGAGTTGCTGAACTCTCCTCGCGCGCGCATCTCCGCAGCGGCGTATTCGCGCATGTGGGTCGCGCTTGCCGATCTGATGGACGACGAATTCTTCGGCTTGGACAGCCACGGGCTTCGGCGGGGAAGCTATGCGCTCATGACCCGTGCCGCTGTCAGCTCGCACAACCTCGAACACGCCCTGCGCCGCATTCTCAGATTTCTTCGATCGACGCTGGACGATTTTCGTGGCGAGTTGATCCGTACGGAAAGCGAAGCTCGCGTGATCCTCCACGACGGCGGCGTGCTGCGCCGGCTGTTCGGCTACGGCACCTGGTTCATCCTCGTGCACGGCCTGGCATGCTGGCTTGTGCATCGGCGCATTCCCTTGAGCGAGATGCAGTTTCGGTGCGCGCCTCCCGCCGACGACAGCCACTATCGCACACGGTTTTGCGACAACGTGAGCTTCAATGCCAAGACCACGCACATCGTGTTCGCGAGCGACCTGCTGGACCTGAAGATCGCGGAGACGCCCGAGACGGTCGACAGCTTTCTGCGGGCGGCACCAGCCAACCTGCTGGTTCAATACCGCAACGACGCCAGTACAAGCGCCCAGATCCGAAAGAGTTTGCGCAGCCGGATGCCGGACGAGTGGCCGGAGCTGGAAAGGATCGCTCGGGAATTACGCCTTTCCAGTACAACCCTACAACGCAGGCTGCAACAAGAAGGGTTGAGCTATCAACGGTTGAAGGACGACCTGCGCCGGGACATCGCCATTGACTTGCTCTCGAGCGCGTCGCTGACCGTAGCGGAGGTTGCCGCTCAGACTGGATTCCAGGAAACGAGTGCGTTCCATCGCGCCTTCAAGAAGTGGACTGGCGTCAGCCCCGGCACCTATCGCTCCTCCAGCAACACGACGCAGGAACGCTCACCGGGCCCGTAGCTCCCGTGTCCTGACGCCCCGCCCATATCGAGGCCGTTGGGCATGGGCACCGAAGAGTTGCAGAAATAACCTCCGGTCGACGCCGCACAAAGCGGCCAACACTAACGACAGGAGACAACATGCAACAAGTCGATGTGCACGCCTTGGCGGGTCGATCGCGCTTCAATGGATTCCACGGGCTCGTTCTTTTCTGGTGCGTGCTGATCCTCATCATCGACGGCTATGACCTGGCCGTCGTCGGGGCAGCGCTCCCGTCGATCATGAAAGACATGGGGGTCGATGCAACGAGCGCCGGCGTCATGGCCGGCTCCGCGCTGCTCGGCACGATGCTGGGGGCCATCTTTCTTGGCACCTTGGCGGATCGAATCGGGCGCCCTCGCATGATCGCGGTGTGCGTTGCGCTCTTCAGCCTTTTCACCGCTGCGGCCGGTTTGACCAACGACCCGATCAGCTTCAGCGTCGCCCGCTTCATCGCCGGCCTGGGCATCGGGGGCGTGCTCCCCATCGTGACGGCGCAGATGGGCGAATTCGCTCCATCGAATCTGCGCACACGCCTGGTGACTCTGGTGTTTGCCGGCTATTCAGTGGGCGGCATTCTTGTCGCCCTGACCGCCAAGCAACTCATCGAAGGCTACGGGTGGCAGTGGGTTTTCTACGTGGCAGGGCTCCCTGTGCTTCTGATCCCGCTCATCCTCAAGACGATGCCGGAGTCGCCGTCGTTCCTCGTCAAGAAGGGTGACCAACGGAAGCTCCGGGCGATGGCGGCAAGGATTGCGCCCGAGCAGGTTCATGCGATGGACGTCGTCTACATTGGATCGCCCACCGACAAGGTGCGCGCAGCACCCATACGCAGCCTGTTCGAGGAAGGCCGGGGGCTCAGCACCGTGATGATCTGGGTCGCATTCATGACGGGCCTTTTCATGGTCTACGCGCTGAACTCGTGGCTCACCAAACTGATGGCCATGGCGGGGTACAGCCTCGGCTCCGCCCTGAACTTTGTGATCGTCTTCAACGTCGGTGCCATTGTTGGCGCGATCGGCGGAGGCCTGCTGAGCGACAAGTTCAATATCAAGCACGTTCTGATCTGCTTCTATGCCGTAGGTGCCATATCGCTGACCGCACTCGCCTATACGAAGTCGACCGAGCTGCTGTTCCTGGCCGTGTTCATCGTTGGTGCTTCCACGTTGGGCACGCAACTCCTGGCCTATGCATACGCCGGCGATTTCTATTCGCCCGCGACACGGTCAACGGGCGTGGGCTTCGCATCCGGCGTTGGCCGCATCGGCGCCATCGTCGCGCCGGTTCTGATCGGTTGGCTTGTCTCCTTGAAGCTTCCCATGGAGCAGAACTTCATGGCGATCGCGGTTGCCGGGCTTCTAGGGGCTATCGCCGTCACGTTCGTGAACCAGTCGCGAGCCGACTCGACGCGCGCCAGCGCCGTGAACGCATTGGCCAGCTAGCAAGCAAAAGCCCGCATCGGAATGTCCGTATACCCCACGCTACTGACGTGATCGGACATGGCCGCGAAGGCACACGGTGGATAGAGTGAACCGACAAGGCGCCTACCGGTGAGCAGGCGCGAAGGAGACAAGAATTGCAAGCAACAGATCGTGGTTTCGTGATCACGGGTGCAGGTTCCGGCCTGGGCGCAGCGACGGCCCGACGCCTGGTGAGAGCAGGGGCTTCCGTCCTTCTTTTGGACCGGGACATTGCCGCAGCGCAAGCCCTTTGCGATGAGCTGGGAGAGCGGTCCATTGCAGTCCGGGCCGACGTCACGTCCGCGGCCGATGTCGAGAACGCGCTGAGTCTGTTCCGCGAAGCCTTCGGCGACCTCCATGGCGCCGTCAACTGTGCCGGGGTGGCGCCCGCAGAGAAGGTGCTGGGGCGCGAGCGCCCCCACGACCTGGATGCCTTCGCGCGCACGATCCAGATCAATCTTGTCGGCACCTTCAATGTTCTGCGGCTTGCGGCCGCGCAGATTGCGAAGAACAGCGCCGCAGAAGACGGCGAGCGCGGCGTGATCGTCAACACGGCGTCGGTTGCCGCCTTCGATGGCCAGATTGGCCAGGCGGGATACGCCGCCTCCAAAGGAGGGATTGCCGCCATGACTTTGCCCGTTGCAAGGGAGCTCGCGCGCGTGGGCATTCGGGTGGTGGCCGTGGCGCCGGGGATCATGGAGACGCCGATGCTTTCGGCCATGCCGGCTGAGGTGCAGCAAGCGCTTGGGCAGATGGTGCCTTTCCCTCCGCGCTTGGGTCGTCCGGACGAGTTCGCGGGCCTGGTGCTGCACATCATCGAAAACCAGTACCTCAACGGCGAGGTGATTCGTCTCGACGGTGCGATCCGGATGGCTCCCAAGTAAGACAAGGATTTTCCGAATGAACCGAGTGACCGCGCCCGCGTTGAGCGCAGAAGTCCTGAGAGAAGCCGTGGATTGGGCCATCTCCAGTCGGCGCAGCGTACGGGCTTTCCTGCCCACGCCCGTGCCTTCCGAGGAAGTCGAAGCCATTCTCTCGACGGCGCGTTACAGCGCCTCCGGCATGAACATGCAGCCTTGGCGCGTGCATGTGTTGACCGGCGAGGCGAAGGCGAAGCTGTCCGAGGCTCTGGCCGAGCTCGACGACGACCCGGAAGGTTCGCGGGACCTTCAGGAGCCCTATGACTACTACCCGCGCGAATGGTTTTCCCCGTATATAGAACGGCGTCGAAAAGTCGGTTGGGACCTGTATGGCCTGCTGGGAATAGCCAAGGGCGACAAGGAGCGCATGCACAAGCAGCATGGGCGCAACTATCGCTTCTTTGACGCTCCCGTCGGGCTCTTCTTCACCGTGAATCGCGAACTCGCGGAAGGAAGCCTGCTGGACTACGGCATGTTCCTGCAGAGCGTGATGATCGCTGCGAGGGCGCGGAATATTCACACCTGCCCTCAGGCAGCGTTCCTCAAGTTTCACCGCCAGATCGCCGACTTCCTGGAGATTCCCGTCGGGCAGATGCTCGTGTGCGGCATGAGCCTTGGCTATGCCGACCCAGCTTCCATCGAGAACTCGCTCGTCACCGAGCGTGAGCCGGTGTCGACCTTCACGACGTTTCACCACACAGCCAAGGAGACAAGACCATGAGTGCGAAGTCCTATGGAACGGGCCTTGACCGCTGCGAAGCGAACCATGTGCCACTGACGCCGCTTGGCTTCCTGGATCGGGCCGCCCTCGTGCATCCGAAGCGCGTGGCGGTGGTGCACGGCGATCTGACGCGGACGTGGGAGCAGACACGCGAGCGCTGCTATCGCCTTGCGTCGGCACTCGTCGCGCGGGGCATCGAGCCGGGCGACACCGTCTCCGTCCTCGCGCCCAACACACCGGCCATGCTGGAAGCGCATTTCGGCGTGCCGCTGGCCGGTGCGGTCCTCAACGCCATCAATCACCGTTTGGACGCGGAGGGAATCGCGTTCATCCTGCGGCACGGCGAGTGCAGGCTGCTGCTGGTCGATCGCGAGTTCTCCGCTGTCGTCGCCGCGGCGCTGAAGAAGCTCGACCATCCGCCTTCGGTGATCGATATCGAAGATCATCTGGCACCGCCAGGCGAGCGCATTGGCGAAACCGACTACGAATCGCTGCTCGCAAGTGGCGATCCGGATTTCGCGGGCCGCTGGCCGTCTGACGAGTGGCAGCCCATCGCCCTGAACTACACCTCCGGCACGACTGGCGATCCCAAGGGCGTGGTCGTCAGCCACCGCGGCACTTACCTGATGAGCCTGCTCCAGAACACGAACTGGGCCGTTCCCCGGGCGCCGAGGTATCTGTGGACGCTGCCCATGTTCCATGCGAACGGCTGGTGCTTTACGTGGGCCATCACGGCAGCAGCCGGCACGCATGTCTGCCTGCGCCGGGTGTCCGCCGAAGCGGTACTGCAGGCGATCGAGGCGCACCAGGTCGATCATCTCTGTGCCGCGCCGATCGTCATGGCCATGCTGGCGGACTCTTCGCGGCACACCAGGTTGAGCCGGCCGGTGCGTGTACTGACCGCCGGATCGCCTCCGCCGATCTCCGTGCTGGACGCGGTGTTGGCCATGGGCTTCGACGTGGAGCATGTCTTCGGCATCACAGAGGTATCCGGCACGCCGGTGAGCTGTGTCTGGCAGGACGGGTGGGACGACCTCCCGCCGGCCGATCAAGGCAAGCTCAGAGTGAGGCAGGGCGCGAGGGCCGCCATGTTCGAAGGCCTCATGGTCGGCGACGCGGACACGCTCGATCCTGTTCCTCGGGACGGCAAGACCGTCGGTGAATTGATGCTGCGCGGAAACACGGTGATGATGGGCTACTTCAAGAACGAAGCGGCCACGCGCAAGGCACTCGCGGGCGGCTGGTTCCGTACCGGCGACGTCGCGGTGCTCCATGAGAACGGCTATGCCCAGATCACCGACCGTTCGAAGGACGTGATCATCTCGGGCGGAGAGAACATCTCGTCCGTCGAAGTCGAAGACGTGATTCATGGACATCCAGCGGTGCTGCACGCCGCCGTGGTCGCTCAGCCAGACCCGAAATGGGGCGAAGTCCCTTGCGTCTTCATTGAACTGCGAGCCGGCATTGCAGCACCGACCGAAGAGGAGATATTGAATTTCTGCCGCGAACGCCTGGCCCACTTCAAATGTCCGCGCCGCGTGGTGTTCACAAGCCTCCCCAAGACCGCCACCGGAAAAATCCAGAAGTTCCGATTGCGCCAGGAAGCGGGAAGCACGGAAGCCATCACCAGGTTGGCAACTCATGATTGAGTGCATGCCGGCGGTGGGCCCCGCGATCCAGGCTGGGTACTGCTTCTCGCGCGTCCATCGCTTCGATGACGAGCAGGTTCGCACGTTTGCACGGGCAGCGGGGGACGAGAACCCGCTGCACCACGACTCAGACTTCGCACACAGCACGCGTTTCGGTGGACTGATCGCGAGCGGGGCGCATACGACCTCACTCTTGATGGGCTTGGTCGGGTCTCACTTCGCCAAGAGGGGCCATGTCTTGGGCATGAGCTTTTCGGTCGATCTGCTGTATCCCGTATTCGCAACTGAGACCGTGACCCTGGCGTGGGTCGTGACATCCACATCGGCCGCCGCCCGCCGGAAGAACGGGAGCGTTCTCGAACTGGAGGGTTCGATGAAGGACGCCAATGGGCGGGTCAGCGTGCTCGCGTACGGCAGGGTCTTGTTCGATCCGGAACTCTAAGTCGAGGTCACGCCCCGAGGGGTGACCCGTTTCGCTCGGGCAAGCAGGCGCCTGCCCATTCTTAAAACGAGCTATTGGAGACAGAAATGATCAATCTGGATAGGCCCTCTCGCGCTTGGCCAGGGGCCGCCGCCGCCACAGCACATCGTGCAAGCAAATCGGACCCTGGACGCCCTCTGAAGAAGGCGGCCGCGCTCTTGCTGGCGGCACCCCTTTTGTTGGTTGCTTGCGGCGGCGGTTCTTCGGGTGCAGCGCCTGCGGTGCCAGTGGTGGCCAAGTCGGCCGAGGCCGCGTGCAAGGAATTGCAGGGCCAGACTTTCGAAGGTGCAGTCGTTGCCAAGGCGCAGTTTTTTCCGACGGCGGGAGCAGTTCCCGAGAACTGCCTCGTACGCGGCGAGATGCCCAAGGATCTGGCCTTCGAAGTCAGGATACCAACGGCGTGGAACCATCGGACCGTCTTCATGGGGGGCGGCGGATTCGATGGTGTGATTACCGCCAGCGCGTCCAGCCCGGGCGTGGCCGAGAGGGGTTATGCCACGATCGCGACGAACCACGGGCACACCGGGTCGAGCCTTGAGGGAAGTTTCGCCCTGGATGCCGACATGCTCAACGACTACGCGTACCTGGCGGTGGCACGGGTGCTTCCTGCGGCAAAGGCGATCATGAAGGCCCGCCTGGGCAGCGCAGAAGTCGCCGGCGCGAAGATGGTGTACGAAGGTTGCTCCGGCGGTGGACGCCAAGGCCTGATCCAGGCGCAACGGTATCCAGACGCGTTCGACGGCGTCATTTCGCGCGCACCCGCGAATGCCTACACGCCACAGTTCCTCTACTACCAAAAGCAGATGAAGCAGTTAGCCAAGCCCGGCGCAGCCCTGAGCAAGGCGAAGGTCCAGACCATTGCCAATGCCGTGATGGGCCAGTGCGACGGACTCGACGGGCTCAAAGACAATGTTATCGGTCGGCCCGACCTTTGCACGTTCAACCTGTCCGCGCTCAAGTGCACAGGCGCCGAGTCGGATTCGTGCCTGACGGATTCCCAACTGGAATCGGCCAGGACGATGTACGAGCCCACCAGCGTGGCAGGGGGGCGCTACAAATGGCCGGGATTTCCCTTTGGAGGAGAAACGGCCGACCCGGCGCTTCTGCAAGCCTGGGGTGGACTCGGCCCGATGCTGCTTGGCGGCGACTTCATGAAGTACTTCGTCGCCCAGAGCGCGACCGCGGATCCCCTGCAGATCGACCCGGCGCAGTACACATCGCGTCTCGACTATCTCGTCGGCTTGATCGATGCGGTGAACCCGGACCTCTCGCGGTTCAGGGCACATGGGGGCAAGTTGCTGCTTTGGCATGGCCTGACGGATTGGTTGATCACGCCGCATAACACCACGGACTACTACAACAAGGTGATTGCCTCGGCGGGTGGCCAGACCGCGGCGGACCAATTTGTCGAGTACTACCAGGCGCCTGGCGTCGATCACTGCGCCAACGGGCTCGGTGTCGGAAAAGGCGCTGACCAGGTTGATCTGGTCGGGCCCATGTTCGACTGGGTCGAAAAGGGCGTGAAGCCGTCGAGCAAGAAAATCGTAGCGACCAATAGCTTGGCAGCGCCGGGGACCAAAGCCATGCAACGCCCGCTCTGCAAGTATCCGCAGTTCGCAAAGTACAACGGTAGCGGCGATCCAGACGCTGAATCAAGCTTCATCTGCACGCCCCCGTAGCCACCCGATCAGCCATTCGGCCGCAACCCTGACCCGGCGGGGGCGGCAGAAATCTTTGGCTAACCAGTGGCTGTTGATTGGAGTGAACCCCTGCGGCTGGACCACTGGGGTAAATCAGAACTGATACGCTGGCCGGGCCTTCAAAGGGATGTCTACTACGGCCTTGGCTACCTGCGAGCCAATGTCGCAGAGAAGAAGCATGAAGCACTCGCCTGCGACATCGACCGCGCACAGGGCCTCATGTGCGAAGAGACCTGGGGCGCCGACCGTTAGCGCAGGAGGTGTCAAGCACGCACCTGCGGCAGGACTGGTGTCCCCCAATTCGCCGCCTGCCACCTCTACTCCCCCGGCAAGCGAAGACCGTCACTTGCCAGACTTGGGTAGCCGCTGCGGGCACCCGCGCCGCGTCAGGAACCGATGATTCCTGACGCGGCGTCCCCTCACCACTTCATGCGCAGCCCGATCGAGCCCTGCAGGGAGGTCTTCACATCCGTTGCGCCGCCCGAGGCCCACAGCTTGCCGACTTCGCCGTAAATGCTGGTGGTCTGGTTCAGCGCCAGGGTGAGGCCGCCGGCCAGTTCGCTGACAGTGGAGCCGGTGCGGCTCGTGATGTCGGTCGTGGCGGCAGGTCCGATGAAGCGGGCGACGTCGGCGCCGCCGCTCGCCTTGTAGACGTTGAAGCGGCCGTACGGCTGCAGCGTGCCGAGGCTCGTGGAGATCTCGCCCTTCACGCGCACGCCGACGCGCGCGATCCAGCCGTCGTCGCTGTCCTGCCGCACGGTCGCACCGGAGATTGCGATGTCGTCCAGGCTGAGGTGCTGGCGAATCAGCTGCAGTTGCGGCTCGATCTTCCAGCCGCTGTCGCCCATTGCGAAGGCCTGGCCCACTTCGATGGATGCCGTCAGGCTGTCGCCCTTGCCCGAGCTGCGCTGAGTGGACAGCGGCTCGACGGTGTAACGGTGCCGCCCGGCCTGCAGCACGGCATCGGCATAGAAGCCCGAATCGGCGGTCCAGGTGCCGTAGGCGCCCAGGTACTGGCTGCGCAGGTCGTTGGAACCGACGGCCAGGTTGGCGATGCCGCTGGCGA
>Ga0105246_10001561_pt1 | contig 13625 bp, 8 predicted proteins | sample KBSM64metaG_FD_99694 | JGI IMG/M metagenome (GOLD analysis project Ga0105246, IMG submission 99694) | Miscanthus rhizosphere microbial communities from Kellogg Biological Station, Michigan, USA - KBS M6-4 metaG | ecosystem: Host-associated > Plants > Roots > Rhizosphere > Soil | place: Michigan...
GGCCAGCATGCCGCCGATGGACGTGGTGTAGCCGGCCGTGTCGCTGCGGCTGTCGGTCTTGCCCCAGGCCCCCAGCGCTTTTACCCACACATTGCCACGGCTGTCGATGGCCTGGCTGGTCGCGCCCATTTCACCGTTGCGCAGCCGCTCGCCGACCGCTTCGCGCACGTAGCGGCTGTCATTGACCAACGCAGTCTCCAGGGCTGGATAGACTTCGCCACTCAGTTGCTGGAACGCACCCTGTGCCGAGGCCGCCGTCGGGGCCAGCAGCAGGCTTTCATACACGCCGTTGCCCGCGCCCAATTGCTCGGCGGCTGCGGCGACGGCGCGCTGGTTCGGCGTCGCGGCCACGCTGGCGAAGCTGTTGGTGCGAGCCACATCCAGCTGCACACCGCCCGCCGCGTAGTTCAACGTGCCGCCGATGAACAGGTAGTCCGGCAGTACCGCACCGAAGCGGCCGGTGACACCGCCCGCCGCTTGCAGGATGGTGTACTGGCGGCCGATCAGGCTTTGCGCCTGGGTCGCGCTGAGCAAGGTCGGGCTGTTTTCCAGGGCCAGGGTCACGGTACCGCCATTGAGCGTGGCGGTGCCGCCGGCGACGATGCGGTCGCTGCTTGTGGGCGACAATTCCACCGCATAAGTCGAGCCTGCATCGAAGGTGACATTGCCCGCCACGTTCAGCGTGCCGATGGAGTTGCCTGGCGCCACAGTGCCGCCGCTTCTCGCGGTCAGCGAGCCGATACGCCCCGAGCCACCGACCACGCCGCTCTGGCTGACGGTCACGTCGGAGGTGAGCGAGCCGTTGATCGCCAGCAAGCCCTGGTTGACCAGGGTCGGGCCACTGTAGGTGTTGGCGCCGGTCAGCACCAGGGTGCCAACGCCCTGCTTGGTCAGGCCGCCATGCCCGGCGATGTCATTGCTCCACACATCCAGCGCGCAATGGATGTCGGTGCACACACGCTGGGTCGGTTTGCCGGCATCCACCACCGCGCCAATGCCCGGCAGGTCCGCGACGAACTGGCCACTGCCATAGGCGCCGTCGATGCGGAACTCGGCCGGAATATCCTCGGCGGTAACGAACATCCCCGGGCCGTTGATCGCCTTGCCCAGGTTGATCATGCCCCAGCCATACAGCGAGTCGATGCCCGGCGCGCCAAGGTCGGTGGCGGTGGTCTTGAGCAGCGTGGAGATCTGGTCGCCACTCATGTACGGGAAGCGCTCCATCAGCACCGCCGCACTGCCGGCCACATGGGGCGCGGCCATGGAGGTGCCGTTGAAGTTGGCGTAGTCGTTGGTGAGGTTGTCCAGGTTGGTGCCGTTGATGATCGAACTGAAAATCTTCGTACCCGGCGCCGCTACGCAGAAACTCGCCGCATAGCCACAGCGCGAGGAGAAGGTGCTGATCACGTAGGGGTTGGCGCTCGTAGTGTCCGGGTTCTGCTGCAGGGCCGCCACCGACAGCCAGTTCGGCGCAATCTGCGGCACGAAATACGCCAGGCCCGAGATCGCATCCGGGTTGTTGCGGTTGTAGTCGTTACCGGCGGCAAAGATGGTCAGCACACCGCTGCGGGCGGCGTCGATCGCACCTTGATAGGCACCGCCGGCAATCGTGCCGAGGATCGGCCGGATGTTGTTGAACTGCGCCTGGGCTTCATTGACCGTGAAGTTGGGGAACGCCGGATCGCGCCCGCCCTTGGCGTACTGATCGCCGATGCCGATGCCCCAGCTGTTGTTGATAATGCGCGCGCCGCTGGCGACCAGCGCATCCCAACCGGCTTTGTACACCGCGCCATCGTTGCCCAGGATGATCCCGTCTTCCGGGCCGGGGTCGCCGTTTTCGGCGCTGATGATTTGCGCGTTGAACGCCACGCCATGCATCGGCCCGCCGTCGCGGTTACCCGCCGCAATGCCGCCGACATGGGTGCCGTGGTTGCCCAGCTTGCCGTTGGAGCCCAGGGACGGCGTGCCGTCATAGCGGAACGCATCACCGGCCTTCACCGGGATGTACGGGTCGGTGTACTGGCGGATGCCCTCGGTGACGATCGTCACCACTTTGCCCGGGCTGGCGAACTCCGGATGCTGGGCGTACACCGGCTGGTCGAAGATGCCCAGCTTGACGCCCTTGCCGGTGTAGCCGGCGGCATACGCGGTGTCGGCGTCCACGGCGCCCAGGCCCCAGTCGGCCTTGAACTCGTTACTGCGCCAACTGGCGGCATCGCCCGGCTTGCCGGTTTCCACATAGGGTGCGGCCTGGGCGGTTTGCATGCTTGCGAGGCCGCTGGCCAGGCAGCACAGCAACGCGCCGTATGGCACGCGGCTCAACGCCTTGAGCGGATAGCCCGGCCCTGTGTGGAGGGCAATGGTGAACCCTGACTTGCGTTTTTTCACGGTGACCTTCCTTAGTTTTCTTATTGCCAGTAGGTGAATCACATTCCCTGTGGGAGGGGGCTTGCCCCCGATAGCGGAGTGTCAGTCGCCGGATGTACCGGCTGACCCACCCTCATCGGGGGCAAGCCCCCTCCCACATTTGTTCTGTGGTGTGCCTTTAGAACTGCCAGTTCAGGCTCAGCCCCACGCCCTGGGTTTTCTCGCGCCCGCCCAATTGGCCGTTGTAATCCAGGTTGACCCGTGTCGACGGGCTCAGCGCCAGGCTCGCCTGCAGCCCTACCAACGCGGCGTCGCGCAGCAACGGTGCGCTGCGCACGGCAAAGGACGGCCCGCCGGCGACAAACGCCAGGTGTTCCTCGGATTCCACCGCCGTCAGGCTGTGCTGCCAGCCCAGCGAGCCGGACAGTTCCAGTTGTTGATGGTCGTTCAACGCCAGGGTTTTCAGTGCGCGCACACCAAGGGTGCCGAGCACCGCATCACGTCGGTCATCGCCGCGCTCCAGGGCAGCCGCCGCGCCTTTTTCGTGGAACGCGTCACTGTCCAGGTGCACGTAGGCCAAGTTGGCGAAGGGCTCCAGTGCCAGCGGTTGCAGGTGAATGCGGTACGCCGCTTCGGTGAACAGCTGGGCGGTGCGCGCCTCCAGCTTGGTCTTTTGCTTGCCGCTGACCTCGCCGTATTGCAGGTCACGCTTCACATCGCCGCGATGCCAGCTGTAGGCACCGCCGACACTCAGGCGCCAGTCGCCCAGCTCACGCCCGGCATAGGCGCCGAAGTGGTAGCTGTCGATGGACGCCGATGAATGGGTGCCGCCGCCCATGTTCAATGAGCTGTCGCTGTAGCCGGCGACCACACCGACGCGGGTCTGCTCGTCCAGTGCGCCGTCGACACCCGCCAGCAAACCGCCGAGGGAGGTGGTGGAACCCGCCGTTTCACTGCGCGTGTCGGACTTGCCCCAGGCGCCCAGGGCCTTGAACCACAGGTTGCGTTCACCGGCCACCGGCACATGGCGCAGGCGCTCGCCCACCGCGTCGCGCAGTTGGCGGCTGTCGTTGATCAACATCGCGCCCACGGCCGGGTAGATTTCACCGGACAGTTGCTGCAAGCCCTGTTGCGCGGTGGCAATCGAGTCGGACTGCAGCAGGCTTTCGTACACCGGGTTGCCGGCCCCCAACTGCTCGGCGGCTGCGGCGACGGCGCGCTGGTTGCGGGTGGCGGCGACGCTGGCGAAGCTGGCGTCATTGCGCCCCACCGCCAGTTGCACGCCGTTGGCGGCGTAATCCAGCGTGCCGCCGAGGAACAGATAGTTCGGCAGCACCTGGCCGAACTGGCCCTGGATACCGCCGGCCGCCTCGAGAATCGAGTATTGCCGGCCGATCAGGCTCTGGGCCTGGCTCTGGCTCAATAACGTCGGGCTGTTTTCCAGGGCCAGGGTGACGGTACCGCCCCCCAGCACGGCCTTGCCGCCGGCGACGATGCGGTCGCTACGGGTGGGGGTGAGTTCAACTGCATAGGTGGAGCCTGCGCCCAGGTTCACATCCCCGGCCACCTGCAAGGTGCCCACCGAGTTACCCGGCGCCACGCGCCCGCCGCTGTTGACCGACAGCGCACCGATCCGCCCGGAGCCGCCGAGGGTGCCGCTGTCATTGACCGTTACGGCCGAGGTCAACGCGCCGATCACCGCCAGCAGGCCGCCGTTGACCAGGGTTGGACCGCGATAGGTGCTGTCGCCGCTGAGTACCAGGCTGCCCGCGCCGGATTTGATCAGGCTGCCTTCGTACACGCGGTTCGCCGCCGCCTGATCACGCGCGCTGCCCACGGCGTAGTCGGTCTGGTCCTGCTGGCTGGCGCTGGCGCTCAGGCCGTTCTGCCAGCCTTTATCGAGCAGGGTTTGCTGCCAGGCGCTGTGTTCGGCGCGGTCTTCGGCCTGGCGCTGGAGCAAGGCCTGGTCGGAGATGCCATTGCTCCACACATCGCCCTGCCCGGCCGCGAGGTTCACGTTCGTTGCGCCGAGCAACTGCCCCGGCCCGTGCATCGCCCGGCCCAGGTCCGGCACGCCCCAGCCGACGATGGCGTTGGGGGCCTGGGTGATTGAGCCGTCCAGTTGCGTGGCGGTGGTCAACAGTACCTGCAGCGCCTGTTCGTTGGTCATGTAGGGATAGCGCTCCATCACCAGCGCCAGGGCGCCGGTGGCATGGGGCGCGGACATCGAGGTGCCGGATTTCACCCCATAACCGCCGTCCGGGATGGTGCTGTTGATCAGCGCACCCGGAGTAGAGATGCACCAGTATTTGGCGATGCCGCACTTGTTGTACTTCTGGTTGTTGGCCTTATCCAGCCCCGACACCGCCAGCCAGTGACCTTCCAGTTCCGGCTGGAAGTACGGCAGCGCCGAACGCACGCTGGCATTCGCATAGCCGCTGTTGCCGGCGCTGAACACGTTGATCACGCCGGCCTTGGCCACATCCGCCGCCGCGTCCAGCCAGGTACCGCGGTTGTAGTGCTGGGCGTAGGCCGCGTGCAGGTCACCGAGGGTCTGGTAGCTGACGTCCTTGGGTTGGCTGCCCCAACTGTTGTTGATAGCGCGCACGCCGGAGTCCACCAGGGCGCTGTACACCGTCTTGAAATACTTGGGGTCCGGGGTCGGGCCGAACAGGAAGCTGTCATTGGCGTTGGTGTTGCCGACATACACCTGTGCGTTGTACGCCACCCCATGCATGCCCACGCCGTCGCGCGCCGCGCCCATGGTGCCGGTGACGTGGGTACCGTGGGAGTCGTTGTTCGGGTTGAGCGCGCCCGTGGTGCTGAAGGCACTGCCATCGACGTACGTGCCGCTGGCGGTGACCGGGTGGAAGCGCTCTTTGGACGCTTCGGGGTGATTGGCGTCGAACCCCGAATCCAGCGCGCCGATTTTCACGCCCTTGCCGCTGATTCCGGCGGCATAGGCTTCGTCGGCCTTCATGCGCCCCAGGCCCCAATCGCTCTGGTATTCGGCGGAACGCCAACTGGCGGGGTTACCCGCTTGGCCGGTCTCGGTGTATTGCGCCTGCGCCGCAACGGACAACAGCAGCAATGAGCCTGCGGTGAAGGGTTTGAACCGTGGTGAATCGGTGATCATCCGTACACTCCTGTTTTATTGTTATGTCGTGCCCCTACCGCGTTCGCTCCGGGCCGAAGGCTTCGTCCACCTTGGCCAGGTCGGTGTCGCGCAGGTTGCCCGCGTAGTAATGCAATTTGGTCCAGGCCATCAGGTAGTCGTACCGCGCCTGGGCCAGGTCGCGGCGGGTGCTGTAGAGCTGTTGCTCGGCGTTCAACGCATCGAGGTTGACCCGCTCGCCGCCGAGGATGCTTTGCTTGGTCGACACCACCAGTGCCTCGGCCGAGGCCAGGGCCTTCTGATAGGCGCGCAGCTTGCTCACCCCCGACAGGCACGCGCTGAACTGGCGGCGCAGTTCGATCAGGGTTTCGCGGGTCTTGCCTTCCAGTTCGTACTCGGCCTGCTCCATGGCGCGGCTGGCCTGGCGCGTGGAGGCCGAGATCGCGCCGCCGGCATACAGAGGCAGGCTGACTTCGACGCCGATGGTGTTGGTGTCGTAGCGCTGGTTGTAGGTGTTGCCGCTGTCCGATTCCTGCTTGCGTGAACTGGCGTAGGCGGTAATTTTCGGCAAATGCCCGGCGCGGTTGCGCTCCACTTCATAGCGCGCCACTTCCAGGGATTGGCGCTGCGAGGCCAGCACCGGGTTGTTGGTCAATGCCAGTTCGTGCCAGGTGGCGTAGTTGGCCGGGCTCAGGCTGAACGCAGCGAAGCTCTGGTTCAGCGGTGCGAGGTCGTCGATATTGACGCTTTGCACACCGATCAGCGCGCCCAGTTCGCGCAGGGAGGCATCCTGCTCATCCAGGGCCTGGATCTCTTCGGCGGTGGCCAGTTCATAGCGCGATTCAGCTTCCAGGATGTCCGTGCGCGTGCCCTCGCCCGCCTTGAACAAGTGTTCGTTCTGCTGGAACTGCTGCTCGAACGCTTTCTTCTTGGCGCGGGCGATGTCGATCTGATCCTGGGCGAACAATGCCTGGGTGTAATAGCTCAACACCCGCACCAGCAGGGCCTGGCTCTTGTCGCGAAAGCTCTCGTCGGCAAACAGCGCCTGGGCCACGCCCTTGCGGTAGTTGGCGTAGGCTTCGTAGTCGAACAGCGGCTGTTGCAGGCTGAAGGTGGAACCGTAGCTGTTGTAGTTGCGGTCGTCGCGATAGCTGCCGCCACGGCCGTCGGGCAGGTGCGCTTCGGAATTGTTGCGGCCCTTGTTGTAGTTATACGACAGCCTCGGCAGCAAGCCGGCGCGGCCGATGGTGCGGTTTTCCAGGCCGGCATCGCGCTCCTTGATCGCGCCGAGGAACACCGGGTCGTTGCGCAGGGCCTGCTCGTACACATCGAACGGGCCCATGGCGGCGTGGGCACTGGCGCAAGTGAACAGCAAGGCGATGAACACAGGCTTCATGTTCATTCCTCGGTCAACGCGGAGCCGGCGCGGTCCAGCAGCGGCTTGAACAGATAATTGAGCAACGAGCGTTCGCCGGTGCGCACGAACATCTCGGCGGGCATGCCCGGCTTGATCACCAGACCGTGGAGCGTTTCCAGCGCCGCCTCGCTGACGGTGGTGCGCAGCACGTAATACGGCGCACCGGTCTTTTCATCGAGCATCTGGTCGGCGGAAATCAGGCTCACCTCTCCCGGTACACGCGGGGTGCGGCTCTGGTTGAAGGCGGTGAAAAGAATGTCCACCGGCAAGTGCGTGCCAACCTTGTCCACCAGGTGCACCGGCAAATGCCCTTCCACTTCCAGGCGCGTACCTTGCGGCACGATCTCCAGCAACGTTTCCCCCGCCCGCACCACGGCGCCCTCGGTGTGTACGCCGAGGTTGACCGCGATGCCATCGGCCGGCGCGTTGATTTCGCTGTGCTGCAGGTCGAACCCGGCGGAGGTGAGCTGCTGCTCCAGGGTCAGGCTGCGCAGCTGCGCGTCGGCCAATTGGCTGCGCACTTCCTTCTGGTATTCCTCGCTGTGCTGCTGCAATTTGAGGCGCGACTCGACAATGCCCTGCTCGATGCGGCCACTCTCGCCGGCGTTCTGCGCCAGGTCCTGCTGCACCTGGGACAACTGGCGCTGGTAGTCCATCAGGCGGTTGCGCGGGATGTAGCCGTTGTCGGCCAGCGGTTGCAGGTTGCTCAGTTGGTCACGCAGGGATTGCGCCTGGGCGGTCAAGTCGCTGCGGGCACGGCGCATGCCGCCCAACTGCGAGGTGGCGCCGTCGATACTCGCCCGAATGCCGGCCTGCTCACGGGCAAAGGCTTCGCGCCGGCTGCTGAACAGTTGGCGCTGGCCTTCAAGTACCAGCGCCAGGGCCGGGTCGGGGTTGTCGCTCAGTTGCGCGGGGAAGCTGACGCCGGGCAGATTGTCACGTTCACTCTGCCAGCGGGCGGCGCTGGCCCAGGCCATACGGTACTGGGCTTGCAGCGATTGCACGTCGGCCTGGTGCTGGGTCTGGTCGAGGCGAAACAGCGGCTGGCCTTGTTTCACCACCTCGCCTTCGCGCACCAGGATCCGGCTGACCACGCCGGGGCTGAGGGTTTGCACGGCCTTGCGCTTGCCCGACACCACCACAGTGCCCTGCACCGGAATGCCTTGATCCAGCGGCGCCAGGCTGGCCCAGAGGAAGAAACCGCCGGCGCCGACCACGGTCAGCAGCCAGCCCATGCGCACGAAGAAGCGCGCGTCGTGTTGTTCGTAAATCATGCCAGTATCCTTACTGCTTGACGCAAAACGTGTAGGAGCGAGCTTGCTCGCGAAAAACCCACAGGCACTGTGTGTATCCAATCGGAGCGCGTCATCGTTGACGACTTTCGCGAGCCAGCTCGCTCCTACCGCCGGTTTTTTCCCTCGGTGCCTCGTGCTGGCCGGACAACGCGCGCAGCACGTCCTGGCTCGGGCCGAACGCCTGCAGCTGGCCTTCGCTGAGCACCAGCAACTTGTCGGCCTGGGCCAAGGCGGAGGAACGGTGCGTCACCAGCACCACGCTGCTGCCCTGGGCCTTCATCTGCATGATGGCGCTGGCCAGTGCCGCTTCGCCGACGGTGTCGAGGTTGGAGTTGGGCTCATCCAGCACGATCAGGCGCGGCCCGCCGTACAAGGCGCGCGCCAGGGCCACGCGTTGCTTCTGCCCGCCGGACAGGCCGCCGCCGTTGTCGCCCAGAATGGTGTCGTAGCCCTGGGGCAGGCGCAGGATCAATTCATGCACCCCGGCCTGCTGCGCCGCCTTGACCACCTGTTCCGGGTCGGCTTCGCGAAAGCGCGCGATGTTGTCGGCGATGCTGCCGCTGAACAGTTCGATGTCCTGGGGCAGGTAGCCGATATGGGGGCCAAGGTCATTGCGGTCCCAGCGGTGAATATCTGCGCCGTCCAGGCGCACGGTGCCGGCCAGGGTCGGCCATACCCCCACCAGCACCCGGGCCAGGGTGGACTTGCCCGAGCCCGAAGCGCCCAGCACGCCCAGCACTTCGCCGGCGCCCAGGTTGAAGCTGACGTGGTGCAGGGTCGCCAGGCGTCGACCGGGCGGGCCGGCGCTGACCTGCTCGAAACTGACCTGGCCCTTGGGCGCAGGCAGGGCCATCTGCTCGCCTTCCGGAGGAAACTCACGCAGCAATTCGTCAAGGCGCTGGTAGGCCAGCTTGGCCGAGCTCCATTGTTTCCATACCGCGATCAACTGGTCGATGGGGCTGAGGACCCGGCCCATCAAAATGGAGCCGGCGATCATCATCCCGGCGGTCATATCGCCCTTGATCACCAAAAAGGCGCCCAACCCCAATACCAGGGACTGCAGGCACAGCCGCAAGGATTTGCTCAGGGAGGTGATCACCGAGCCGGTGTCGCTGGCCTGGTTCTGCAAGCCGAGGAACTGCGAATGCACCGCGAACCAGCGCTGGCGCAGCGCACCGAGCATGCCCATGGCCTGGATGGTTTCGGCATTGTGCAGATGGCTGGTGGCCAACTGCGTCGACTGCTGGGAAAAACCGCTGGCGTCACCCAGCGGCTTTTTGGTCAGGTACTCGTTCAGGCAGGCCAGGCCGATAAGCAGCACCGCGCCCGCCGTGGCCAGTACGCCAAGCCACACGTTGAACAGGAAAATCACGAACAGGTAGATGGGAAACCAGGGCGCATCGAAAAACGCGAACAGCGCAGGCCCCGTAATGAACTGGCGAATGTGGGTCAGATCGCCCAGGGATTGCCCCGCATGCCCCTGCCCGCGTTGCAGGTTGCGTTCGAAGGCGGCCTGGTAGACGCGCAAGTTGAAACGTCGCTCCAATTGGCTGCCGATGCGGATCACCACAAAACTGCGGATCACTTCCAACAGGCCAATAAAGGCAAAGAACCCGACGACCATCAGCGTCAACATCACCAGCGTCGTTTCATTCTGGGAGGACAGCACGCGGTCGTACACTTGCAGCATGTAAATCGATGGCACCAGCATCAACAGGTTAATCAAGGCGGTAAAACAGCCAATGCTGATCAAGATGCTCTTGTACTCACCCAGCGCCTTGAACAAGGGCGCAACAGCATGGGGCTTGGCCATATCTTCTTATCTTCCCTGAACCCGGATAACGCGCAATAGTTGCCCAACCCCTGATTAAGGCGCGGCCAACTAACAAATGAAGTTATAAGCTTATAACTGGAGACTAAGGTGTGCGTCGCAATGCAACTACCGCACCGGATTTAGTGCGCCCCTCATACTCGCCTTCCGCCTGGCGGTTCAAGTGCGTGATCCCGCTGCCTTCGGCATTCATCAGCCAGATACCGTCCGGAGTGGGCGACCAGGTCAGGGGCTTTTCACCCAGCCATTGCGCCACGCACGCTACATCGCCGCCCAGGCGGTTGGCCTGCTCTTGCAGGTCCAGCGCACACACCTGGTCACCCTGGTGCAACTGCCAATGCCCCGCCAATTGCGCGGTGCTGGGTAAAACAAGACTGCTCGCCATTGCATGGGCTCCTGCCGACACGATCAAAAGGGTCAACCACTTGGAAAAACGTTGCATCGTCTGGCTCCATCCTGGAACGCGGCGCCTGCGCGCCGCGCTTTACATCACGCCACGATGTCGCTGGCAGCCGCCTGGCCAACGGTGGTGACGAGGAAATCCGCCACGCCGTGCCCGGAGAAGTCCACCGCCAACGTACCCAGGTTGCTACCTGAGGCGTAGGACAGAACTGCGTCGCCGGCATGCCCGGTAAACGCATTGACGAAGGTCACGCCCGCACCCTTGGTGATACCGGACAGGTCGATCTTGTCCGAACCCGAGGTGAAGTCAAAGATCTTGTCTGCGGCCCCTGGCTTGGAGTCGGAACTGGCACCGTACACGAAGGTGTCGCTGCCCGCGCCGCCCCACAGCTGGTCCGCACCGCCACCGCCGTAGATGAGGTCGTTGCCGGCCCCGCCCTTGATCAGGTTGGCCGCCTGGTTACCAATGATCAGATCATTGCCCGCACCGCCAAACGCGTTCTCGATGGTAACGCCCTTGGCAATGGACACGTTGCCCACCAGGCCGCCAACGTCGGAGAACGAGGTCGCATTGAGGTTGATCTTCTGGTTTTGAGTAAAGCCGGAGAAGTCCAGGGTGTCGTTGCCGCCACCGTCCCATACCGAGAACACCAGCTTGTCGGCATTGGATGTGGCGCTGAGGAAATCACGCCCGGTGTTGGAGTTGAAACCGTAGGTGGTGTCACCGGCGCGGGTGTTGAGGTTGGCACCGTAGAGCTTCTGGATCGCGGCAATGTCGTCGATCAGCGGACCGGAAGCATAAGCCTCGACCCCGCCCTTGCTGAAGTTCTGGTTGGTGTTGCTCTCGCTCCAGTAACTCATGAGGCTATAGCCACGCGTGTCCTGTCCATAGGTCGCGTCTTTATAGCTCGGGTTGCCGTTCCCGGCGTTGTAGTCGCCAGGGTGAGCCAGGCCCAGGGTGTGACCGATTTCGTGGGTCAGGGTCTGCCGGCCATAGTTGTTCAGGTCCGGCGCCTTGTTCTGCGTGTAGCTGTTGTTGGTCAGGTACCACGAGGTGCCGTCGTAGCCTGCGCCGGTGCCGGGCAGGTAAGCGAACGCCGCCGCGCCGTCCTGGCCACCGCTGTAGTTGCCGAAGGTCATATGCCCGTCGCCGCCGGAGGCCTTTTCGGTAAAGGTCACGTTGGCCACATCCGACCAGGATTGCATGGCCAGCGCGGCCTGTGCTTTCTGCTGGGCGTTGAATTGGCTGAAGCCGGAGATGCCATGTTTGTTCATGGTGCTCTGGGTAGCCGAAGTGAGGAAGGTGTAGGTCAGATCGATCTTGCCGTTGCCATCAAAGTCCCGGTACGCGGCGCCATCCCGCAGCAGCTGGGTGGCTGCCTGGTCCACGCTGTAGGACGGTTTGCCATTGACCGTGAGGTTGCCGCCACGGTCATACAAATGGCTGAAGCTATCGATTTGCGAGTAAGCAGTGCTGGCTTGCGCGGCAGATACAATAGCCTTGTCTTTTACTTTTGACATAAACGTACTTCCTTGTTTGCAAGTGCATCAGTCTTTGTTCGATAGGAACCTCGCGGGCGAGGATAGTCCTATCACTCACCTCTTTTGAAGGCGTAAGAAAACTGACACAACTTGAAATCTTTCGTCTACACATATTTCACTGATGAAAAGGTGATGCAGGTTCAACATCAGGAAGTCTCGCGCAGCATTTATTGGGCGCGCTTGCTGATTGCATGCCTAATCTAAGCCCAGCGTTATTTAAATATTAAATAGCGCTAAAGCGCTTTAACTCAGCGCCGTACTTGAATAATGGATCCAATATATTGACACCGTGGCATAAGCAATATTAATGAGCCACTACCTGCAGATTAAAGTATCACTGGTCTGCCCCCGGATGCCGGGACACGGGCCAACTTGACGGGGATTGAAGATAATCAATGTCAGGTATACCTCGTATATCAGCGAACGCTCCATTAGGGTTGAACGCCGTGATCAAAAAGGAACACCTGCATGGACCCCTGTGATCTGCCCTGCCGAAAGAATGTGCGGGCCCTTCTGCTCAATCCACATGATCAAATCCTGTTGATGCAGGTGACCCTGCCTGACCGGATCTTCTGGTGCACCCTGGGTGGCGGAATCAAGCCGGACGAAAGCCTTCAAGACGCCGCACAACGTGAGCTGTTCGAGGAAGCGGGATACCGCCCCGAAGAACTGTCCCAAGGGCGCCTGGTGTGGATGGGAAAACATACATTGATGCGTAATGGCACGCCGGTTCTTCTGGATGAGTCCTTTCTGCTCTATCGGGCTACCCACGTCGACTTCACGACACGGCATCAGACCGACGAAGAGAAAGCCGTGGTCAAGGAGATGCGCTGGTGGAGCGTCGAGGAAATCAATTACACCGAACAATTCATCGTGCCACCGCGCCTGGGACATTACCTGCAACGCCTGCTCACTCAAGGCCCTCCCGCTTCCCCAGAGCTGATTCAGTTAGCGGATGAGTCATGACGTTCAGTTGATTTGCAACGACGTGTCGCCCATGCCGCGGCGCCTCTCGCCAGCCTGGCGGCCGGCAGGACATGATCCAGATCAAAGAACCGCCGAACGGACTTGAAAAAGTCGCGTTCCCCTTGCGAACGAATGCTATTTTTAGTGCTCGACACCAGGACTATTGAAGGTCCTGGCCCCTGCCGCGAGCTAAAGGAAGCGCTCAATGAACAAGGTGGGCAATATGAACAAAGTGACCTTTCCCAACGCGTGCCAGTTGATGCGCTGGCATTTTCATCCGATGGGCTTCGAAGGGAGCATGGATGCCCCCGGCAGCATGGTGGCCCGCCTGTTCGATCGGACCAGCGGCGAGACACTGATCGCCATCGCCGGCATTCCCTGCGCCACCGTGATGACCGCCGCCGATGTCGAGCGCATCATCGAGGCAGTGGAAGATGAGCTCGAAAGTTTTGTGCCGCCGCTGTCGTTGCGGGCTTGATCGATTACCGCAGGCCAATGAGATCCAACTGTGGGGGGGGCTTGCCCCCGATGGCCATAGGTACCTACACAACTCAGCAGCGCCCAACAGTAACCACGATGCGAAGCGAGTCGCTCTTGATCTGGCTTTTGATCTTGATCTGCTTTTGATCCTAGGCGCCCCGTTAAACCACGCTGGCCGAACGCAGGCTTGAATCCGTGGGCAACCCGGCA
>Ga0105246_10001563_pt1 | contig 13622 bp, 12 predicted proteins | sample KBSM64metaG_FD_99694 | JGI IMG/M metagenome (GOLD analysis project Ga0105246, IMG submission 99694) | Miscanthus rhizosphere microbial communities from Kellogg Biological Station, Michigan, USA - KBS M6-4 metaG | ecosystem: Host-associated > Plants > Roots > Rhizosphere > Soil | place...
CCGGATCGATGTGCCCGACGGCTTGCCGCCGATCGCCTGTCTGGTCGGCTACTTCGGCTACGAGACGATTGGGCTGGTCGAAAAACTCCCCCGCGCGCCGGCCAGCGACCTGTCGGTGCCCGACATGCTGTTCGTGCGCCCAACGACGATCCTGGTATTCGACAACCTGTCCGACGAGCTGTTCTGCATCGCTCCGCTGTGGGCTGGCGCGGGCGATCCCGACCGCTCCATCGAAGCAGCGGGCGAGCGGATCGACAGTGCCCTGCGCGCGCTGGGCGGTGCCGTGCCGGCCGGCGAACGCTCGGCCGACCTGCCAGAGCTGGCGTTGACCCCGGTGATGCGCGAGGGCCAGTATGGCGAAATGGTCCTCAAGGCGAAGGACTACATCACGGCAGGCGACGTGTTCCAGGTGGTGCTGGCGCAGCGCTTCACCTGCCCGTTCCCGCTGCCGCCGTTCGCGCTCTACCGCGCCCTTCGGCGCGTAAATCCCTCGCCCTTCCTCTACTTCCTAGACCTGCCCGGGTTCGCGGTAGTCGGCTCGAGCCCGGAGATCCTTGTGCGCGTGCGCGACGGCGAGGTGACCATCCGCCCGATCGCCGGCACCCGCCCACGCGGCGCCACGCGTGAGGAGGATGAGGCCGCCGAGGCAAGCCTGCTCGCCGATCCCAAGGAATGCGCCGAGCACCTGATGTTGCTCGACCTGGGGCGCAACGACGTGGGCCGGGTGGCCGCAGCGGACAGCGTGGAGGTTACGGCCAGCTTCACGATCGAGCGATACAGCCACGTGATGCACATCGTCAGCAACGTCGTCGGCAAGCTGGCCCCGGACAAGGACGCGCTCGACGCGTTGTTCGCCGGCTTCCCTGCCGGGACGGTCTCGGGCGCACCGAAAGTCCGCGCGTGCGAGGTGATCGCCGAGCTCGAGCCCGAAACCCGCGGCCCCTACGCCGGCGGCGTCGGCTACTTCGCCCCGGACGGCTCGGTCGACAGCTGCATCGTGCTGAGGACCGCGGTGGTGAAGGACGGTGTCATGCACGTCCAGGCCGGTGCCGGCATCGTCGCCGACAGCGACCCCGCCTACGAGCAGCGCGAGTGCGAGGCCAAGGCGGGCGCGCTGATAGCCGCGGCGCGAGAGGCGGCACGGGTAGCGAACGAGCCGGGCTTCGGGCAGTAGCAGCGCCCCGTTTACGCGGCGTTTGCTCTATCCGGCGCATACGTCGCCACATGGGCGAATTCACCGTCACAATGCGCGAAGAGGACCTCTACCGGGGTTTCCTGCTCAACGCCGCCAACCGCAACTTGCGACCGGTGATGCTCGCGGCGCTGGTGGTGCTGACGCTGTTGGTCATGCTCCTCGCCATCTCCCCTTCTGCGCGTTCTTCGCTGGCATGCAACGCGCTCACGCTAATGCTGCTTGGTGCGGTGTTCCTTACGGCGTTCCTGCTCGCCCTTGTCCTCCTTGCGCGCAGACCGATCCTGCGCTCGATGGCGCGCCGCACAATCGAACAGCGGCGCGAGCTGGCGACGCCGGTCGAATGGTCATTCGACGATCGCTCGCTCCGCATTACTACGCGTTTTACTCGCTCGGACTTCCCCTGGGATTCCCTGCGCCGCTGGCGGGAAGACGACCATGTCCTGCTGGTGTACCTCGCCGACCAGCTGTTTCACGCGGTGCCGAAGAGCCAAGTCGACGAAAATCAGATTACCGCCCTGCGCGGCGCGCTCGAAAGTCACGGGGTTCCCCGGCGCTAGCGGTTTCGCTTGACGAAACGGGTAAGGCCGCAACAAGGCCGAAGCCATGATCCTGGTCATCGACAACTACGACAGCTTCACCTTCAACCTGGTCCATTACCTGATGGAGCTGGGGGCAGAGGTTAAGGTCGTGCGGAACGATGCGATAAGCGCCTCCGAAGCGATAAGGACCAACGCGGCGGGCTTCCTGATCTCGCCAGGCCCGTGCACGCCGAACGAGGCCGGCGTGAGCCTGGAGCTGGTCGCCGCCTGCGCCGATTCCGAGCGGCCGCTGTTCGGCGTGTGCCTGGGGCACCAGGCAATCGGGCAGCACTTCGGCGGCCACGTGGTGCGCGGCGGGCTGATGCACGGCAAGACCAGCCCGGTCGATCATGACGGCACGGGCGTGTTCAAGGGCTTGCCCTCGCCCTTCACCGCCACCCGCTATCACTCGCTGATCGTCGAGGACATTCCGCAAAGCCTGGCAGTCAACGCCACCAGCGAGACGCCGGGGCTCGACGGTACGGCGGTGATGGGCTTCCGCCACGAAAGCCTGCCGATCCACGGCGTGCAGTTCCACCCCGAGAGCATCGCCACCGAGCATGGGCACGAGCTGCTGGCCAACTTCCTCGAAATCTGCGGCGTACCGGCCAAACAAGCCGCATGACCGCGCTGCCCGAGGTCGAGCCGCACCTCACGGAGGATATGGCCGAGGAAATCTTCGGCCTGATGCTCGACGGCAAGATCAGCGATCACGACATCGCCAAATTCCTGATCGCACTTTCCGACCGCGGCGAGACGGCGGCGGAGATCATCGGCGCGGCGCGCGCCCTGCGCGCCCGGCTGATCCCGATCGACGCTCCCGATAACGCGATCGACGTTTGCGGCACGGGCGGCGACGGGCATCATACCCTCAACGTCTCCACCGCGGTCAGCCTGGTCGTCGCCGCTTGCGGTGTACCGGTGGCCAAGCACGGCAACCGGGCGGCCAGCTCGAAGGCGGGCGCGGCGGACACGCTCGAAGCGCTCGGCCTCGACATGGAAGCCGCCGGGCGCACCGCCGAGATGACGCTGCGCGAGATCGGCATCTGCTTCCTGTTCGCCGCGAACCATCACCCGGCGATGCGGCGCATCCAGCCGATCCGCCGGCGCATCGGCCGGCGCACGATCTTCAACCTGATGGGGCCGCTGTCGAACCCCGCCCACGTTCAGAACCAGCTGATCGGTATCGCTCGGCCGGCCTACGTGCCGATCTACGCCGAGGCGATGGCCCGGCTCGGCACCCGCCGTTCGTTCATCGTCTCGGGTGACGAAGGCCTGGACGAGCTGAGCCTTGCCGGCGGCAACGAACTGGCGGAGGTGGTCGACCACGATTTCGAGATGCACCGGGTCGATGCCGCACGGGCCGGCCTGCCGTCCGCCCCGATCGAGGCGATCCGCGGCGGCGATGCCGAACACAACGCTGCCGCGTTGCGCGCGCTGCTGCTCGGCGCACCGGGGCCATACCGCGATGCCGTGCTGTTCAATGCTGCAGGCGCACTGCTGGTAGCCGGGGAAGTCGACAGCTGGGCCGACGGGGTCGAGGAAGCGGCGGAAGCGCTCGACAAAGGTCTGGCGAAGGCCTTGCTCGACTGCTGGATCGCGGCTGCAAGATAGTCCGATCGTTCGAGGTGGACATCGTCAATTGAAACAGTCAAAATCGTTATCTAACAATTCTCGGTCGGGAGATTCACATGCGTAAGTCCATCATCGCCTTTGCCGCGGCCGGCGCCGCCGCGATCACCTTCGGCACGTTGCACGCCCAGGGCGGCCCGCCCACGCCTCCCCCGCCCCCGTCGCATGACGCCGCGAAGGTCACCGGTGGAACCTACAAGGCCGATCCGTTCCACTCCCAGGTGATGTACAGCTACGGTCATCTGGGCTTCACGACCAACATGGGCTTGCTGTCGGGTGCCAACGGCACGCTCACGCTCGATCCGAAAGCGCCGAACAACGCCAAGCTGTCCATCGACGTGCCGGTGAACACGATTCACACAACGATCGCCAAGCTCGACGAGGAACTGGTCAGCCCAATGTTCTTCGACGCCGCGAAGTTCCCCAATGCCCACTTCGAATCGACCAGCGTGACGGCTAACGGCAACAGCGCGACGATCAACGGTGATCTGACGATCCACGGCGTCACCAAGCCGGCGACGATCAACGCCACCTTCGTCGCTGTCGGTTCAAGCATGATGACGAAGAAGGAATACATCTCGTTCAACGGCACTGCCAAGATCAAGCGCAGCGAGTTCGGCGTCGGCATGGGCGTGCCGATGGTCGGCGATGACGTAAATCTGACGATCACGGCCGCGTTCGAGAAGCAGTGAGCGCGATGAGGGGCGGCGTCTTTCGCCGCCGCCCTTCCCGCTGGATTTCTTAAGCGTCATCGCCTATCTAGCCTGCATGAACCGCCGCGAGCTTTCTTCGCTGCTTCGACTTACGCGCCCTTAGGCGCGTCTACTCGCCTGCGTGCATCGCAGGCAGCCCGCCTAAGGGCTCATAACCCACGAAGTCGAAATCGCCCGCGCCAGGCTTGCTGCGCGGGCCGCATGCGATAAGGCACATCTGAAATGGCGATGCTCCACAACCCGAGCCGAAAATACCGGCCCTTCCCGCAGGTGCCGCTGCCCGACCGGCAGTGGCCCGGCCGCACGATCACCCAGCCGCCGCGCTGGCTCTCCACCGACCTGCGCGACGGCAACCAGGCGATCGTCGATCCGATGGACGCGGTGAAGAAGAACCGCTTCTTCGACCTTCTGGTCGGGATCGGCGTCAAGGAGATCGAGATCGGCTTCCCCGCCGCCGGACAGACCGAGTTCGATTTCATCTCGGGACTGGTGAACACGGGCAAGGTTTCGGACGACGTGATCGTCCAGGTTCTGACCCAGTCGCGCGAAGATCTCATCCGCACCAGCTTCGCCAGCCTGGACGGCGCGCGCGCGGCGATCGTACACCTCTACAACGCGGTCAGCCCGGCATGGCGCGAGATTGTCTTCCGCATGACCCCCGACGAAGTGCGTCAGGTGGCGGTGAACGGCGCAAAGGTCATGCGCGACGAGGCGGGCAAGCGACCCGGCACCGAGTGGCACTTCCAGTACAGCCCCGAGACCTTTTCGACCGCCGAGCTCGATTTCTCGATCTCGGTCTGCGAAGCGGTGATGGAGGTTCTCCAGCCGACCGCCGAGCGGCCGATCATCCTCAACCTGCCTTCGACGGTCGAGGCGGCGACCCCCAACGTATACGCCGACCAGATCGAATACTTCTGCCGCAACCTACCGGGCCGCGACCGGGCGGTGATCAGCCTGCACACGCACAACGACCGTGGAACCGGCGTCGCCGCCGCCGAGCTCGGCCTGATGGCGGGCGCCGACCGGGTGGAAGGCTGCCTGTTCGGTAACGGCGAGCGCACCGGCAACGCCTGTCTCGTCACCCTCGCGCTCAACATGTACACCCAGGGCATCGATCCGGGGCTCGATTTTTCCGACATCGACCGGGTGATCGAGACCGTCGAATACTGCAACCAGATCCCGGTGCATCAGCGCCATCCCTATGGCGGCGAGCTGGTCTTCACCGCCTTTTCCGGCAGCCATCAAGACGCGATCAAGAAGGGCTTCGAAGCGCAAGGCATGCGCAACGACGAGCTGTGGCGTGTGCCCTACCTGCCGATCGACCCGGCCGACCTCGGGCGTAACTATGAAGCGGTCATCCGCGTCAACTCGCAGTCCGGCAAGGGCGGTTTCGCTTGGGTGCTCGAGCAGGACCAGGGCCTCAAGCTGCCCAAGAAGCTGCAGGCCGATTTCTCTAAGCAGGTCCAGCGGCTCGCCGACGAGCTCGGGCGCGAGCTCAACGCCGCGGATATCTGGCAGGTCTTCCGCGAGACCTATTACGTCAAGGTCGACAGGCGCCGCTTCCGTCTGGTCGATTTCGAGGAAACGCGAGCCAGCGACGGCACCCGCCTGTTCGCCGGTACTATCGAGGTCGACGGCCAGCCACAGAGCGTCTCAGGCCGCGGCAAAGGCCTCATTTCCTCGGTGCTTACGACCCTGAAGCAGACGTTCGGGCTCGAGCTCGAAGTGCTCGACTACAACGAGCATGCGCTCGGCGCCGGCACCGACGCGCGCGCGGCGACTTATCTCGAATGTCTGACCGGCGATGGGCGCACGGTCTGGGGTGTGGGCATCGACGAGGATGTCGCCACCGCCAGCGTTCGCGCGATACTCAGCGCGGCGAACTCGGCCGTGCGCGAGAACGCCTGAACGGGGGGGATTCCGCTTTTCTGCGGCATTCGGTCCGGAGAAACCGGCCGTCGGATGATCGAGTCGTCAACGAGGCGCATCAAACCGGTTCCAGCGGCGCATGATGCTCGGGCGTCCAGTCGACGATCACGGCGTCGCCGGCCCGCACCTCGCCGCTCTCGACGACAACGGCCATAACTCCGGCCTTGCGCACCAGAGAGCCATCCGGTGCGCGAGAGAGCGTGGCGGCCATCCCGCCGCGCCCTAGATGAGTGTCGATCTGAGCGCACGGGTTCCGCAGTCCGGTAAGCTGGATCACCGCCTCGCGCCCGATTCGCAGGCGCGTGCCACGCGACAGGCCCAGCAGATCGACGCCGGAGGTGGTGACATTCTCGCCAAGCTGCCCCGGCAGGACCATGAAGCCCTTGGCGGCGAGTTCGTCGAATAGCTCGGCATGAACAAGGTGCACTTGGCGCAAGTTCGGCGCTTCGGGCGTTCTGGCGAGGCGCGACAGGTGCTGGACGGTCGCGCCTGCATGCGCGTCAGCTTCAACGCCAAGGCCGGCGAGCAGCCGGATGGCCGGACAGCCCTGCTTGACAAAGCGATGGGCCGCGTCGCGCGCCACTGCGACCACCAGGCCGGTCATTCCGCCTTCCCCGTCTGGCGCCAGAGCAGCTCGGCCATCGCGTCCAGCTCGGCAAAATCGCGCCCGGCGCCGAGCGGGTCAGCGCGATTGAGGAGGAGTCTGCGGCGGTCCGCGAGCAGCCGCCGACGCAGTGCCTGCTGCAGCAATGTTAGACGCATCAGCGCTTCCTCCAGCGCGTCGTCCGGCGTGCGCAAGCGCCGCGCGGCCCAGCCATGTTCGATTTGGCCGACTCGCTCGAACACCATGGCGTTGTAATCGCGGTGCGGCCCGCGATGCAGCGGCAGGCCGAGGCGCACCGCCGTGCGGTCGGAGCAGGGCAGCAGCAAGCCGTTACGGCGAAAATCGTCGAAGCCCACGCGCTCGCGCCCCAAGCGCACGAACATGGCCCCGAACCAGCGCGACGAAAGCAGCTGTAGCGGCAACAGGTGATGGCGCTGCATGCCCGGCTCATAGCCAGGATCGGCCGCTCGATTGATCGCACGGAAAGGCAGGCGGTCGCGCACGGCGCCCGCCCGCTGCATTGCGGCCAACCGCCCTACCCGCGCCACACGCGAACGAAGCGGCCGTTTGTCGAAGGCTCCAGCCGCAGTGGCTGTCCGGCGGGGCCGGTGATCGCCCGCGGCACGTCGATCCGACCGGCTTCGACCATATAGTCGATCAGACGGACCCCAATCTTCGCGCCTTCGGCCTTTGCGGCCATGAGTTCCGGTTCGATCCGCAGTTCCTGCCCGGCAAACAAGGTGAGGCCTTCGCTTTGCAACCCGCCGTCGGCACTGATCGCCAGCGCCGTCAGCCCGAGGCCGGGGAATACGCCTCCTTCGATCCAGCGCAGAACGCCGTCACGGAAATAGGTGGGCCCGCACCAGCTTCGGGCGGGATGCCATGCGACGGCCTCGACCCCCTCGATTGCCGCGAGCTTGGCCGCGAGCCAGGCCAGCGAACGAACGACCGGCAGCATCGTGTGCCCACCGGCGAGATGTGGCCCCGGCCGCAGCATGACCGCCTCCAAGCCGACAGCTTCCGCACCGACCGGGAGCGCGTAGCCGTGAACGCAGGGTGGCGGCTCCGACGCTGCTCCGGCGGCGAGACCAACCAGATCGTACGTCAGCCCAGTGGTCAACAGCTCCAGCCACATCCGCCCAGCGGCATCGACCGGATCGGAGCCGCCCGAGGGCTTCGCCGAAGGATCGAAGCTGACCCCGAAATCGCCTTCCTGCGCCGCGAAATCGCGAACAGCATCCGCCGCGGGACGGCGTCCCGCCGCAAACAGCAGCGAGACCGCCAATCCCGATTCTTCCGTTCCGATCTCCCGCCGCTGCGAAATGGTAAACCCCCTGGAAACTCCCCGCTCAATGTGTGGAACCAAACGCGGTCCAGGTCGAGTCCCTGGACGAGCGATGTGTCTGAATCGGACGCATCTTTTCAGATGGTTGCGCGTCTTCCGAGATTCCCGCGCCTGTCGATAGCACTACGCCTGGGCTTTTGTGCTCTGTCCGGTTGAGATAGGCCGCCAGACATGGAAACCGGCCACGCCGTCTTCGGCGTCGAGAATTCGCTGTCCGGCAAGGCCTGGCGCTGGCGCGGCGGCAACATGGCGCTCGATGAAGGCTTGGCCGCATTCGGGCACGACATCGTCGACCAGCTGCTGCTCGGACGCGGCATTGCCCGCGAGGAGCTGGCGCTGCACCGCCAGCCGAACCTGAAGAGCTTCCTGCCCGATCCGTCGATCTTCAACGACATGGATTCGGCGGCCGACCGGCTTGCCCAGGCGATCCTCGCCGGCGAGCGGGTCACGGTGTTCGGCGATTACGACGTCGACGGCGCGACCAGCGCCGCCTTACTGGTGCGGCTGTTGCGCTCACTCGGCCATGACGCGGGCGCCTACATCCCCGACCGGCTGCTCGAAGGCTATGGCCCGAGCGGCGAAGCCCTGGTGCGGCTGGGTGAACAGGGCTCGAGCCTGATCGTCACGGTCGATTGTGGGGCGATGGCGTTCGAGGCACTTGCGGCCGCGCACGACGCCGGGATCGACGTGATCGTGGTCGATCACCACAAGTGCGCGGCCGAGCTTCCCCGCGCCTTCGCGCTGGTCAATCCGAACCGTCTCGACGAGAGCGACGAGGCCGCCGCGCACGGGCACCTCGCCGCGGTCGGCGTCGCCTTCGTGCTCGCGGTCGCCGTAGTGCGCACGTTGCGACGGCAAGGTTTCTTCGCCGATCGGCCGGAGCCCGACCTGTTCGCGCTACTCGACCTGGTGGCGCTCGGCACGGTGGCCGACGTCGCGGCGATCCGCGGACTCAACCGCGCGTTCGTCGCCCAAGGGCTCAAGGTGATGGCCCAGCGCCGCAACATCGGCATGGCTGCGCTGATCGACGCCAGCCGACTCACCCGCCCGCCGAGCTGCAGCGATTGCGGCTTCGCGCTCGGTCCGCGGATCAACGCCGGCGGCCGCGTGGGCGAAGCGTCGCTCGGCGTGCGCTTGCTCACCAGCGACGACCCGGACGAGGCGCGCGCAATCGCCGCACAACTGTCCGCGCTCAACGACGAGCGCCGGGCGATCGAAGCCGCGGTGCAGCAAGCCGCCGAGCAGCAGGTGGACGCCCAGCACAACCGTGCCGTTCTAACTCTGGCCGGACATGGCTGGCATCCGGGTGTGATTGGCATCGTCGCCGGGCGGATCAAGGAGAAGACCGGTAAGCCGACGGTGGTCGTCGCGCTCGACCGAGAGAGCGGCCAGGGCAAAGGCTCGGGGCGCTCGATCAGCGGCGTCGACCTGGGGGCGGCGATCATCGGCGCGAAGGACAAAGGCCTGCTGGTCGCCGGCGGCGGGCACGCCATGGCCGCGGGCCTGACAGTTGAGGAAGCCCGGCTTGAGGAATTCGCCTCATGGCTGGACGCCCAGCTCGCCCCCACGGTCGCGCGCGCCTCGGCCGAGCGCGTGGTCGCGCTCGACCTGTCGCTGGCGCCGGGTGGGCTCACGCCGGAACTGGTCGAATCCCTGGACAGCGCAGGGCCGTTCGGCGTGGGCTGGCCCGGCCCGCGGGTCGCCGTCGGGCCGGTTCGGCTGGTCCGGGCCGAGCTGGTCGGCAGCGACCATGTGCGCCTGATCGCCAGTGGGCAGGACGGCGCGAGCTTCAAGGCGATCGCGTTCCGCGCGGCCGAGACGGCGCTGGGTCAGGCCCTGCTCCACGGCGCGGCGGGGCGACGGCTGTGGCTGGCCGGGCGGGCCAAGATCGACGACTGGGGCAGCCGCCCGCAAGCCGAGCTTCATCTTGAAGACGCCGCCTGGGCCGATTGATCGAGAGACGGCGCGCGCCGGGCTTGACCACCCGCGCCGGCCCCCGTAAGTGCGCCGCCACGCCATCGTGCGGCCCCATCGTCTAGCGGTTAGGACGCGGCCCTTTCACGGCTGAAACACGGGTTCGATTCCCGTTGGGGTCACCATCGGCGGTGTGCTGTGCTTTGCGGCATGGCCCCTTCGTCTAGCGGTTAGGACGCGGCCCTCTCACGGCTGAAACACGGGTTCGATTCCCGTAGGGGTCACCAGCACAGCGCGGGCCACGGGCTCGGCGGGGCGTTTAGAACAGCCTGGTCAACAGATAGAACACCGCCGCCATCGCCCCGCTGGCCGGGATGGTGATGAACCAGGCGATCACTACCCGGCTGGCTACGCTCCAGCGCACGGCGCTCGATCGGCGCGCGGCACCAGTGCCGACGACGCTTCCGGTGATGGCGTGCGTGGTCGATACGGGAACGCCCATCGCGCTCGCCCCGAACAGCACCATCGAGCTCGCCGCCGAGGCGCAGAAGCCGGAATGGTGGTTCAGCCGCGTCAGCCGCGTGCCCATCGTGCGAATGATCCGCCAGCCGCCCGACAGCGTGCCCAGCGACATCGCCGCGTAGCAGCTCAGCACGACCCATTCGGGCACGTGGAATTCGCCGCCGAGATGGCCGGTCGAATAAAGCAGCACGGTGATCACGCCCATGGTCTTTTGTGCGTCGTTGCCGCCGTGGCTGATCGACTGCGCGGCCGAGGAGACGAGGTGAAGCCCCTTGAAGGCCTTGTTGGCGCGGCGCGGCGAGGTCCGCTGGAACAGAACGCTGGTCAGCAGCATCAGCAGCATGGCGATGACGAAGCCGATCATCGGCGAAAGCACGATGGCGATCAGCGTCTTGCTGGTGCCGGCGCTCTCGACCGCGCCGAACCCGCTATGCGCGATCCCCGCGCCCAAAAGTCCCCCGATCAGCGCATGGCTCGACGAGGACGGCAGGCCCTTGATCCACGTCAGGACGTTCCACACCATGGCCCCGCCGAGCGCGCCGAAAACCACCGCGGGGGTCACCACGTCCTTGTCGATGATCCCTTTGCCGACCGTCTCGGCGACGTGCAGGCCCACGATCCAGTAGGCGAGGAAATTGCCGACCGCTGCAAATGCCACGGCCACCACCGGCGACAGCAATTGGGTTGAAACTACCGTCGCGATCGAGTTGGCGGCGTCGTGCAAGCCGTTGAGGAAGTCGAAGGCCAGCGCCAGCGCGATCAGCGCGACGAGCAACGGGAAGGCCAGGTCGTGCACCCGCGCGCCCTTAGGCGTGATCGACGACGATGCCGTCGATCTGGTTGGCTACGTCCTCGAATTCGTCCGAAATGCGCTCGAGGTGCTTGTAGATTTCGCGGACGACCATGAAGCGCAGCGTGTCGCCGGTGTCCCTGGCACGGACGAAATTCGCCTTGAGGCCTCGATCGTGGATATCGTCGACCTCGCCCTCCATGCGCACGACCTGAGCGGTGAGCTCGTGCAGTTTGTCACCGTTGCGGGCAACGTCGCGCAGCAGCGGCAGGCCCTGGTCGATCAGCCGCGTCGCGGCGAGCACCTTGTCGGCCATTTCCTTCATTTCCGGTTCGAAATCGGAAAAGTCGTACAGCTCGATGGCGGAGGCGCAGGCATGGATCTCGTCGATGGTATCGTCCATCGCGCCGATAAGCGCGATGATTGCGCCGCGGTCGAACGGCGTGAGGAAGGTGTGCCGCACTTCGCTCAACACGTGGCGGATGATCTCATCGGCGTCATGCTCGCGATCGTGGATTTCGGCGCACAGTCTGGCCGTGTCGCCGTCGCCGTTGGTCAGCTTGGCAAGCGCCGTCGCCGCCGCCACGCACGCGGCCGAGTGCCGTTCGAACAGCGTGAAGAAATCGCCGGATTGCGGAATCATGCGGCGAAACCAGTCGAGCACCCGAGCCTCCTGTTACCCCCCCTGACAGAACCGCCGATGGCCTATCTCGCGCGGGGACGCAACTGCGCGCCGCAGGCCGTGCACAGACGGTTCGCCGTCAAGCCCGGAACAGTTCCACCAGGATGCCGAGAGCGATGAGAATAAAGATCGTGCCGACTGTCCGATCGAGCCATTTGCGCGTCTGTGGGCGCGCCATTGCTGCCGCGAGACGGCTGCCGGCGGCGATGTAAAGCGCGCCCAGCGCGACGTCGATCACCATTGCCACCAGCGCCAGCAGCACCAGCTGCGGCACGATCGCCGCGCGCTGGTCGACGAAAGGGGGGAGCAGTGCGACGATATAGACCAGCGCCTTGGGATTGCTGATCGCGACGAATACGCCGTCACGGAAGGCGTGGGATGACGGCTTGCGCGCCGGTTCGCCATCATCCTCGGCCGCGACTCCGGCATGACGCAGCGCCTGCGCGCCAAGCCAGCCGAGGTACAGCGAGCCGCCGATCGCCAGCCCGCGAAACGCCAGCGGGAATGTCGCCGCGAGCGTGCCGAGGCCGAGCGCGGCGAGGATCCACCAGCCGATGTAGCCCAATTGCACCCCGGCCAGCGCGACGGCACCGGAGCGGGTGCCGCGCCACATGGTCTGTCCCATCACAAACAGCATCGAGGGGCCGGGCACCACGCTGGTCATCGCCGACACCAGCGCGAAGGCGGCAAGCTTTTCTGCGTCGATCATGGACGGGCGCGGCTAGTGGAAATCGCGCGACTTGGGAATGACCCGCACGTCGCGCGGATGGCCCTGGCGGAAATGTTCGGCAGCAGCGGGCGGCAAAGGGCCGGCGTGATCGCCGTGGGCAATGGCAGGCTGGAGCAGGTCGTCCGAAAGTTGGCGCAACTGGTCCGTCGCGTCGACCAGGTGCGCGGCGATCACGTGGATCACCCCCTCGTCGGCCTCGACCCGCCCGCGCACTTCGATCAGCCGCGCGCTCATCACCACCTTGCGGTATTTTTCGAACGCATCGGGCCAGATGACCAGGTTGGCGACGCCGGTCTCGTCCTCCAGCGTGATGAACACCACCCCCTTGGCGCTACCGGGCCGCTGGCGGATCAGCACCACTCCGGCGAGATTGATCGTCGAGCGGTTCTTGCGGCTCTTCAGGTCGCCTGCGCGGACGAACCCGCGTTCTGACAGCGAGGCGCGCAGGAAGCTCATCGGATGGGCCTTCAGGCTGAGCCGCTGGGTCTGGTAATCGGCGATGACTTCCTCCGACAGCGGCATCACGGGGAGCAGCGTGGCCACGCGCTCGGCCCCCTCCTCGCGCTCGCGCGCCGCCGCGAACAGCGGCAGCTCGGGCGCGCCGATCAGCGTCCGCGCCTGCCACAAGGCCTGCCGTCGCGGGATTGCCAGCGAGGAGAAACAATCCGCCGCGGCAAGGCGCTCGATATGCGCCGGTCCCAGCCGGGTCCGGTCGCGCAGCTCGCCGACATCGCGATAAGCCCCGATCACCTGCCGTGCCGCCACCAGCTGCGCGGCGACATGCTCGGGCAAGCCATCGACCTGGCGCAAGCCGAGGCGCAGCGCGACCTCGCCCTCCCGCCCCTCCAGCGTGCAGTCCCACTCGGAGCCATTCACATCCACCGGCAGCACGGTGACCCCATGCTCGGCCGCATCGCGGACGATCTGCGCCGGAGCGTAGAAGCCCATCGGCTGCGAATTCAGCAGCGCCGCGGCAAACGCCGCCGGA
>Ga0105246_10001569_pt1 | contig 13604 bp, 10 predicted proteins | sample KBSM64metaG_FD_99694 | JGI IMG/M metagenome (GOLD analysis project Ga0105246, IMG submission 99694) | Miscanthus rhizosphere microbial communities from Kellogg Biological Station, Michigan, USA - KBS M6-4 metaG | ecosystem: Host-associated > Plants > Roots > Rhizosphere > Soil | place...
AGACGACCGCACTCACGTCGACCGTGAGCGGGGGGCCGCTGCAGCGGAGGGCGATGGTCCCGTCCGTCGCGAGCTCGGGCGAAAGGAGAATCGCTCGGCGTGCAGGAAGCGGGGCGAGCCCGCCCGCCGCCGAGACTTGCGTCGTCGAACCGACATTCGCCACGCGCACGAGCGTCCCGTGCGCGCCGCTCGGGATCGTCGCCGGACGCCCGTCGCACCGGATGTGCAGTCCGTGTCGCAGCGGTCGCCCCGCCGCGATGTTCGGGCTGTCCGTCGCAAGGAGCGGTGACGTCGGCAGCTCCTCCATGCCGTCCGCGACGCCGTAGACGTTCTCGCTCAGCGACGCGACCCACGGCCAGCGCGCGAGCGCCCGCAGATCGGTCTCCTCGGGCTGTCTGACGAGCACGCGGTGGTACCGCTCGCGGTGGAGCGCGTCCAGTGCCTCCGCTTCGCGCTGGTCGACGATCATCAGACCCCAGCGATCGGCGTAGTAGAGAACCGCCGGCGACCAGTCGAGTCCGATGACGCCGATCCGGTCGTCAGGTTCGGATGCCCGCGCGAGCTGACGCGCGAGCGCGAGCGTCGCGGGATCCGGCTCGTCGTCCCAGGCGTGGCGCCAGTACGCATGGTCGAATCCAACCGTGCTCGCGGCGAGGAGCAGGCCGGTGACCGCCGCGACCGCTCGTATGGGCGCCTTGGGAGGGAGATGGCGCCAGATGAATCCCGCTGCGAACCCGAGGAGCGCGGCGAGTGCGGGCGTCACTGCAGCAAGGTAGTAGTCGTGGACGAGGTAGAGGTTCGTGAAGACGAGCGGCGGCAGCGCGCCGGCGAGCACGACTCCGACCCAGAACAGCCGCTGCGCGGATCTCGCGAGCGCCACGAGCGCCACGGCGAGCAGGGCGACACCTGCGAGCCCGATGACGTGAACCACGACCCTCCCGACGATGACCCCCCAGACGCCGCGGTCGAAGCGCTGGGACAGCGATCCGAAGTTCCAGTCCTCGAGTTCGCTGCTCGTCAGCCAGTCGGTAACGGGGCTCGCAGCCTTGATCGCATCGGCGTGGCGCGTCCAGAGCGCAGTCGCGGCCAGCGGGACGAGCACGAGAAGAGCAAGGACGGCGGCTGTTCGACCGCGGGACGTGGCTCGCGGGTTGGTGGGCCGATATCCAAGTGCGGGGAGGAGCCAGAACGCGGCGGTCGTCGGCTTCACGAGCATGCCGACGAGCCACGCCACCAATGCGAGGCCGGCGACCTCGGGGCGACGGTTCTCGCGCCACGCCACCGTCGCCCACGCAAACCCGACGGCTCCCGCGGTCGCAAGGTATTCGATCATCGACGTTCGGCCCCAGATCAGCGCGAACGGGGTCGCGAGGAAGGCGACGAGCGCCGCGACCGCGCTCGGCCTGTCGGCGACGTGGCGCACCAGGCCGTAGAGGAGCGATGCGGTGAGCAGGAAGCACACGAGGCCGGTCAGCCGCATCGCGACGTCGTCGTCGACGCCAGCGTCCATGACGACCGAGGCAGCTGCCTGGAAGAGGGGGAACTCGAAGGGCACCTCGAATGGCTCTCCGAGCACGGGCAGCTTCGGATGGAGGAGATCGATTCCGTCCTGGTGGTAGATGCGCGCCGTGTAGGCCGTCTGCGTCTGCCGGAATCCGTGGGCTTCGAGGAGCGGCTGGTCCAGCGTCCGGACGACCGCGAGGACGAAGACGGTGAGCGCAAGCGCCACGAGCGCGATCTCAGCGATTCGCGTCCTCCACCAGCGGTTCCCTGCGTGCGGGTTCGTGTTCACACGTCCCGGTCTACCCGTCCCAGTAACCGGGGTACGCGCTGAGTCGGGACTTGAGAGACGTGGGGAGGAGGCGATGGCGACGCCCGAGCTGCAGTCCGGTGAACTTCGCGAGCTCGTACAGGGCGGCGTAGGGGATCCAGCGCCGCTGACCTGTGCTCCACAGCCACGACACCTCGCCCTGCGCGTACCGGATCGCCGCGCTCCAGAGCGCCGCCTTCGAGCGTCCACCCGCAACGTACGACTGCTCGGCCGAGACGCCCGAGTCGAAGAAACGCCTCATTGCGCCCGCGACGCTGTACGCGTGCGAGTGGTGGACGATCGCCCCCGGCTCGTAGACGACGACGTACCCGTCGAGCAGGACACGGCGGGACCACTCCTGGTCCTCGCTCATGACGATGTCCTCGGAGAACGGATAGTCCTCCCAGATGCGACGAGGCATGGCCGAGCTCACGTTCGAGAAGAGCGTCGCCTCGAAGGTGAGGTCGTGCTCGGCCGAAATCTGCTGTCGGCGCGGACTCGGGCCGTAGAGGAAGTCGAGGAAGTACTGCTCCGGCGGACTGGCGTCGTCGTGCGGGAGTTGTCTCCCGTAGACACCCGCAACCCGCTCGTCGTCGCGGAGCGGGGCAATGAGCCTCGCCAGCCACGAGGTCGTCGCCGCATAGGCGTCCTGGCTCGTGAAGACGAGTGTCTCGCCGGAGGTGAGCCGCGCTCCGAGGTTTCGCGTGCGCCCGTGGTGGAACTCGCTCGCGGGGATCGACTCCACCCGGGCGCCCGCCCGCTCGGCTCGTGCGGGGCTCCCGTCTGTCGATCCCGAGTCGACGACGACGATCTCGACGTCCTCGTCGATCTGCTGGAGTGCGATCGCGTCCAAGCAGCGAACGAGCTCCGGCCCACCGTCCTTCACGGGGATCACTATCGAGATCACGCCGGTTCGGCCGACACGAGGAACTGGTACGCGAACAACTGCGGCCGGACGTGCCCGAGCGCGTGCGCGAGCCGTTCCACCTTCGGCCCACCGACGTACGGGACGGGGACGGTGAAGTCCAGCTCGACGACCCGGTAGCCGGCCAGTTCGAGCGTCTCGACGAGGGTGTGCCGAGTGAAGAGGTGCGTGTGCGTGCGGTCGAGAATGCCGCGATCCTTGTACTGCCAGCGTCCGACGAGCAGGCTGAGCCGCATCGCCCAGTTGGCGACATTCGGGGTCGAGAGCACCACGCGCCCTCCGGGCGCGAGAGCCCGGCGCACGCGGGTGAGGAACGCCTCAGGCTCCCGTAGGTGTTCGACGAGGTCGCCGCACAGGACTACGTCGAACGATCCGTCCTCGAACGGGAGCTCCATCGTCTCGACGTCGGCGACGAGGACGTCCTCACACACCGCGCGGGCCATCTCGGCGGCGGCGGCATCGCGCTCGATCCCGACGACGACGCAGCCGCGGTCGACGAGCGGCCGGGCGAGGTAGCCGCTCGAGCAGCCGACGTCGAGCACACGCTTCCCCGAGCCCACGAGCTCGAGGAGGCGAGCATGACCGCCGAGCGGTCTCAGGTTGAGCTCGACGTAGCCGGCGGTGTCCTGCGCCGACACGCTACGAGGCGCCGTTGCCACCCGAAGACACCTGTCTGAGCGGCATCGTGAGCAAGGCGAGGAAGAACGCGCCGAACACGATCTGGATCCCGATCCCGAGCGCGGTGACGAGGAGTGCCGTCTCGTACGCGCGGCCGAGCGCCCCGAAGCCGCCCGCCGCCCACTCCGCGCCCACCGCGACAAGGCCTGCGAAGCCCGCGAGCGAAAGAGCGCTGCCGACGACGAGTCCCCGTTCGAGGCTCACGTGCCTGCCGATCCTCTCGAGCAGCGGGTCGTGCTCCCCGATCCGCACGCGGGCGTACGTCCGGGCAAAGACGCCGAGCTGCACCACTTGGGCGCCGATCAGGGTCATCGCGACGAATCCGAGCATCGTGTGGATCTGCCAGGTGTGTCCGAAGAAGTCGATCGGTCCCGCGGCGAGCACGAGCATGCCGAGGACCCCGAGCAGCAGGAGGGTGCTCCCCGGGAGCAGATAGAGCCAGCTCGGGCTGTACAGGAGCATGAAGCGGACGTGGCGCCACGCGTCCCCGAAGCGGTTCAGCTTCGACTCGCCGACACGCGGGTAGTAGTCGATAGGCACCTCGCTCACGGTGAGACCGCGGCGGTACGCCTTGAACACCATCTCGGATGCGAACTCCATCCCGGTCGAATGCAGGTCCAGTACCGGCAGCGCGTCCCGGCGCAGTGCGCGCATCCCGCAGTGGGCATCCGAGACCTTCACCCCGAACAGCACGTTCAGCATGCCCGTGAGGATCGGGTTGCCGACGAAGCGGTTGAGGAAAGGCATCGCGTCACCGTGGATCGTCCCCTTGAAGCGAGAGCCGATCACGAGGTCGTCGCCTCCGTCGAGCCGCTCGACGAACTCCGCCAACTCGTCCATCGGATACGTGTCGTCGGCGTCGCCCATTACGAGGTATTCGCCCCGCGCCTCGCCGAGCCCGGCGAGGTAGGCACTTCCGTATCCGCGCCGCGGCTCGGACACGACGATGGCGCCGCTCGCGGCTGCGACGTCCGCGGAGGCGTCGGTCGAGGCGTTGTCGACGACGAGAACCTCGCCGGGACGTCCCGAACGGCGGATCCCCTCGAGGGACTGCTCGACGACCTTCCCTACGGCCTGCTCTTCGTTGAGGCAGGGGATGATCACGGAGATCTGCGGGGACAGGGACGCCACCGGCGTCGAAGCTAGCAGCCTCTCCTGCCGGAGTTCCGGGGCGTTTGGTCCCGTCTGCAGTGGGTCCCGCGTAACACTCACGCCGAGAACATCGGCCATACGTCGGCGGTTCCTGACCGCCGGACGCCTCGCGGCACGGCTACGCGGACGTGAGGTCCTCCGCGAGCGAGGGCGCGAGCGGCTCCGCGTCGCGCACCGTCTCGGTCACGACGAAGTGCGGTCGTCCCTTCGCCTCGTCGTAGACCCGCCCGAGGTACTCGCCGATGAGGCCGAGGAACAGGAGCTGCACGCCGGCGAAGAACGTGATCGCCACGATGAGGGCGGTGAAGCCCTGCGGCGAGGTACCGAGGAAGAGGCGCTGGAAGATCGCGTACAGCGCGTAGACCGAAGCCGCTGCGGAGGCGCAGGCCCCGAACAGCCAGGCGGCGCGGAGCGGTGCCACCGAGAAGGCGAACATTCCGTCGAACGCGAGCCGGAAGAGCTTCCCCACGGTGTAGCTCGGCGTCCCACCCGCGCGGGGCTGGCGCTCGATCGGTATCCCGGTCTGCTGGAAGCCGACCCACGTGCGCAAACCGCGGATGTAGCGATGGCGCTCGGGAAGCAGGTTGATCTGGTCGACGACCCGTCGCGAGAGGAGGGCGAAGTCGCCCGCGTCGACGGGAACGGCGACCTCGGAGAGACGACGCATGAGGCGATAGAAGAGGTAGTAGGAGGCCCGCTTCGGCCGCGACTCCTTCCGCCGGACGCGCTGCGCGTAGACGACGTCGTAGCCGCGGTCGTATTCGGTGACGAAGCGGGGGATCTCCTCGGGACCGTCCTGCAGGTCGCCGTCCATCACGACGACGAGGTCGCCGGTCACGGCCTCGAGCGCGGCGGTGAGCGCGGCCTGGTGTCCGAAGTTCCTCGACAGGCGAATGCCGACGAAGCGCGGGTCGGATGCCGCGGCCTCGAGGATCAGCTCCCAGGTCTTGTCCGTGCTGCCGTCGTCCACGAGCACGACCTCGTGGGGGCCGCCGGGGAGCTCGTCGAGGACGGCCGAGATGCGGCGAACGAGCTCGGGGAGGACCTCGTCCTCGTTGTGAACCGCAATCGCAACCGAGAGTCGGCGTGAGGTCACTGCCGATGGGCTCCTACGAGATCGATCACGGCGGTCCGCCTCCAGGGCCGGTGGTACTCGAACGTTCCGACTCGAGCACTGAGGGTGCCCGATCCGCCGTCCGAGGGCTAGTCGGGAGCGGCTAGCCGAATGTCTAGATCGGCATTGGGGCGAGTGCGCGTGACCCCCGGTCGGCAGGCGCGGTGTCTCGTGCGTCGTCTCTAGCTCATCGGCCAGTGCGAACCGCACGAACAGGTGCTCGACGAGCACCGTCGAAAGCGCATCCTGAAAGGGGTGTGCGCCGCCCTGCTCTCATCGCCGATATGTAGGTCGACGTCGTGATGTCCGATCCCGCCGACGATGCATAACGTCTCGGAACCCGCACGGGGCTTCGCGCCGGACGGTCTCTGGACGCGACTCGTCGAGCGCGTTCGCGTCGACTCGCTCGCGCTCGACGTCCTCATCGTGACCGTCACGTCCCTCGTGCTCGGAGTCGTGCAGCTCGGCACTCCGTCCCTGTGGGTCGACGAGTCGCTGACCGCCGACGAGATCACCTGGCCGTACGTCCGCTCGCTCGAGGGCTACTACTGGCTGTACTACTCGATCGAGAAGCCATGGGCCGCGCTGGCCGGAGACTCCGAGTGGGCGCTCCGCTTCCCCTCTGTCGTTGCGGCAATGCTCTCGGGTGCGCTCATGGTCGTGCTCGCGCGTCGGCTGTTCGACCGACGCATCGCTCTGCTGAGCGGCCTCTTCCTCGTCACGAGCCCGTTCGTGGTCAAGTGGTCGCAGCAGGCCCGCGGCTACACGATGATGCTCGCGCTGAGCCTGCTCGCGACGCTCCTCCTGCTGCGGGCGCTCGAGCGCGGGACGCGCGGGGCGTACGCGCTGTACGGACTCGCGTTCGCCGCCGTGATCGTGTGGCACCCGGTCGGAGGGCTCGTGCTCGGATTGCCACACCTCGTCCTGATCCTCCAGAACCGCAAGCGCTTCTTCCCCCACGGCCTGTTGTCCGCGGCGATCGTCCTCGGGCTGGGTGTGCCCTGGTTCGCGCAGATCTCGATGCGGTCGGCGGGCGCCGACACCGTCATCGCGTGGATTCCGTTCCCGACGTGGCACACGGTCACGAACGCGGTTCTCGACATCTCCGGCGCGGGCTGGTTCGGGATCGTCCTCGCCGCGGTCGGCTTGTTCGTGCTCCTGCGGCGCGGAGAACGGAGCATGGCGACGTGGCTCGTCGTCTGGGCGTTCTCGCCGTTCGCCGTCGCCGTCGTCGTGTCGGTCGCGCAACACGTCTTCCTCGACCGCTACCTCATCGCCGCCGCCCCCGCCTTCGCGCTGCTCGCCGCCCTCGCGGTGACGGGCGTGGCGCGTCGTCTCGGTGCCACGCTTCTCGTCGTGGCAGCTGCGGCCACGGCCGTCGCTCTCGTCCAGTGGTACTCGTACGCCGGTAGCACCAACTGGCGCGGCGAGGACTGGCGTGCGGCCGCCCAATTCGCGGCCGAGCGCAGTGGCGGGAACGAGGTCGTCGTCGTCCCGTGGTGGTCGCATGCTGCGGCCGAGTACTACGGCGTCAAGGTCGCGTCGCTGTCGACCGCGGACTCGGTGTGGGTGCTCAACTGGTCGGAGACGGGCCATCGGCTGCCCGCATCGATCCGGGCGCCGCTGGGATTCGGTGGACATCGTCTCGTCAAGGAGCATCGCTTCGGCTGGCGCGTGAGCGCGCAGCTCTGGAAGCGCCCTGCTGCGCCCTAGCTCGAGGGCGGGACGAGCCAGACGTCGGTCTCGCCGCCGCGTGCGTACTGGCGAATGTGGCTGTCCTGCACGCCGGGCCGGTCGAGACAGGGGACGTCGACCGCAGCGAGCGTGAATGGCTGGACGACATAGAACACCGGTGCGGGTTGGCCGCACACGATGCGCCGGACGTCCCGTTGCCGGAGATCGACGAACGGTCGGTTGAGGTAGAAGCCGACGTTCTGCGGGTTGCGCGCGTACACGAGCGCCGGTGTTGGCGGTTCGCGTGAGAGCACGACCTCCGCTGCGTCGCGGTTCGCCTCGCGCGGCAGGCCGACGACGTCGGGTGCGAGGAGGACGAATCGGAAGGCAAGTGCGCCGAGGACAATGAGGCAGGCCACCGTGCGGAGAACGGCGTCGCGTTTCGCGGCTCGAGCGAGAATCGAAGCGGCACCGGTCGCCATGAGCACGAAGAGCGGGACGAGGAGATAGCTCAGGTAGCGCGGGATGATGTACGCCTGGCCGATCCACAGCACGGCGACGGTCGCCAGGATGCCGGCACACAGGATCCACGCCGAGATGCGATTGCGGAGAAGCGGGCTCGAGGCGGCGACGATCGCGGCGAGGAAAACCAGCGGCAGCCAGACGACGCCTGCGACGATGACGGTTCCGTCGATCCAGAGCAGCGCGGGAAGCAAAATCTGGTCGATCGGCGCCGTCAGCACCCACGGGAAGCCGATCTTCACGCCGTCCTCGATCTGCGAGGACGAGCGAACGGCGCCGAGGTGCGGCGCGTACCAGGCGATGATCGCCGCGGCGGCGAGAATGAGACCCACTGCGACCGGGCGCCGAAGCTCGCGGACGGCGAGAAGCGCGCAACCGGTCGCGAGGAAGGCGATGCCCGCCTGCGGTAGCGTCCAGGTCCCGACCACACCCGAGACGCAGAAGGCGACGACCATGTCGGTCCTTCGGCTCCGGCCCGCCTCGAGTGCCGAGACCACGACGACGCTCATGGCGAGGAACGCGATGCCGTAGCCGCGGGCCTGGCGCGTGATGTCGAGCAGCTCCGGTGAGACCGTGGCGAGGAACAGGAACAGCAACCCCGAGAGAGCACCAAGGCGCGCGTGGAGCCACCAGGTGACGATCACGACGCCCGCGATGAACGGCAGTACCGACCAAAGGCGGAACGCGATCTCGGACTCGCCGACGACTGCCTTCGTCGCCCAGGCGAGGAGCGCGTAGAGCTCGTGGTTGAGCGTCGGGCCGGCGAGGATCTGGTGCGGCCCCTTCCGGACGTACTGCGAGACCATGAGGATCTCGTCCGTCCAAAAGCTGTGCCCCAGCTCGGCGAGCCGCGACCAGACGAGCGCTGCGCCGAGGACGACGTACGCGGCGACTGTAGAGAGCCGTGTGACCCGTGCGCTGGCGTGGGCCGTCATGACGATCTTGGCGGAATGAGCCATACGTCGATGTGACCGGTCCGCGCGTACTGCCGGAACGTCAGGTGGCGCGTCCCGGGCCGCGTGGTGCACGCGACGTCGACGGGCGGCAGCAGCCAGAGATGCGAGACGAAGACCGTCTCGCCCGCTGACGAGCACATCGCGGCCAGCTCACGAGGCGTGCGCACGAGGTTCACGCGGCGGCCGAGGAAGAACTCGATGTCGTGCGGATAGGGGACGTAGGCGAGCACAGGAGTGGAGGGGGGAGCGTCCTCGTGGATCGCCACGGCGACGTCACGCGCCGCGTCGCGCGGCAGCGTCGTCATCCGCCACATGTTGGGCGCCGCGAGGATGACGACGACCCCGAGCAGTCCGATCGTCACGACGTTGCGGACACCGGCCCTGCGGGTCTCGACCAGCCGCTCGAAGATCGTCGCGACGCCGGTCGCCAGGAGCATCAGCAGCGGCACGAGCAGGAAGCTGAAGAAGCGAGGCACCGCGTACGTGTCCGTGAACCAGACGGTCGCGACGGTGGCGACGGCGCCCGCGCACAGGACGAGCGCCTCGTCGAGCTTCCGGAGCAGGGGGCTCGAGACGAGGAGCAGCACGATCGCCGCGGTCAGGAGCACGGAGCCGACGCCGGGGACGACGAGCGTCTCGTCGATCCAGCCGAGCGCGGGCACGACGATCTGGTCGACCGGGGCCGTGATCACCCACGCGCCCTCGATCCGCCGCCCGTACTCCTGTCGTGAGTTCTGTGCGAGGTCGTCGAGGTGCGGCCAGTACCAGGCGAGCACGGCGACGAGCGATGCGCCGACGCCGATGACGATCGGCCAGCGGAGCGCACGGTGCACGAGGAGGACTGCGGCCGCTGCGCCGAAGGCGATTCCGAAGATCGGAAGCGTCATCGTCCCAACGACTCCGGCGATGCAGAACACGGCGACGGATCGGGTGCGGGGCTCGCGAACCGCCTCGAGTGCGGCGAGCGTCATGACGCTCATGGCGAGGAACGCGAGGCCGTATCCGCGCGCGTGCCGTGTGATGTCCAGCAGCAGCGGTGAGACTGTCGCGAAGAAGAGGAAGGCGATTCCGGAGGGCGGGCCGAACCGGCGATGGAGCCAGGCGGTCACGAGAGCGACTCCGAGGACGAAGGGGACGATCGACGCGAGGCGAAGCCCGACCGTCGATTCGCCCAACAGCGACGTGAGCGTCCACCCCAGGAGGCTGAAGAGCTCATGGTTGTTCGGGACGTAGGCTCCGGCGAGGATCTCTCTGGGGCCTTCCCTGATGAAATCGCGGAGCGTCACGATCTCGTCGCTCGTGAGCCCATTGCCGAGCCCCGCGAGTCGCGGCCAGACGAGGAGGGCCCCGAGAATCGCGTACGAGCTGGCGACGAGGACGCGCGTCGTAGACGCCGGCGCGTGTGAGCGGCTCGTGGCCGCCACCTCGCTCACGCCACGCGGCAGCGGACGAGCGTGCGCAGAACACGCACCCCGTCGAATGCCGTGAGCTTCTTGCCCGCGTCGCGCCCGCGAGCCCGATAGGAGATCGGAACTTCGTGGATGCGTTCGCCCGAGAGCAGCAGGCGCGCCGCGATCTCCGGCTCGATGGCGAAGCCGCGCTCCCGGAGCCGGAGCGAGCGGAAGAGGTCCGTCCGCATCGCCTTGTGACAGGTCATGACGTCCGAGATCCAGCAGTTGTAGAGGACGTTCGTGGTCATCGTGACGGCCTTGTTCCCCATCACGTACCAGAAGCTGAACGACGACTGGGACGTCCAGGCACGCGTCCCGAAGACGACGTGCGCCTCTCCGCTCAGGAGCGGCTCGAGGACGTGGCCGAGGTCGGAGGCGTGGTACTCGAGGTCGGCGTCGAGGATCGCGGCGAACTCCTGGTCGGCGTGCTGGAGGGCCGTCCGCACCGCGGCGCCCTTGCCGAGGTTCCGTTCGTGGAACACGACCTCGACGTTCTTCGGCCACGTACCCCCGGAGAGCAGCTCCCGCGTCCCGTCCGTCGATCCGTCGTCGACGATCACGAGCTGCCGGGTCTGCACCGGTAGCTCGGCCGTCAGGGCGTCGTCGATCGCCGCCTCGACTGTCTCGAGCTCGTTGAACACGGGCATGAGGATGGTGAGGCCCCCGCTCATGTCGGTGAGTTCGACCGCATCGGCCGTCGTCCTACCTCGAGGTCGTGGCCATGCGAGCGAGCAGCAGCGCGCCGGGTGCGCCGACGATGGCGCCGGGGGTCGCGTTCGACTTGAGGGTGTATGCGGTCACGTTCGCGGGCTTCTTGAGCGGGCGCAGCGTGGTCCCGATCAGCTCGCCGAAGAGACCGGGCTCGGTGCCCAGGGGCACGGTGAGCTCGATCGTCCGCGTGTCGATGTCGAGCCAGCGGCCGCCCGGGTACTGGCGGACGCGGTCGGCCTCGAGCGTCGCCGCTCCGGCGCCGGCGGCGACGAGCTGTCCGTGCAGCGCGAGGCTGAAGACTGCGCCCGCGGGCGCTGCGAAGAGCGGCTTCGCCGCTCGCTTGAGATAGCGGAACGGGTCGACGTCGGCGCCGTCGTTCGGGTGCACCTCGAAGTGCAGGTGCGGGTTGCCGTTCGCGTCACCGGAGTCGCCGTTCCAGGCGATCTGCTGGCCCGCAGTCACCTTCGCGCCGTTCGGCACCGTGAACGACACGCCCTTTCCGCAACCGCCCTTGTTGTCGTTCTTCGCCGTCAGGTCGTTGTTCAGGTGGATGTACATGTACGTCGTGCCGCTCCGCCCGTAGAGGTAGAGCATGCAGCCGCCCAGGCCGGAGTCCCAGTACTTGATGCTTCCGTCCTCGACCGCGACCACAGGTGCCCGCCAGGGGTTCTCCATATCGATTCCCGCGTGCCGGCCGTTCGGCCTCGGGTCGCCGTAGTTGTCCCAGAGGTCGGTCTTCGCGACGAGCGGGAACACGAGTCGGGGAACCGCGCCGGAGTCCCGCCCGCTCGCAGCGGTCGTCGACGCTGCGGCGGCCAGGCCAGCGAGTACGAGGAACACGGCTGTCGTCCGGTGGCGTCTCATGGCAGTGCGCTCCGGTGCGCGCGCGGGTCACGAGGCTAACAGGGATTCGCGAGAGGCCACGCCCGCCGACCCCCGTCGCTTCGCGCGGAAGCGCGGGCGGTGGCGCCGATAGAGTCCTCGCCGATGAAGATCGCCGTCTGCGTCAAGCAGGTCCCGGATGCGACCGTGCACAAGCGGATCGACCCGGCGACGAAGCGGCTCGACCGCTCCGGCGAGGCGGCCCTCAACCCGACCGACCTGAACGCGGTCGAGGAGGCACTCCGGATCAAGGAGGCTCAGGGCGGAGAGGTCGTACTCGTCTCCCTTGGGCCTGAGAAGGCGCTCGATTCGTTGCGCAAGGCGCTAGCCATGGGGGCGGATCGAGCCGTGCTCGTGTCGGACGAGGCGGCGGCAGGATCGGATCTCCTGGGGACGGCGCAGGCGCTGGCCGGGGCACTCGAGCGCGAGTCCGCCGACCTCGTCCTCTTCGGTCAGTCGTCGGGGGACAGCGATGGCGCGGTCCTCTGGGCCGCGGTTGCCGACCGGCTACGACGGCCCGTGATTTCGCAGGTCGCGTCGCTGACGGCCGAGGCCGACTCGGTGACGGGCAAGCGGCAGACCGAGCATGGCTACGACGTGATCCGTGCGCCGCTCCCGGCGATCGTCGCGGTGTCGGATGCGATCAACGAGCCGCGCTACCCGTCGTTGAAGGGGATCATGGGTGCGAAGTCGAAGGCGCAGGAGACGCTCGCGCTCGCCGACGTCGGTGTCGACACGAGCGCTGCGGGCGAGGCGGGATCGAGGACGACCGTCCTCGAGCTCGCGCCTCCGCCGTCGCGCGGCGACCAGGTGAAGATCGAGGATGACGGCTCCGCAGCCCAGAAGGTGCTCGACATCGTCGTCGAGAGGAAGCTGCTGTGAAGAGCCTCGTCTACCTCGAGCACTACCACGGTGAGCTCGAGAAAGGCGGGTTGGGCGTGCTCGGCAAGGCCGCGTCGCTCGGCGACGCGGCAGGAGTCGTGCTCGGGGAGGGCGCCGCGGAGGTCGCGGCCGCCGCGGGCGCATTCGGCGCCGCGAAGGTCTACGCCTGCGACGCCCCGGAGCTCGCGACCCCGCTCCCGCAGGCGCGCGTCGACGCGCTCGCGACCCTCGTCGAGCAGTCGAGCCCCGATGCCGTCCTCTTCGGCGCCTCCGTGCTCTCCGCGGACGTCGCGTCCGGCCTGGCAGCGCGTCTCGGCGCGGGGCTGAACTGGGACCTCACTGACCTCGCCGAGCGGGATGGCGAGCTCGTCGGCACACGTCCGGCGCTCGGTGACACCGTCATCGTGGAGGTGGGCTGGACGGCCGGCCCGAGGCTCGGGCTGATCCGCTCCGGCGCGCTCGATCCCGTCGAGTCCGGCGGCACTGCCGAGGTCGAGACGTTCGAGACCTCGTTCTCCGACTTCTCGACGCTCGCGACGCTCGTCGAGCAGACCCAGGAGGAGTCGAGTGGCCCGTCGATCGAGGACGCGGACATCATCGTCGCGGGTGGGCGCGGCCTCGGGTCGCCCGAGGGCTTCACGATGCTCGAGGAGCTGGCGGCCGCGCTCGGTGGCGCCGTCGGCGCGACGAGAGCCGTGGTCGACGCCGGCTGGTACCCGTACTCGACGCAGGTGGGGCAGACGGGCAAGACGGTCTCGCCGAAGCTCTACGTCGCGTGCGGCATCTCCGGCGCTATCCAGCACAAGGTAGGGATGCAGGGCTCGGGCACCGTGGTCGCGATCAACAA
>Ga0105246_10001572_pt1 | contig 13586 bp, 10 predicted proteins | sample KBSM64metaG_FD_99694 | JGI IMG/M metagenome (GOLD analysis project Ga0105246, IMG submission 99694) | Miscanthus rhizosphere microbial communities from Kellogg Biological Station, Michigan, USA - KBS M6-4 metaG | ecosystem: Host-associated > Plants > Roots > Rhizosphere > Soil | place...
CGCGGAGTGGGCCTCTCGTTCTCCATCGCGGTGCTCGGAGGAGCCGTGGGCGTGATTCTGGGAACGCTCCGCATGCCGGCGCTCATCCGCTCGGTCGGGATGGACGTGCGCCGCGCGGCCGGGACGAACCTCGTCGTCGGCTTCTTTCTCGGCGTCGCCGGATTCACGACTCACGCGCTCGCGAGCGGCATCGACTGGTGGGTTCTCGCTGCGGGGCTCGTTGGAGCGATCCCCGGGGGGTGGTTCGGCGAGCGAGCGACCGGACGCTTCTCGGAGAACGCGCTACGGCTCGCGCTCGGGGTCGTGCTCGTCGTCGTGGGGATCGCATTCGCGATCGAGGCCGCCGTACGCTAGGCGTGGGAGCTAGGCGACTGCGGGCCAGCGCGCGCCGAGCCACTCGACGAGCTCTTCGGCCGTGCGCGGGCTCGCGACGTAGAACCCCTGTGCGTAGTCGCAGCCCCAGTCCCCGAGCACACTCCAGGCGTTCCGGGTCTCGACGCCCTCGGCGACGACCTTGAGGTCGAGCGAGTGCCCGATGTCGATGATCCCGCGTACGAGCGCGGCGTCGGCCGAGTTCTTCCCGAGGCCGTGCACGAACCCGACGTCGATCTTTAGCTCATCGAGCGGAAGCACGCGGAGCGCAGCGAACGAGGCGGCTCGGCCGGCGTCGTCCAGCGAAAGTCGGACGCCGAGGCTGCGGAAGCGGCTGAGCACGTCCTCGTCGATCTGGCCGCCGGCGCCCGGACCAGCCGGCACGACCTCGAGCGTGACGGTCTGAGTCGTCAGGTCGTAGGCACCGAGCATCGAGGTAAGCCCCTCCCCGAACTGCGGATCGTCGAGGAGCCGGTACGGGATGTTAATCGCGACCCCGAGCTGGTGGCCCGCTTCGGCCCAGATCTGCGCTGCGCCGAGCGCATCCGCGACGACGAGGAACGTGAGCTCGCGGACGAGAGGGGTTCGCTCCACGTGCGGGACGAACTCGGCCGGCGGAACGAGCCCTCCGTCGGGCAGCACGCGCCGGATGAGAGCTTCAGCCGCATGCGGCGTGCCCGTCGCCAGGTCGATGATCGGCTGGTACACGACGAGGAGCTCGTTCCGCTCGAGGGCCGTCTCGACGTCGCGAACGACACTCGCGTCGACGCCGCGCCGAAGGATGACGTTCTCGTCGCTCGTGTCGCGCTTCGTGGCGTACATCTGGCCGTCGGCGCGTGCGAGCAGGTCCTCCGCAGAGTGACCGTCGTCTGGGAAGACGGCCCAGCCGATGCTTCCGTCGATCTCGACGAATGCGCCGTCCACCTTGAACGGCCGGCGCAATGCATGGCGGAGACGACCGACGAGCGCCCGCGCACGATCGTCGTCGTTCGTGCCCATGGAGAGCACGACGAACTCGTCGCCACCCACACGGGCGACCGTGTCGGCCGCCCGGACGACCGACTCGAAGCGGCGCGCGAGGGTCTTCAGGACGACGTCACCCGCACGGTGCCCGCGAACGTCGTTGACGTCCTTGAAGCCGTCCAGGTCGATGGCGATGAGCGTGAACGGCTCGCCGGTGCGTCGGGATCGGCGGAAAGCCTGCTCGATGCGGTCGTCGAGGAGCACGCGGTTCGGCAGGCCGGTGAGAGGGTCTCTGAGCGACTGCGATGTCGCGCTGCCGACGCGGAGGTTGAGGAACACGCCGACCGCAGCAGCAATGAATGCGCAGACGACGAGCGCGGCGACGACGTAGTCGGGCGTCTCGCGAAGCAGCGCGGTAGCGAAGCTCGCCACGAGCACGAGTGTCGCCAGGCACAAGGCCCAGACGAACGTACTCCGTAGTTGCCGCCGCCTTGATCGAGTTGCCACGTGCCGCCGTTCTGCCCCGTCCGGGGCCTCCGCAGTTACTTTCACAGTAGTCCTGACGGCCGTCGCGTCCACCCTAGATCGAGGGACGGTTTGCCCTGGACGAGTGATCGGGAAACGGCAGAACGAAGCGGTTCGGAAGGAAGCGGTCCGTCGTCGCTGAATCGAGTGACGTGGACGTCGGCGCCGGTCTCGTCGGGTTGCTCGTGGGACTGGTCGTGAGCCCGCTGGCGGACCGAGTGGCGACCAACGCACCGCTCCACGATCCGCTCCTGAAGTCGGTTCCGCGTTCACCTCGCCTCTGGCTGGTCGCCCTCGGAACGGCCCTTCTCGGTGGCGCGAGCGGGCTCGTCTTCGGCTACACGCTCGAGGCGCTCGCCGCCGCGGTCTTCTGCTGGGTGCTCGTGGTCATCACGCGAACGGACTTCGAGACGCGCCTGATTCCGGACAAGGTGATTCTGCCCGCCGCGATCGTCGTTCTCGCACTGCGCACGATCGACGATCCGAGCCTCGAGTGGATTCTGAGTGCGCTCGGCGCCGGCCTCGTGCTCTTCGTGATCGTGCTCATCTATCCGCGGGGGCTGGGTATGGGCGACGTGAAGCTCTCCGCGTTCCTCGGCGCCGCGCTCGGCGTGAACGTCATCGTCGCGATGTTCGTCGGGTTCTTCGTTGCCTTCCTGCCCGCGGCCGTCCTGTTCGTGCGTCACGGCAGGGAGGCGCGGAAGGAATCGATCCCGCTCGGGCCGTTCCTCGCCCTGGGCGGCGTGATCGCGCTCTTCTGGGGGGACGCGATCCTCGACTGGTATCGCCAGCTCGGCGGCGCGTAGAGCGCCGCGAGAGTCTCCAGCCCGGCCGTCGAAAAGCCGATGTTCGTCCCATGGAGCATGGCTCTGCGGCGACGCGTGTCATTCGACCGATCGACCCGGCGCTTCTCGCAGCCGGGGCGAGGACGGCCGCCGGCGCGATCCAGGAGACCGACGAGCCCGCACGTGCGGTCGAGCTCGCGGTGGACGCGCTCTACGACGCCGTCGCAGGAGTCATGCCATCCGTCTTCGTGCTCGAGCACGGCCGCCTCTGGCTGGTCGCTCAGCGGGGGTACGCGGTGGTGCCCGACGGGATCACCGTCGAGAGCGGCATCACGGGTCGCGCGATCCGGCTCGGACGTGCACAACTTGCGCCCGACGTTGCGACCGATCCGGACTACGTCGCCGCCCTTCCGGGCATCGTCTCCGAGCTGGCCGTCCCTCTCCGCAGTGGCCGCCTGACAGTGGGCGTGCTCAACGTCGAGGCAGAACGCGCGCTCCCGGACGGGGCCGCGGACGCGCTTCGTCCGCTCGCGCGCGCTCTCGCCCCGCTCGTCGAGGCGGTTCGGGCGAGCCGAACCCTCGATCTCGCGGCGCTCGCCCGCCTGTTCGTCCATCTGGGCAGCCTGAGGGATCCACACGACCTCGCCGCGCTCGGCGCCGCTTCGCTTCCGAAGGTGCTTCCGGTGGAGACGAGCCAACTCGTCGTCTGGGACGAGCTGGGTGCCGCCCGGGAGCTCGCCGTCTGGCAGGCCGAAGGCGCGGTGCAGGCGCCGCTGTCGGAGCGTGAGCTCGAGTCTGCGCGGGCACAGACCGACCCGAGCGTGGTCTGTCACGTGGTCGAGCTGGACGGAGTGGGCAGACGCGATCGCACTCGCTCGGTCGTCTGGCTTCCGTTGCGCGCGAACGCGGGCGACATCGGCGCGCTCGTCGGCATCAGCCGCGGCGCAGAGCGCGTCGACCCTGCGGTCCTGGACACCGCAGCCGTGCTGGCAGCGCACGTCGCCGCCTCGCTCGATGCCGCATTCTCCCTTCAGCGTGAGCGTCTCAGCGCCGCGACGGACCCTCTCACGCGCATCCTCAATCGTCGTGGATTCGAAGAGCGACTCGAGCTCGCCCTCCGGAACGCACAGGAGCGCCGGCAGCCACTGAGCCTGCTCGTGATCGACTGCGACGACTTCAAGGAGATCAACGACCGGGCCGGGCACGAATTCGGAGACACGCTCCTGCGTGAGATTGCGGATGTGCTCGTCCGCGCGCTCCCCGAAGGCGCCGAGGCGGCGCGGATCGGAGGCGACGAGTTCGTCGTCATGCTCCCCGAAGCCGGTGCCGACGCGGCGGTCGCCCTCGGCAGCCAGATCCGTACGCGCCTCGCGGAGGGGCTGACGGATGCGGGCTTCCCGCTCCGTATCTCGGCCGGGATCTCCACGTATCCGTTCGACGGCGCCAAGCCGACATCCCTCCTTCGGGCCGGCGACCAGGCCCTCTACGCAGCGAAGTCGTCTGGCAAGGATCGAGTCGCGTCCTTCCGAGAGCTGTCCGGGCAGGCGCCCGCGCTCACGTCCGTGTCCACCCCGGGCGCGCTCGAGGGCGCTCGTCGCGGGCGTAACGATGGTGCCGGGGCAGTCCTCGAGGACGCGATGGCCGCGGCAGCGGCCATCGAGAGCGAGCAAACCGTGGACGGGGTGTGTGCACGCCTCTGCAAGTCGCTCGTCTTCGTCGTCGGCGCGACGGCGTGCTCGGCCTCACGCGTCGTCGGCGACTACATCGTGGACGGGACCGACCACGCGCTCCGCGAGGTCTCGCTCGGTGACGAGGCGGTCTACCGCATTGCGGACTTCCCGCTGACCGCCGAAGTCCTTCGTACCGGCGAGCCGCGTGCGGTCTCGTTTTCCGACGGAGACGTTGACCCGGCCGAGGCGTTCATCCTCCGCGAGTTGGGGATGAACGCGCTGCTCATGCTGCCGATCCGCGTCGACGGCGCGAGCTGGGGGCTCATCGAGCTGTATGAGATGCGCCTGCGCCGCTTCGGCCCGGACGACATCGCGGTCGCCCAGTTCCTCGTCGCTCAGGCCGAGCGACGGCTCAAGACGATGGACGGCGAGGGCAGTCGGACCTCACGTCCACCCGTCTACGAATTGCCGTCGGACGAAGGCAAGCCACCGGCTTCGCGTCCGCGGACGAGGTAGGCGCAGCGCCGCTCGTCGCCGGGCAGCGGTGAACGGCCGATCCGGGCAACGACGTACGCGACCTCCTCGACGTCGAACGCATAACCGCGCGTGAGCTCGACTGCCTCGACGTCGACCAGCCGGTAGCGCTCGCCCGGCAGGAACACGAGCTCGACCTCCACCGGTTCGGAGCCAGTTGTCGTCGCCGCCTCTCGTTGCTCGAGCGTCAGCTCACGTTGCTCGACGTCGCTCTCCCGTGCTTCGAGCGCCCGCTCGCGGCGCTCGACGGCTGCGCGCTTCAGCTCGACCGCCCCGAGCTCCTGCCGCCGACGCGCGAGATCCTCCTCTGCCGCCGTCAGCGCCGCCTCGCGCTCTGTGAGCCCCTCCAGGAAGTCGGTGAGCTCGGCCTCGCGCGCCTCGAGGTCGGAGGTGCCGAGTCGGAGCATGCGCTCGACCGACGCGCGTGAGTCCCGCAGAAGCTCCTCGCGGCGCTCGAGCTCCTCGATGGACTCCCGGAGGCGCGCGGCGTGCTCCTCGAGCTCGCTGCGGCGCTGCGCGAGAAGTTCCTCGAGGCGTTGTTCCGCACTCGGGCCCTGGTTCAGGACGCGACGGACGAGACCGCCCCGGCGGGCCGCGTCGTTCTCGTGCTGACCGGGATCCGTCATCTCCGCCATGCCATGTCTCGCAGGGCCGGCGGATCGACCCTAAGCCGTCGAGTTCGGAGCGATCCGCCGGCCCGTGGCGACTTCGCCGGTCCCCAAGGCTCTCCTGCCGTCACTCGGCCGAGGAGGGTAAAGCCCGAGAGCCTCGAAGCCGATAGCAGTCGTATGGATACGCAGGGTGCAAGGCTTCTCGCAGCTCGAATCCGCGCGGGCGTGTCCGTCGGCGCGAGGATCGAGCTGGTCGAATCTCCGCATGACGACTCCAGGCTCGCAGCCGGCGACCGCGGTGTCGTCGACCAGATCGATGATTCGGGCCGCGTCGTCGTGACGTGGGATCGCGGGTTCGCGACCGAGATCGATCCGGGCTCGACGCGGATTCTCACACTCGCAGCGTAAGCCGCGAGTCGGTCAGGAGGGTGTGAGCCGGCCCTCGCGGAGCCCGAAGTCGGCCGTGACGACGATCGTCGCGGATCCGCCGAACTCCCGCGGCGCGTCGGGTGCGTAGAGCGCGCCGATGCCGGCATCGCGCCACGAGGGGGAGAGGATGATCGCCCGATGAGGCGGTGACTCCAGCCAAGCTTCGACGATCGCAGACGGGTCGGCGGTGCTGCCCGGGTTGGCGAGGAGGGCTTCACCGACGGACCACATGCGCCAGCCCCGGTTCGTGTAGTGCCGGCGAATGCGCTCACTGAACGCGGTTCCGTCGGCGGATTCGTGCCCGAAGAAGCCGAGCTCGAGCATCGACTCGGAATGGCCGCGGGCGGCGGAACGGAGACTCGGGGACATTCTCACGGGCTTGAGACCGGCCTCTGCTCGCACCTGGTTCAGGGCCCGTACGACGGCGCCCTCGAGTGCGGTTCGCCGCTCGACCCTTGCCGCACTTTGAGGCGAGGCGGTCGGTGCCGCGGCGAGGACCGCAACGAGCGCAGTTGCGAGGGCGGCGAGGGATCGCATGCCTGCTCACGAGATCGGCCATTCGCGTCGCGCATTCTTCCCCCGAACGAGGGTGCAATACGCAGATCGAGGGAGCTGGCTGCAGGTCGGCGGCTAGGGTTTCTTGCCGCCGCCGTTGTCGTTCGCGGGCTTCCCGGTGGAAGACGGTGACTCGGCCCGTGCCGTGTTGCCCGTCTTGCCCTGGCCCGTGAGCGTCGGCTTCCCGGTCGTCGTCGTCTTCGTCGAGTTGGTGCCGCCCCGTGCAGTCGCTGGCTTCGTCGTGTTCGAGCGCTTCGCTCCCGCGACGCGGGTGCCGTTCGTGTTCGCCGGCTTGGTCGGGTGCGTCGGATGGGTCTTCGAGAGGTTCGTCCTCACCCTCGGCGAGCCGTGTTCCGAGCGCGACGCGGTCCCCTTGACCTGCCCGGGCGCGGTCGGCTTCCCACGCGCGACGCCGTTCCCCGGCACGCTCACGCCACGCGGCGCGACCTGTCCGAGGCGCTGGCCCGGCTTGGTCGACGCGGGCGGAGCCTTCGCCTTGTGGCTCGTCGCGATCTCTGTGCCGGTCACTGCGGCGCCTCCGGCCACGGTCACCGCAGCCACGGCAGCCGCCGCCTTCAGCGTCACGCCACCAGCGAACAGTCCGCCTCCGCCAGCCGTGGCGGCCCCGGCGCCGGCCCCGACTCCGGCCGCACCCGCTCCGACGCCGGCACTCGCTCCGACGCTTGCCGCGACACCGCCGGCGCTCGCGGCGAACGGCACGGTCGCGGCGCTTGCCGTACCGGCTCCCTCGAGCCCCTTCACGAGCGACAGCGTGAGCGGGATCGGGATAAGCATGAGCCCGCGCATCGCCGTGCGGTTGCGCTGCTGCAGGCGAGCGAAATGCGCGCAGTCGGGGCATTCGCTGAGGTGGTCGCGGAGCCTGCGTCGCTCCTTGCGGCCAAGGCGGTCGTCCACGGATTTCGAGATGGCGAGCTGGGCCTCGGTGCACGTCAGCTGGTGCTCGAGCTCCTCGGCGAGCGAGCGCCGGGCGCGGAAGAGCAGCGTTTCGAGCGCGCTCGTCGTGACGCCGATGATCTCTGCGATCTCGGCGTAGGAGCGGCCCTCGAACTCGCGCAGGACGATCGCCTGCCGCTGCTGGGGTGGGATCTTCGAGAGTGCCGTGAGCACCTCGCCGACGGTCGGACCTTCGTCGTCCGCCTCGTGCCCTGCGATCCGGTCGTCGAGCTCCACTGTCCGGGGCCGCGCCTGGTCCTGGCGGAACCGCTGCTTGATCGCGTTGCTCGCGATGGTGAGGAGCCAGTTCGACGGCTTGCGCGGGCGTACGCCCTGCTCGAGTGAGCGGTACGCGTTCAGGAACGTCGTCTGCGTCACGTCCTCGGCGTCCGCATGGTTGCCGAGGACGGCGTACGCGTAGCGATAGACCTCCGCTCCGTGCCGCCGGTAGAGGTCGTCGACCTCGCGCGAGGCGAGGTGGCCGGATTCGGTTACGGCCATCAGAACCACCGTCGTCCCCCGCGCACGGAGCCGCAACCCACCTCACGAATTCTTAACACCTGAATTCGCAAGATCGCCGGGAATCGCGCGTCTTCTCTGGTGCCTGACGAAGAGCTGACCACAGATTCCGCAACGGGGGCGGCGGCACCGGTTGCGGCGGTAGGGGGAAGAGACGAGGGAGGTCGAGAGACCTCCCTCGTCGCGTCTACGGGTTCAGCGGTTCCCAGCGCGGGAGCGTGATCTTCAGTGTCGTCGGCCCGCCTGGACGGCTCTGGAGCTCGAATGTGCCTCCGACCATGCGGACGCGCTCGCCGATGCCGACGATTCCGAGACGGCCGCGCTGGGCGGCCTTTGCGAGCGCCCGCTCGACCTCGAAGCCCATGCCGTCGTCGACGATCTGCAGCTCGATTGCGCTTCGACGGGCGCGTACCCGGACGGATACATGCGTCGCGCTGGCGTGCTCACGCACGTTGGCGAGCGCTTCCTGGATCGCGCGGAAGACGGTGATCCGCTGTGCAGACGAGAGGGAGTCCGGGTCGCCACGGATCTCGAGCTCCGCCTGGATGCCCGCTCGCTCGGCGAACCCGTCGACCTCGCGGTGGAGGATCTCGCCCAGCGGCCGTGAGATGACGCTCTTCGTCTCGAGGGAGTGCGCGATCTCGCGCAGCTGCCGGTCGAGCTCGACGAGGCGCGCGGACAGGTCATCGAAGCGGCCATGCGCCTGCTCGCGGTAGTTCTCCAGGATGAACGGATAGACCTGCTTCTGCAGCAACTGGACATCCGCGGCGAGTGCGAGGACGTCCTGTATCGGGCCGTCGTGGAGGTCGAAGCCGAGACGCATGAGACGTCGTTCGGCCGATGCGATGAGCGTGCGCTCACGGCTTGCAGAGTGCTCGAGCAGTCGCTCGCGCTCGATGAGGGGGCTGAGCGCAGCCGCACACTCGCTGAGGTACGCGTCTGCGACGTTCTGCTCGACCGACCCCAGTCGGCCCACGACAGCCGCGTACGCCTCACCGAAGCGGAGTACGGGAGCAGCCCGGAGCTGCGAGCCTCCGAGGAGCGACAGGCGCGAGCGGCCGCGGAGTGCCGCCTTCGCCTCGGCTCGGACACGGCGGCTGGGACGCGCGTCGCCACCAATCGTGACGATGCAGTCGAGGGCCGTTGACGTCCTCGTCCAGAGCGTGACCTCGCTCAGGACGTCCAGTCCAAGCAGGAGCCCCAGCTGCAATTCGATCGCGACGAGTGGGGGGAGCTCGAGCAAGCGCGGGCTTCCGACCACCTCCCGGAAGAGGACGTACCGAGCCGCCGAGAGCGGCAGGGCGAGAGCCTCCGCGATCGCGGCGCCTGCGCCCCGGATATCGGACTCGTCGAGCTCGAGGGCTGCACCCAGCTCCACGATCGCCGTTGCCGCGTACCAGACCGAGGCGAGGCCGTCTCCGACCTCGTCGTCCGCGTAGCCGGCGTGGACGCGCCGCGCGTCCGTCAGGACGGACTCGAGCACAGGACGGATCTCTTCGGTGCAACCCGCGAGGAAGTACGCGTGCAGACGGTCCAGGCGGGCTTCCGGGCCACGATACGCGGCGCGCTCCGGCGCTGAGGGCAGGGAGCGTGGGAGGGGCTGCGGCTCTCCGGATCCGATGTGGCTGCCTGCCTCGGTCATTCCTGCTACGGCCTCATCATCGTGTTTCTCGGCACGAATTCAACGTTCGTCCCCATCCGCGCGGCCCCTCCCATCTGCAGCTATGTCCTCGTCGGAGCCGCCGCTCCCGTGAGTCGTTCCGCCAGGAGCCGCTCGACATCTTCGAGGAGCTCCTCGGTCTCGTTCCACCGATCGAAGACCCGCACGCCGGACGGGCTTTTCCCCCCTGTGTCGGCCGCGATGACGATCGGCACCTCGGGGCGCCGCGCACGGGCCGCATTCGCAGTGCGAAACGCATCCGCGACCGCGTCGGCCCCATCGATGACCGCGATGTCGAGGTCCTGCTCGAGCACGGCGTCGGGCAGGCGCTCCGGCGAGGTCAGCTCTTCGACCTCGAAGTCGCGACCGCCGAGCAGGAAGCGCGCTAGCCGGAGAAAGCGCGGGTCGCTGCTCGCGACCAGGACCCGTGCCCGCGGCTCGTCGCCTTCGTCGTCGAAGATGACGCTGCCCTTGTCGGCTCGTGCGTCTGCGGCGCTCCGTGAAGCCCACGCCACGCGGTCCCCGACCTCGAGTCCTCGCCGGTGACACTCACCGGCCGGGAGCTCGACGACCTCGCGCGCCCCGCGGCAGGACACCGTGCGCCACGGACCGACTTCGTGCTCGATCTTGATGACGACCTGGTCTGCATCGAGGAAGACCGCGTCGATTGGGAAGCGCATGAAGGCCGTGTGGATGCTCCAGCCGGGGCGGAGCACCATGCCTTCGCCCTGCCGGAGGTACTTGCGGCCGAGCAGCCCGCGCATGCGTCGGTGGGCCCGGTCCGCGACGACGACGCGCTCGCAGACGATTCGGCCGTCCTCCCGGCGAAGCGTCAGCGTCGCCATCGCCGACTAGCTGAACGCTTGCGCGATGCTGATGACCATAGGCGTCAGGATGACGATGAAGAGCGCCGGGAAGATGAAGAAGATCAGCGGGAAGAGCATCTTGATCGGCATCTTCTGCGCGCGCTCCTCGGCCATCGCCCTGCGGCGCTTCCGCATCTCGATGGAGAGGTTTCGCATCGTCGTTCCGATGGAGACGCCGAGACGCTCGCCCTGGGTAATCGCCCGGACGAACATCCGCATGTTCCCGGCGTCGACCCGGCGACCGAGACTCTCGATCGCCTGACCGACGGAGAGGCCCATGCGCTGCTCCTGCAGCGTCAGCCGAAGTTCCTGGCCGAGCGGGTCGGACATGCTCTCGGCGGCGACCCGCATGGACGCGAGGATTCCGAGGCCGGCCTCGATCGTCACGACAAGGAGGTCGATCATGTCGGGCATCTGCTTGTCGATGAGATCCATCCGCTTGCGCCGCTTGAGCTCGACGTAGTACACGGGTGCGAACCAGCCACCAACGCCGGCCGCGACTGCGAGTACGACCGCAAAGATGATCGAGCCGCCCATCGCCGGGATGAGCCAGAGAAGAACGAGGGCGAAGGCGATGGCGCACAGGACTTGGTAGCCGAGCACCTTCCGCGGCGTCGTGCCATACATTCCGGCGGAGACGAGCTTCTCGCGGATCTTGTCCTCGCCGAAGCGGTCGCTGCGCCTCGCGACCCAGTCGCCGAGACGTCCCGCGACCGAGTCGATGGGGCGCCTCGCGCCGGACTCCGCATCGGAGCCGCCCGTCGATTCGGCGACGTACCCGTACGTCTGGATCTGGTCGATCGTCGCCGACGAGCCTCGGGTCTTGCCCAAGCTCGACACGAGGATCACGATCCCGGCTCCGAGGAGCAGAACGCCTGCAACTGCGATCAGGCCGATTCCCATGTCACACGTCCAGTTTCGAGATTTGCTTGATCCACAACGACCCGATGAGCACGAGGACCGCGCCGAACACGAGCGCGATCTTGCCGACGAGCGAGTTGAGCATCGGGTCCAGGTAGTCGCCGCCGGACAGGATGAGCATGAGGAGGACGCCGATCGGCAGTGCCGTGAGGATCCAGCGCGAGATTCTGGCCTGCGCCGTCAGCACGTCGACGAGCCGTCGGAGCTCCATGCGGCCGCGGATCACCTCGGCCACGCGGTCGAGGACCTCGGCCGTGTTGCCGCCCGCCTCGCGTTGCAGTCTCATGACGAGCGCGAGCTGCTCCGCGTCGTAGCTCTGCATGCGTCGCGCCATCACCATGAGCGCGTCATCGATCGGGACGCCGAGCTGCTCGTCCTGGAGCACCCGGCGAAACTCGGTCCTCGAAGGCTCGATGGAGCTGTCCACCATGACGGACAGTGCGCCCATCGTGGAGTGGCCCGTCCGCATCGCTCCGGCGAGGACGTCGAGGTTGTCCGCGAGCTGCTCCTCGAATGCTCGGCGCATCTTCCGCACTCTGCGGGAGACGACCCACCGCGTGATGAAGGGTGCGGCAAGGCCGATGAGGAGCCACCACAGAGACTGGAAGACGACCGCAGCCGCCAACGACACGAAGATGCCGCCGACGATCGTCCACCCCGCGATGGCGAGTGGCGAGAGGCTGAAGCCACCGAGCTCGACGTCGGTCTCGAAGCGCTGCCACCAGCGCTGCCCACCGACAGTGCGCTGAGCGGTATCCGCGAGCATCGCAGTCACCTCGGCGCGCCTGAGCCGAGACTCCTCCTCGCTCGGGACGGTCACATACGCCGCCATGCGCCGGCGGAGCGAGCGGTTGCGGACGTCGATCGCGGAGAAGATCGCGAACCCGACGAGCGCGAGGACGGCGACGACGACGAAGATCATCAGCCAGGGCGAGGTGATGACCTTGTCGACCCAGCTTTCCTCGAACGTTCCCGTCGGCGCGAGGTTCAGCGCGGGCGTCGTATACGTCGCTGCAGCGGGTGCGTAGCCGGCCACCTTGACCAGGACGTTCGCCTTCTGCTTCGGCGGAAGCAGCGACCGGTACGTCACCTCGTACTCGTTCGAAAGCTGCTGGCCGATCTCCTGAAAGATGGGCTGCAGCTCGGCGGGAGTCGCGCTCTCGACGTAGCGGCCGCCCGTGCGAAGAGCCAGGCTCTTGAGAGTCGCCGAGTCGTACTGCGGCGAGCTCAGGCCGACCGAGATGACGCGAACGTTGGCGCCCGTGGCCGCCTCCAGCGCCTCCGCGCGGGAGGCGGTGCTCCCAACGTCGGTGCCGTCGGAAAGGAGGACGATCGTCGTGCGCTCGAGCCCCTGGTCCTTCGCCTTGTTCACGGCGTTGACCAAGGCGTCGTAGATGTGTGTCCCCTCGGACGTGGCGGGTGTCTTCGCGACCGCCTGCTGCAGCTCCCCACCGTCCGTCGTGAAGTTCGAGAGGACGGAGTCGTCCGGCCCGAACACGATGATCGCGACCGGCAGGTCGCTCTTGCGCTCGGCAAGGAATGCTCGGGACGCGGCCATCGCGTTCTGGATCGGGGCGCCCTTCATGCTGTTCGACGCGTCGACCAGCAAGATCGCACCGCTCTTGTCACCGCCGGGCGGCGTAACGCCGAGACCGGTGACCGCGCCCCCGTTTTCGGTGACGTCGACCTTGGAGGCGTTGAGGGCCTGCGTGGCTCCGAGCGTCAACAGGAAGGCCTTGTCCGGGAACCCGGACGTGGTCGACTCGCTGAGCTTGGGCGCCGGTGCCGTCTGTGTCGGTACCGGCTTCTGCTTCGCCGGCTTCTGCTTCTGCTGCGCCGGCTTCTGCGCGAGCGCAAAAGTAGGCAGCATGAGCGCGGCGATCGCGGCGCCTGCGAGCAGATGACGCCGTTGGAGCTTCACGCTGTCGCGCCCCGGCGTTCTTCGAGGGACATGACCCTCTCGCCGAACATGCTCTGCGGCAGCTCGATCCCGCGCTTGCGGAACTTCTCCAGGAAGACGGGGCGGAGGCCGGTCGGCTTCAGGCCCCCGGTGATCGTCCGATCAGGGGCGACCGCCTCGATCTCGAACTCGAAGATGTCCTGCAGCTGGATAACGTCGGACTCCATGCGCAGCACCTCGGTGACGGCGACGACTCTTCGCGAGCCATCCTCCATGCGGTCGATGTGCACGAGCAGGTCGAGCGCCGCTGCGATGTGCTGCC
>Ga0105246_10001577_pt1 | contig 13567 bp, 5 predicted proteins | sample KBSM64metaG_FD_99694 | JGI IMG/M metagenome (GOLD analysis project Ga0105246, IMG submission 99694) | Miscanthus rhizosphere microbial communities from Kellogg Biological Station, Michigan, USA - KBS M6-4 metaG | ecosystem: Host-associated > Plants > Roots > Rhizosphere > Soil | place: Michigan...
ACACCCGCAGCGAGACCGGCCGCGTCGCGCCGGGCGAACTGCCCGTCAAGGCCCTGCTCGAACTGCGCGACGCGGACACCCGTCCCGGCGGCACGGTCACCGGCACCCTGGACGTCAGCAACACCACCGACGCCCCGCACACCCTGCGGCTGTCCGTCGCCGACGTGAAGGACGGGCTGCTCTCCGTCGAGCCGAACGAGATCACCCTCAAGCCCGGTCAGCAGGGCACCCGGGACGTCACGTTCAAGGTCTCCCCGGCCGGCGCCTTCGGCGATCGCCTCGGCGACGGGCTGGACCTCTCCGGCACCTTCACCGTCGTCGACACCACGGACGACAACCGGAAGCTGCAAGGTGCACCCCTTTCGGTGCGGGTCACTCCGGAGCCCGGGATCTGGGCAAGGTACTGGTGGGCGTTCGTGTCCGGCGCGGTCGCGATCGTGCTGGTCGTTGTGGCCGTCGCCGCCCTGCTGCAGCTGCGCAGGCGCCGGCGGGACCCGTTCGGGCTGGTGTTGCAGCTGGTCTCCGAGGACGGCACCGTTCTCAACCAGCACAAGGCCGGGCACGGCAACAACAAGCAGTGGTACGAGTTCGCCGTCGCCGAGGCCCATCGCAGCCCGCGGATCGAGAAGCGCGCGCACGGCCCCTACGCCGTCCGGCGCAGCCGCGAGGGCGGAGCCGTGGTGCGCAAGGGCGGCAACAGGATCCAGCTGCCGAGGAACGGCGGCCGGGTCCAGCTGACCGACACGCTGAGTCTCTCCCTCGGCGGCCCTGACCAGGGGCCGCGTCCGCCGCGGCAGGGCGCCTTCGCCGGCGGCACCGGCACGACGTCCCCGGGCAGCCGGAACAGCCGGAGCGCAGACGACGAGTACTTGTGACACGCGGGGCGGGCCGGACACGTCACCACCCGGGCCGCCCCCCACAGACACACCGCACCGCATCCCACCGCCGCGCCGCCCGCCGCCGCGCGGCACCACGGACGTACCCAGCACAAACCTGCGGCCGCGTCGGCCGTACAGCGGGGAGGAACCCATGAAGATCTTCCAGCCGATGCTCTTCGTCGGCCTGGGCGGCACCGGAGGTCTGGTCGGCGCCGAGCTGGAGCGCAGGCTGCGCGCCGAGCTGTGCGGTCCGGACGGCATGGCGCTCAGCCGGCTGAGCGGCCACGCCCCTTTCCAGCTGCCCGACTGCCTCCAGTTCGTGTACGCGGACTACAGCGAGAGCGATCTGCAGCGGTTGCCGCAGTTCAACGTGGACCCGTCGGTGCGGGCGGCGTACGCCCGCACCTCCCGGGCCACCCACGACCTGCTGCCGAACTTCGACGCCTCCCCGGAAGTGACCAAGATGCTCCGGGCGGTCCTGCGTGACGAGGTCGGCGACTGGCTGCCGCCGCGCAACGACGAGCCGAAGGTCACCCCGCTGCACACCGGAGCGGGCCAGCTGCCGACGGTCGGCCGCGCGGCCCTGTTCGCCACGCTCCGGCACGGCCTCGCCCCGGTCCTGGAGCCGCTGCACCAGGCGATCGACGCCATCGCCAAGGCGGGCGGCGAGCTGAGCGAGCTCGGCGGCGGCAGGGTCAACGGCTGTGACGTGTTCGTCGCCTTCTCGGTGGCCGGCGGCACCGGCGCCGGGATTTTCCTGGACTATCTGCACCTCATCAACTACGCCTTCCAGCAGCGCCGCTTCGACGGCGTGAAGATCTACCCGCTGGTCGTCATGCCGTCGTCGTTCTCCGCCGTGACCGGTGGCGGACGGGAGGCCGAACTCAACGCGGCCCGCGCGCTGGTCGACCTGTTCCGGCTGGTCGACACGCAGAACGCGCCGTCGGAGGGTCATGAGATCGGCGATCTCGACCAGGAGCTCGGGCTCGGCATCCGCTACCCGGGCACCCTCCCGATCCGACTGCGCACCGGCATCCTGCCGACGGCGTTCCTGTTCAGCCCGACCGCCGGCATCCGTGCCGACGATCTGCGCCGCTCCATCGTCTCCCTGGTGATGTCGCTGATCGGCACCGAGCTGGGCGACGGCCGGGGCCGGGGCCGCACGATGGCCGCCGACGACGACTTCACGACCTTCGCCGCCAGCTTCATCAACCGGGGTGTGCAACGCAGCGCCGTGTCCCCGACCGGGATCGGCCGGCAGGGCGTCTCCACCAGCCTGGTCGCCTCCATGACCGCGCCGATGGACCAGCTGGCGGACCTGGTGGCCGGACGGCTCATGAGGGTGGCGGTCACCGACCTCGTGGAGCGGCCGCGTGCGGCACTGCGGGACCAGGCGGTGCCGATGATCCGGCAGCTGTTCGCCGACTCGCACCTCGAAGAGCTGTGGGAACGCAGGCAGTTGGAGGTGCCCGAGCCCGATCCGCTGCCGCGCGGCAGCCGCAGCATCGAGCAGGCGCTCGGTGAACGCCTCGCGGACATGCAGCGGCTGCTGTCCGACCTGCGGGCCGAGGCGGACCGCGCGGCCGCCGCGATGGCCGACCGGTTCGCGCCGCGCCCGGCCATCGACAAGCTGCTCCAGACGGTCGACCCCTTCCTCGCCGAACGCGTCGTCAGGGGCGCCCCCGACAGCGAGGAACGCATCGTCCAGCTCGGCTTCCTCGGCATGCTCGAGCATCGCGCCCGCACCCCGCAGCGCCCACCCGGCGTGACCGAGCAGCCGCCCAAGATCCCCCGGATCAAGGGCCAGTTGGGCGGCCTCGCCCCGGCCCGCTGGGGCGACGACGACGTACAGGCGGCCATCCAGGAGCAGGACGCCTGGTACCAGTGGCGCTGCCGGGCGGTGTGGCACGAGGCCTGGCGCGAACAGCAGGCGCACTGGCAGCCTCAGGCCGACGCGGCCGGCACCGACCTCGTGCGGCTGGTCAACGCCTTCCGCAGGCACAGCGACCAGGAGCGCAAAACCGCTCAGCAGAAGGCCCACGAACTGTACGAGGACCGCACCGGCATCTCGTATCTGCTGCCGCCGCAGCGCACGCTCAACCACTTCTACGAGGACGTCGTCACCCGGCTGATCCGCCGCGAGGCGCTGCGCGAGAACGACGACGAGGCGGCGCTGCTGCTCAAGCTGGTCGACGGCGACACCTGGCGCCAGGTCCACGCCCAGAGCCGGCGGGACCCGGAGGGCGCGGTGGCCCGGGTCAAGGGGCGGCTGGAGGCCCGGATCACCCGGCTGTTCGCCGAGAGCGGGGCCCATCTGGAGGAGCGGCCGCTGCTGCCGTCCATGGGCACCCTGCTGGCCGCCGCCGCGGGCGACGCGGACGCGAAGGACCAGGTCAGCAAGGACGCGCTCGACTTGTTCGGCCGCAAGCTGACCGGGCTCCTGCCGGTCGGGTTCACCCCCGAGGGCACCGGACTGCTGCGGGTCCTGGTGACCTATCCGCGGGTCCAGGCCGGGGAGGAGGTGCAGGAGTTCCTCGGCAAGACGCTGCGGCTGCCCCCGGACGCGAAGAACTCCGTGGAGTACCGGGGCGTGGACACCGACTCCATCACCGTGGTCCTGTTCCGCAGCGAGATGAGCCTCACCCAGGTGCCCGAGGCTCGCAAGGTGCTGCGCCAGTGGGCCCGCGCGAAGGATTCCGAGCAGGCCCAGGACGTCCTGCGCTGGCGGCAGCGGCTCGGCTACCGGGACAGCTGGATGGTCAGCAGCGAGGAGGACCGGCGCGTCATCCTGCATCGCCTGCTGTGCTGCATGTGGAACGGCCAGGTGGACGTCGTCGACGGCGACCCGGCCTCGCCGGATCGCATCCGGCTGCGGCTGCACCCCGAGAACGGCGCGAACGTCCCCGGCGTACGGCTGCGGCTGGGCGACTACCCCGGCGGGGTGTCCAGCTGGGCCGAGCTGCTGCGGTCGTACGAGCGCTGGACGGTTCTGGACGACGAGCGGATCGTCGAGGACTACTGCCGCGAGCTGATGGCCGCCCAGCCGCAGGGCCTCGCGCGCACCGGCGGCGAACCGCACCCCCTCTTCGTCGACCTCGTCGAGAAGGTCGCCCCGCGCCAGCTGGAGCTGCTGACGGAGCGCCGCCAGCGGGACGGCGAGCGCGTCGAGGGCTGGGTGCGCCCGCTGTGGGAGTTCTGGGCGGAGACCCTCCCGGCCGCCCTGGACACCGAGTTCGGCGACCAGCGCGCCGTCCAGCCGACCCTGCGCACCCTGCTGGAACACGTCCGCGGCGGCACCCCGTCCCGCCCACGCGACGACTTCTCGGCACCCCCGGGCCCGGCACCCGACGAGGACGACTTCGGCACGGCACCGGTCACCGGGAGGGGCAGGGGCGGTCGCGACGTCCACGACGACTACGACGAGCAGGACGGGGTGTACGGCGCTGGGCGTGGTGAGGGGGTGGGCTGGGGCGGTGGTCGTGACGGTGACGCCGGGTCGGGCGCGGATGGCCGACGTGACGCTTACGGCGACTACGACAAGGCCGACCCGGGTGGCGGCCGGCGTCGTGACGAGCAGGACGGGTCGTACGGCGCTGGGCGTGGTGAGGGGGTCGGCTGGGGCGGTGGTCGTGACGGTGATGCCGGGTCCGGTGCCGGTGGCCGCCGTGACACTTACGGCGATTACGACAAGGCCGACCTCGGCAGCGAGCCTCGCGGCGCCGACGAATACGACGAGTTCGGTGGCGACAGCCGGCGGAACGGGGCCTCCGGCGAGCGCCGGGACGGCGACGACCGGCCTCGGCCGCCGTGGGACGACGACAAGCCCGGCGACCTGGGCCGCGGGGCCCGCTGGGGCGGTGACGCGCAGTGAGCACCCCCCAGGACTTCACCACCGTCATCCATCTCGACCTGCGTACGGGGGCGGCCGCGCTGCACAGTCCGGCCGCCCTGCGGACCTGGGTCGCCCAGGAGCTGGGCCGGGCCGGGCTGCCGGAGCCGGACGAGCCGCTGTTCCTCGTGGTCGACACCCCGGCCGGACTGACGGACCATCAGCTGCAGTACGAGCTGCTCACCGGCTACCGGGCGGTCGGCGAGGTCCGGCTGCTGGTGCTGCTGGTCGGCAGCTCACCCGGCTCGTTCGCCGGTGCGGAGGGAGGCTTCCAGCCCGATCGCCGACTGCTGCGCCCCTCGGTTCTGCGGGCCTCCGGTACCGGGCTGCTGTGGGCCGGTGATCTGCGCTCCGCCCGCACCGCGCTGGAGCAGCCCGCACCCGACGACCCGGACGCGCTGGCCGTCCTGGTGGACGTGCTGTCGGTCCCGGACGTGTACCTCAGTGTGCTGGACAGCATCCGGTCACTGCCCGAGGCCGTCGCCGCGCCCGGCGTAAGGCTGCTGGAGCAGGACCTGCCGCCGGAGCTGCGCGACCGGGCCTGGCGCGACGCGCTCATCCGGTTCGCCGGCGACGACACCGAACTCGCCCCGGACGTCCTGCTGGCCGTCTCCTCCGGCGCCGATCTGCCGGAGCCGCTGCGCGGCCTGGTGGCCGGCCGGGGCAGCCGGGACCTGGAACACCGGGAACCGAGCGGCATCGCCGACGATGCCTACCGCGCCTGCGCGGACGCCCTCGACCACGCCGACGACGCGCTGGCCGGGTTGCGGACCCTGCCCGGCCTGGTGCGGCCCTCGCGCCGGGATGCCTTCGAGGAGGACGTCGACCAGGCACGCCAGGCGCTCGACAACTACCGGGACCTCGTCACCACGGCCCTGCGCAGCGGCGGCGCCTCGATACCGTCCGCCGCCGAGTCGGCGTCCCGCCTTGCGGTCCTCGGGCTGCGGGTGCCGTCGGCCGAGGGCATGGGCGAGCGGATCGGCGAGGCGCTTCGGGACTTCGCCCACAAACTGCTGGGCCAGGGGCTCGCCCTGCGCTCGGTGGCCCAGCGCTTCACCGGTCTCGCCGGTCGGGTGGAGCCGCTGCCGGGTACGGCCCTGCTGCCGAAGCTGGCCCCCTACTCCGCCGACGCCGTGGCCCGGCAGACGGCGGGCGGGGCGGACGCCACGGTGCCCGGCCTGCCGGTGGCCGGTCCGGCGGCGGCCGGGGCGGGGCTGCTCGGTGCGCTGTGGTCGGGGCCGTTCCTCGCCCTGGCGGCCGTGGTGCCGCTGCTGTTCGTCGGGATGGCGGTGCTCGGGTCGGTCCGGCTGAAGGGCGCGGGACGCCCGGGCCGCTGGGCGGTGGCCGTAGGCGTTGCGGCCCTCGTCGGCGCGGTGGTCGGGGCGGGGGTGGGGTACGCCACCGGATCCCCGGTCTGGGTGGGCACCATCTGCCTGCTGATCGGCCTCGGCATGGCCGTGGAGACCGTACGACGGCTCTGGCGTGCGGCGGCCGCCGCGTGGGCCCCGGGACACGCAACGGCCGTACTCCGGCAGGTACTCGACGGTCTCGACGCCCTGCTGGCCGAGGGAGTCCGGGAGCACTGGGCCGTCGAGGAGCGCCTGTACTGCGCCGACGCAGCCCGTTCCGTCGCCGGCATGCTGCGGGCGACGGCAGCCGCGGCGGAGGCGGAGGCGGCACCCGAGGCGGAGCGGCTCGAGGACCCCTGGCTCGACGACGACACCGACCTGGAGCCGGACGACGCCCTCAGCGACTCGTACGACGGCGACTGGGCGAGCGCGTACGCCTGGGCGGACGAGCCCGCCGAGGAGAAGGGGCGGGAATCGGCGCGGAAGAAGCCCGCCGATGGTCCGACCGGGCATCGCAGCCCGGGAGTTGTGCCGCGCTGGCTGGAGCGGGAGAGCGGGGAGGGCGGGCCGGAGCTGGTCGCCACCCTGTCCGCCGATCTGACGGACACGGCCCTGGAGGCCATGAAGCACTACTGGGGTGCCGTCGAGCGCGGCCAGGCCGGCGCCCGCGCCGTCCGGCGGACCGAGGAGCGGGTCCGGGAACTGCTGTCGACGGCCCGCCATCACCTCCAGCACAACGGCGTCCTGGCGCCGCCCCCGTTCGCCGCCCCCCACCGCGTCCGTGCGACCTCGGCCAGTCTGCTCGGGACCGACCCGCACGCACCGGCCGAACTGGTCGGCGCGGAGGCCGACCGGCGAGCCGTGGTCCAGCTGTCCACCCCCGAGCAGGGCACCCTGCTCAGCCGCGACCCGGCGGCCGCGGTGTGGCTCCGGTTCGCCCCCGCCGCCGTACGCGACGAGGTCGAGAAGGCCTGGCGGTCAAGCGGTTCGGTCCACCCGGAGGAGGTCCTGTGGACGTCGTCGGGCCGGTACGCCGGGTTGGTGCGGCTCACTCCGCTGCGGGTGGGCGTGGTGGACACCGTCCGACCGCGGCATGGGGCCGACGGGGCGGACACGCGGGCGGACGAGGGGACGGAGGCGTACGGGACGGACCCGTACGAGCGGACGAACCCGTACGAGCGGGCCGGTCGCGACGAGGCTGCGAACCCGTATGACCAGACGGCGTTGTACGACCGCACGGACCCGTACGACCGCATGGACTCGGACGACCGCACGGACTCGGACGACTGGCTGAGCTCGGACGACTGGTCCGGGACCGACGGCCGGGGGACCGGCGACCGAGGGGACGGCGACCGTTGGTGACCAGCTCCACGCATTCCCGTATGCCGGGGCCGGGTGGGCCGCCGGCGGACAAGCTCGAGTTCACCGAGCCGTCGGGGCGGCGGCGGGTCACCCCGGCCCGGTTCGGCCCCGAGTTCCGCCCCAGTCCGCCGCTGCCCCAGCTGGTGCGCAGGGCCGTGCTCGTCGACCGGGGACAGCGGTGCGTGCAGGTGCGGCTGAGCGCCAGGGGCGCGGAGAAGCCCGAGGCGCGCGCCCTGCTGGACACCGAGGCGGGCACCGCGTTCCGGCTGAACCAGCTGCTGGGCGACTCGCCGTACGCGGCGCTGTTCCCGCGGCTCATCGGCCATGAGCTGGACACGGCCGAGCCGTTCCTGCTGTACGACCCGCCGCGCGGTACGCCCGTCGCGCGGATCCATGTGATGTCCGCGACCGACCAGGAGGTCTTCACCCGGGACCTGATGCTGGCGCTGTGCCTGCTGGAGGGCCAGGGCCTGGTGCCGCGCGGCGTCTCACCGGCCACCGTGTTCTGGGACGGCGCCAAGGTCCAGCTCTGGGGGCTGGAGTCGGTGATCCGGACCGGGCGCCAGCGGCGCCCGTGGGGCCGGGCGCCGTTCTGCTCGCCCGAACAGAGCCGGGGCGAGGCCGTCGCCGACTCCCGGGACGCGGTGTGGAGCGCGGCCCAGGTCCTCTACCAGCTGGTGACCGGACGGCCCGGCCCCGCCGACCGTGCACCCCGCGACCTCGGCGAACACCGCAAGCTGGACCAGACGTTGCGGCACGCCTTCGCCCCGAGGGCGGCCGACCGGCCGATGCCCGCGCAGGTGCTCGACCTCGTGGCGCCGGGTGCCGCCCGCCGCGTACGCATGGCCGTGCCCCCTGACGAGACGGGCCCGCACCACGAAGCCTTCGAGGACGCGCTGCGGCACAAACGGCAGGCCCCCGCGGCCCGGCCGCGTGCGGGAGGGTCGGGGTCCGAGCAGGTCAACGGCGAGGTGCTGTGCCCCTACTGCCTGGAGACCATACGGCTCGACCTCACGAAACTGTTCGTCACCGACGATCGCATGCAGTACAAGCCGCTGGACCTGAAGGGCATCAACAACCCGGTGCGGCGGACGGACATCATGCGTGGCGCCGTCCAGAAGTGCACGGCGGACCCGGCGTTCCCGACGCACTACATTCCGGTGCCGTATCTGACGTACGGCCGCCCGCTGACCGTCGCGATGGTCGGCCAGTCGTCAACCGGCAAGAGCCATCTGCTGACGCAGATGATCGCGGCGATCACCGACGGCGGGCTGGAGCCGTTCGGCCTGAAGTGGCAGTCCGTCAATCCGGAGCAGCACGCACGGTTCGTACGGGACCGGGTGCAGCCATTGCGCAACGGCAAGGTCCTGGACCACACCGCGGCGTTGGGCATCGACGACTTCGCGCGCTTCGTGGAGTCGTTGCTGATCACCGATGCCCAAGGGCGGGTGCGCCCGGTCGCCTTCTTCGATCTCGGCGGCGAGGATCTCGTACGGACCGACGCGGCGCTGCGGTTCCTGCTCGGCGTCGATGCCCTGGTCTTCGTCGTCGACCCGGCGCTGGCCCTGCCCCTGCCGCAGCTGGACCACGCCCGGGAACGCTGGGGTGTGGAGGTGAACCGGGACGGCGACCTCGCCTTCGGCACGGTCCTGGACCGGCTGCCGAAGAGCGGCGGGTATCTGGACGTGCCGGCCGCGATGGTGCTCGGCAAGGCCGACCTGCTCCGTTTCCAGCCGCCCGTCGACCGGTGGCTGACCCGGCCGCCGGCCACCTCGCTGGACCCCGCGCTGATGCGCGAGGAGAGCCGGGACGTGTACGGGTTGCTGCGCCGTCACGCGGGCCAGGCGTGGCTGCGCCCCTTCGATGCGGTCCGCCACTGCACCCTGCACATCGCGTCCGCAACCGGCGGCCAGGAGGACCAGGGCCGCTATCCGGCGGGGGCGGCGCCCCGGCGGGTGCTGGAGCCCCTGCTGGCGCTGCTGGCCATGCACGGGCTGATCCAGGTGCCGGGCGGGCCCGAGGCGTTGGCGACCGGAGCGGACCCCGCGATCGAGGCGGTGCCCTGGCACGACGCCGGGGAAGCCCGCGAGGACGAGGAAATCGAGCGGCTTGACGGGGACGGGACGACCGAAGGGCCCGCGGACCCCGAGGGAGGGGAACTTCAGTGAACGACTTCCAGGACCGGGGCCCGGTGCACCAGGTCGTCTTCCGCTGGGACGGCAACCAGGGCCGCCAGGGCACCGGCATGAACGCCGTCGCCCACTCCTGCGATGCCGGGCGCGCCGAGGAACTGGGCCGGGAACTGGGCTCGTTGCTGTGGGTCTCCGGCACTGCGGCCGCCCGTCCGAGCGTCGTGCGCACGCTCTCCCGCGACGGCGACGTCCTGCTCGTCCAGCGCTGGCCCACGAAGGACCGGGGCGGCCGGCCCAGCACCATCAGCCATGTGCTGGCCGGTGACCGGGGCACCCTGAACACCGAGCGGTGCCTGGGCCTCGCCTACCGCGGCTGGTGCAAGCAGGAGAGCGCCGAGCAGGCGCTCAGGCGGCCGCCCGAGATCGACCCCGCGGAACTCGAAGAACTGGCGGGGAAGCGGCTGCCGGAGATGGTGCAGCGGCTGCCCGAGGTCGCGCACGCGCTGACCCTGGCCACGGCGGAGCTGCTGCGCGATCCGGAGCAGCGGGTGTCGCTGCTCCTGGAGAAGAGGACTCCGAGCCACTGGCCGACCCCGGACACGGTTCCGGTGGTGTATCTCGGGCTGTTCCTGATCTTCGGGACCTGGCTGCGGCAGACGTGGACGTTCGCCACGTACGACACGGTGGACAGCCATCCCCTGCGGCTGATGGCGGTCCCGCGCTGGGAGGTGGACGCGGGCGGGGCCGGTCCGCTGGCCCGGATCATGGGCCGCAAGGAGGCCAACCCGCGCTTCGAGCACAAGGCGGCGCTGCAGCTGGTGCGGCACCTCCTCGCCCATCCGGAGGCGGCTCCCGGTGTACCGCAGCTGGCCAGGGAACTTCCCGAGGGGGCGGCCCTGGACTGGGAGCACCGCAGGGCCCGGCTCAAGGAGATCCTGGGTACGGACCGGACGCCGGCTGCGGGCACCAGGATTCCCGTGCCTGACCCCGTGCCGGCGCCACCGGAACCGTACCGGGACTCGTATCCGGAGCAGCCGTATGCCGGGGAGCCGTATGCCGAGCAGGGGTATGCCGAGGAGGGGTATGCGGAGCAGCCGTATGCCGAGCAGGGGTATGCCAAGGAGGGGTATGCCGAGCAGCCGTACGGGAAGCGTCCGTATGCGGAGCGGCAGCCGGAGCCGTACGAGGACCTCGCAGCAGCGCCAGGTCCCCGTGGCCATGACGCGCGCGCCCTCCACGAGAGCCTCCGTGTCCACCAGCGCGGCGACGTCATGGGGCAGAGCGTGCTGTTGACGGAGTTGCGGGGGCAGCCCGACGAACTCCTTCTGCACGAACTGCGGTCCGGTGAACTCCCCCTGCAATCCGTTGAGTTGCTGCTGACCGTGCTGGGCGACCCCGATCGCGTCCAGGCGCGTCCGCAGAAGCTTCGACTCGAGCTGTGCGCGGAGGTGCTGGACAAGGACCTGTACTTCACACCGCACGGACCGACCGCGGACGGCAGGTCGGGAGCGGGCCGGGCCTCCCGGGCGGCCCACCTCTTCGCCTGGGCCGTCGCCCCCTCGGCCCGGGAGCTGCGCGATCTGGAACTGGGCCGACTGCAGGAGTTCCTCGAACGCATGAGCCGCGATTCCCACCCCACCACGGGCAACTGGTTCCGGCAGACCTTCGTCAAACCGCCGAACGGCCGGTTCCCTGACCTGCCGCCGGCCGTATGGGGCCAGCTTCTGGGGAACGCGCTGCTCCGCTCCGACCGACCGCACGCCGCTCCGCCGGTACCCCAGGTTTCCCCTGTGCCTCCACAGTCGCCGCCCCGCCTGCCGGAACAACGGCTCATCGCCAAGCTCTCCGGCGCGATGGGCGGTCCGGGCTGTGTGCTCGGAGGAGGCCTGGCCTTCTGCCTCATCGGCCTGCTGGTCGTTGTCGTATGGCTGGTCAGCTGAACCCCTGCCGGGGCCGCACTGTCACGGGCATGTCCGGCCCCTGTTCCGGTTTACGACCCAAGCGGTGCCGGTGCCCTTTTTCACCGCTACCGTCAGAAGGAGTACCGATGGGGTGATTCGGGGGGTTCGCGATGAACGGACGGGACGGCTACAGCTCCGATTCCGGAGCTGGGCACGAGCCGAGCGAGGAGAGAGGCCAGGCGGCCTGGTCCGCCGGGCCGCCGGGATCCGTGCCTCCATGGTCGTCGGCCGAGACGCAGACGGGGCAGACGCCACCGCCCTGGGCGTCCGCCGAGGCCCGCACGAACGGCCCCCACCCGCCGGCCTGGCCGCCCCCGCCTCCGGGAGCGGGCCGATTCCCCGGCCCGACGACCGTTCCGACGCCGGTCGCCGCCCCCGCTGCGCCCCGCCGCGGAGCCCGCAGTCTGCTGCTCGCCCTGGCCGTCGTCGCGGTCGTCGGCGCGGGCGCCGGAGCCGGCGTCCGGTACCTCACCGGCGACCACTCGACCGGCACCGGAGCCGCCCCCGCGACGAGCGTCGGCCTCACGGTCGCCGGCACACCGCCGCAGAGCCCGACGCCCTCGCCCACCTCCACTCCGTCGGCCTCGACGCTCGCGTCGCCGTCAGCCTCGATCGGCTACCGCCGTGCCCAGGACCCCGTCGGCTACACCATCGACGTTCCCGACGGCTGGACCCGCCGCCAGAAGACGGGCAAGCTCGCGCCCATCGTCTTCTACGACGCCCCGGGAGGCGGCCGCCAGCTGCAGATCTTCGAGGTCACGGAATCCACGCCCTACGAGTCGTTGACCCTTGCCGAGACCGACCCCGGCTACGGCTTCGCCAAGCAGCCCGGCTACCGGGTCGTCGAACGGGACCACGGCGACACCTGGGCGGAGCTGGTGTACAGGTACGACGACACGGACAAGGGCACCCGCCAGGTCATCGACCACCGCTTCGAGGCCGCCGACGGCACCCTGTACGCGATCCGGTCGAGCGGGCCCGCGGACCTGGACCCCGCCCAGGTGCGGGAGCCGCTGAAGATGGCGGTGCGGTCCTTCTGCCCGACAGGTACGCAGTGCATGTAGGACCGTGAGTCCTGGCGGAGGCCGATCACGCCCATTGGTCAGCCCGCCGGGCCGGCCAGCCGTTTCTCGAACCAGTGGTCGCCGTAGACGTGGTCGACGTAGGCGGGGATCTCCGTGTAGCCGGACGCCCGGTACATCGCCTGCGCCTCGGTGAGGCTCGCGTGGGTGTCGAGGCGTACGACGGTGCAGCCGCGCGCGGCCGCCGCCTCCTCCAGCGCGCCGAGGATCCGGCGGGCGAGGCCGAGGCGCCGGGCCTCCGGGTGCACCCACACGTGCCGGATCTCGCCGACACCGGGTTCCAGGCGCCGCAGCGCGCCGCAGCCCACCGGGCGGCCCTCCTCGTACGCGACGAAGAACGCGCCGGCCTCACCGGACACCTCCTCCGGCCCCACCAGGTCGGACTTGTCGAAACCCTCGGGGAAGCGTGCGTCGATGTCGGCGGCGTACGCGTCCAGGCAGACGCGGGCGTCCGGGGCGGCGCCGTCGACGAGTTCGACGGTGATGGCGGCCAGGCGCAGCAGGCGCTGCGAGGTGGTCATCGCCTCGATCAGCTGCACGCGCTGCCCGGGGGTGAGGGTGTCCAGCAGGCCCGCGGCGAGCGCGTTGGCCCGGCGGTTCTGTTCCTTGACCTCGACGCGTCCGGCAGGCGTCGGCTCGACCATGCGCAGCCGGTTGTCGTCCGGGTGGACGCTGAGCCGGACCAGGCCCTGTGCCTCGAGCGCCCTGGCCATGCGGCTCAGATATCCGGCGTCCAGCCCGAGGCGGCTCCTGAGTTCCCGGAGGGAGACCCCGCCCGGTTTCCCGGCGATCTCGAACAGCAGACGGGCCTCGCCGAGCGGGCGGTCCTGGCCGAGGTAGTGGTCGTCCAGCGCACCGATACGGCGCGTGAAGTAGCGGTTGAACCGGCGGAGCGCCGCCACCTGCTCCGTCGA
>Ga0105246_10001578_pt1 | contig 13553 bp, 9 predicted proteins | sample KBSM64metaG_FD_99694 | JGI IMG/M metagenome (GOLD analysis project Ga0105246, IMG submission 99694) | Miscanthus rhizosphere microbial communities from Kellogg Biological Station, Michigan, USA - KBS M6-4 metaG | ecosystem: Host-associated > Plants > Roots > Rhizosphere > Soil | place: Michigan...
GTTCGGCGCCGGCAGCGGCGGCGGCGACGACACCGAGGCGGTGCAGGCTGCCTTTGACGAATCCGCCAGGACGGGGACAACATGCGTCGTGGATCAGGTTCATCAAGTCCAATTGCCGATCTATCTCGCCTCGAACGCCATGATCGAAGCCCGCGGAGGAAAGATTCTGAACGTGCGCCAGGACCGCAATCCGCAGCTTCTGCTGGCCCTGTTGCCCGGTAATTATTCGACCCAATACTTCCGCAACTCGAACGGAGTTGCCTGCCACCCCGTCGGCGAAGGGCAACGCCAGATCACGCCAACCGTTGCCAGTGCCGCCAAGGGTTTTTCGCCAGGCGACATCGTCCACGTCCGCTCGCGCGAATACTACCTCGCAGGCGGGCCAGGAGAGGTGCCGCTGGTGCGCACATTCAACCGCATTCGAGCGGACTGGGACGGAACTTCCCCGATCACCCTCGAGCACCCGATCCTTGCGCCGATTGCTTCGCCGCTGATCGAAGCCGTGGGCCGGCAAGCCATTCCCGACATTCTCAATCGGCGCCCGCTCTACGTCTGCCACGGCGCGCGCATCACCGGTGGCCTCGATCTCGAAAGCCGTCACGGGCAGGCGCTCGAACGCGGCGGCGCGCTCGCGTGCGATTTTCACTTCGGCCGCATCTCCGGGCTGAGCGGGCTGCACACCAATTCGATCGATCATTCCCACATCCGCGTCGACCGCATCGCGGCGGACTGGAAGCTGGTCGATCTCGGCGGTGGCTTTCACGGCACCACGGTGAAAGTCGGCCAGGCAGTCTATCGCAAGACGGCGCGGTCGATCGACACCAACCTGATTGCGCTGAACGAGTGCATGGTGGGTTGCGAGGTCACGATCGGTGCGGTCGAAGTTCTGGGTTTCGACTACAAGAGCCAGTGCGTCTGCTTCATCGGCGCGGTCGACCGAATCACCGCGAAGATCGGCCCGATCGATGCGCCGGATTCCCGCGGAAGCCTGTTCCTGATCGGCAACATGCTGCGCGATCCGCGCAAGGGCGAAGCCCAGTCGCTAACGTCGCGCGCGTCATTGACCCTTTCCGGGACCACGGGGCCGGGCGCCGAGCGCTACGTTCTCTTCGTTGACGGGGGGAAGCGGCTGTCAGACGTCACCCTCGCGGGGGACTTCCGGGGTCCCGTGACCGTCTCGGCAGTCACGCTGGCGGGCAAGGACAATCGCGTCTCAGGACGATTCGAACGCGGCCGCGTCTCGCGTGGGCGAACGACCGCAGCTGTCGTGCGCGCGCCGAGCGCGCGGCCGTGAGCTGGCGTGCCGGCCCTGGCCGCTACAGCACCGTTCCATACTGCGTGAGCCGCTGCTTGATCGTCGAGTAACTGTAGTCCTGCACCGGCTGTTGGGTCTCGCAGGCCCAAGCCGCGATTTCCCCCGCCGCTTCGCCGCAGATGCCTTGGGCGACTTCCATCCGGTGCGCGCCCCAGGCCACGTGGCTAAAGCCGGCGCAGGTCGGCACGATCAGGTTGATGCACGAAGCCTTCGGCGGCAGCATGCACTCCGCGGGAATGTCGTACACTGCGGTCGGCTGCCCGGTATTTAACGGATCGCCTTCGACGTACACCCGGCTTCTGTCGGCTGGCTTGTAGAACCCCTGCACCAGGTGAATGTCCCAGGCGTATTTCCACTGGCCGATCGACGTCGCCTTCGTGGGCGACCCGCCGCCGAGCGCGGGCGTTAAATCACCAGCAGTCATCTTGTAGATTGCCTTGAGACGGCGTCCCTCGCGGACATAGAGCCAGAAGGGCCAACCGGCCCCATAGGGGCTGTCAGGGAACTCGTCGGCGCACAGCCCGCAATCCGCAGCATCGGCCTGCAGCGCGCCGAGCCCATAGTTCGCCGCTATCGGATCGTTGGCGATGCACCACATCAGCCCTTGCTGCCAGGTATTGTGAGCCTCGACGATCTGGCGGCGCTTGGCCCAATCGCCATCGGCATAGCCGACATTTCCGTTGAGCATGTCGAGGCCATTCCAGTTGACCTTGCCATTCGGAAGAGCGGCCTGAAAGCCGATGGACTGAGTGGTCCTGTCGCGCGCGAACTTCGTGTAGCCGAGCGCCGCCAGGAAGCGCAGCTGGGTTGAATAGAGACTGGTGTCGTAGCCCGACGGCTTGTTGAAGGGAATCCGATTGGCCGCGTTTCGTGTCAGCGGGAGGCGGAAGTTGTACGCCTGGTAGCGATCATCGGCGTCGCCTTTCGCCAGGTTGGGATCGGGCAGGTAGGGATAGTCCGCCGGTGGCGACAGCCCGACCGCCACGGTGCCCAGCTGCGACCGCCCGGCGAGATAGCCTGCGGTCGCTTCGTTGTGTTCGGAAGCGCTTTCACGGCCAAATGTATAGCCGTTCGGGCCGAGCGCACCGGCCATGAGATCGCCTTCGTAAGACGCGTCGATGAAGACCTTGCCGGTGACCAGCCCAGCGGTCGTCTGGATACCCTTGATGCGGGTGCCCTGGGCGGTGGCCTCGGTCATAACCTGGTTGGTCTCGACCGGCGCGTTGAGCGAACTGGCCGCGGCATAGCGCGAGATCAGCGTTTCGGCGGCGAGCTGCGCCTGCTTCGGTTCGAAGTCCCATCGCCCCGCGGTAGCGCCGGCATAGCTGGCAATCAGGCCAAGGTAGCGGCTCGACACGTCGCCGCCGATCAAGGTCGCGTCGGCATAATCGACATGCGAGAGGCCCGCGGCGTGAATGCCACCGAACTTCGTGTACGGTTCGATGATGCAGACTCTACGACCCCGACGTCCGCCGGCGCGCATCAACGCGGCCAGCCCAGCGACGTTGCTGCCGTAGACGACCACGTCGAAGTTCAGCGCATCCGCCGGGTTGGACGTGGGCGATGGCGTTGGAGTTGGAGTTGGACTTGGTGCCGGCGTTCCACCGCCGCCGCCCGACGAGCCCCCGCCGCCGCAGCCGGCAAGCAAAGTGAGCCCGGATATAATTACGCCCCGGCGATCAATCCCGCCCACGCCGTTTGCCCCGCCCCGAAATCCCCGAACCATTGTTAACGGAACAGGACGGCCGTGTCACTCGGTAACACGCGGTGTTCAGGCGACTTTCTCGAAGCTGATCGACCGCAGCTTGACGCTTCCGCCGCCATCCAGCCAAAGGCCAAGCAACTGGCGATCGCAGGCGCCGATCTGGACAACTTGTCCGTCTTGCAAGGGATCTCCCTGACCGGCTCGCGGGAAAGGCAGCTGATCGCCGCACACCCAGGAAAGCGCGAGCTTCCCCGCCCCCGATGTCGAGCCAGGCGCGGCCGTGGCCCGGAAGCGATAAGTCCCGGGGGGAAACGACACCGATTGCGAAAGAACTAGCAGCGAACCGCTAGCGGAGTTGGAAAGTTCGAGGGAGGGAGGGGCCCCGGTGCTCCCGTTCTGCCGGATGGTCAGGTCACCTGACGGAGTAACGAGCCAGGCGAAGGGTTGATCCGAGGCGGATGTCTGCACGGTTCTGAAGGTCAGATCCGTCATCGGCCCGTGAACCGCCGAAGCCGGGCAATTCCGATTCCACAAGGCGACCGCATCGTTGCGCCGCCCCTGGTGGACCAGCACGCTCGTGAACCTCGCCACAGCCTCGCATCCGAGCGGATGTCCGGGTGCAATGGCCGAGAGAACCTGAAAACGGCGGCTGACCAGATCGGGCGACGAATCGAGCCGCAAGAAGAGATAGTTCTCTTGCCAAGGGGGGTTTTGCGACAGGCGTTCGGCCAGAACCGTGCGGCCGCGTGGAGAACGCTCGAGCGGCTCAAGCAATTCGGCGCTGTCGACCAGGCGAGGATGCACGCGCAAGAGCGCGTCGGCCCGTTCGGAGGCCCGCTCGAACTCTCCGACCCCCAAGGCAGCGTCATACCAGTACACTTGGGTCGCCGCGTTTCGCCAACCGAACCTTGCCGCCAGGCGAAAGGCCTGCGCCGCCGCGTCGTCCTGGCCGTTTAGCGCCAATGCCGAGCCCAGCAGCGCGGTCGGATCGATGTCGACCGGGTCTTCTTTGGTGGCCCGGCGGGCGTGAACCAACATCGCCTTATAATTCTGTCGCACAAGGTCGGTCGTCGCTGCTGACCGGTCCGCCTGGGCTCGAAAAGGGCCCGGCACGACGCGCTCGACCGCAGGTCTCGCCAAGCTCATTCGATCGATGCCGCTTCCGGCGGCCGCCAGTCCGTAGACGGCAAGCCCCAGCACGAGCACGATCCGGCCTAGAGCCATGCGATCACCCCTCCGCTCATTCAGCAGGGGTGTCTGATCGATAGTGATAGTAGTCGTACTGATAATAGTAGGTCGAGTAGGCGTTGCCCGCCGCCTCCGGATCGAACTTGGTCAACACGGCTCCGAGGATGGTGGGCTTCATCAGGCGCAACCGCCGGACGGCCGCCTTCAGATGGCCACCGCGGCCGCGGTTGGCCTCGATCACGAGCAGAACGCCGTCCGCGAGGGCCGACAGGCCGGGCGAGTCGGCGAGCCCCAGCACCGGTGCCGAGTCCACGATGACGCAATCGAATTTGTTCTGCAGTTCGGCAAACAGCGCCTGCAGGTTGAGCGACGAGAGCAGCTCCGCCGGGCTCGGTGGGATTGGCCCCGAGGGCATGATGAAGAAATTTTCGACGTCCCCAGCGACGATGGTCTCATCGGCTCTCTTTTCGCCGATCAGCACGCTCGACAGGCCCTTTGTGTTGGTGACTTTGGCGATACGATGAATCGACGGACGCCGAAGGTCAGCGTCGATGATCAGCGTGCGCTTGCCGATCAACGCCAGGCTTCTGGCGACGGCGAAGCTGGTCGTGCTCTTGCCTTCCGATGCCTGGGCGCTGGTCACGAGCATCAAGCGCGGCAGGCCTTCGCGCGTAGAGTAGAGGAGCGAACTTCGAAGGGCGCTGTACGATTCCGAAATGACCGACTTTGGATCGCGCAGAGACTCGACCGGATCCTCGTTCTTGGCGTCCGGCACTACGCCCAGCAAAGGAACGCCGACCTTCTCCTCGACCTCTTCCGGGATGCGGATCCGATCGTCGAGCTGATCCTTGACGAACACGACTGCCGCCGCCGTCATGATGCCCAGCAGCAATGCGATGGCTAGGTTGAGCACCGGATTGGGAGACGACGCAGATGTCGGCGGCTCCGCCGTGTCGATGATCGACACGTTGCTGGCGGTGATGCCGGCCGAAGCATTCAGCTCGCGAAAGCGCTGCAGCAAGCCGTCGTAGATCGAGCGGTTGGTGTCGGCTTCGCGAGCCAGTGTATTGTACCGGACGGCCCGATCCTGCTCGCGCAGGGTTGCCCCTTCGAGCTTGCCGACCTGCCCTTCGAGACGGGTCTCGGCGGTACGCGCCGCGACGTATTGCGCGCGCACCGAATCTCGCGCCTGATTGGCCGCGGTCTTCAATTGCGAGTCGATGTCCTGAAGCGCCAGGGTCAGGCGTTCGACGGTGGGGTGATCGTCCTTGTAGCGCTCCTTGGCGCCTTCAAGACTAGCCAGTACCGCGCTCCGCTGTTTCTGCAGCTCCTGCACGACCGGGCTGGCAAGCGCCGCCGGCGACGAAAGCAACGGCTGCCCGCGCTCGGCATTCCAAAGCGCTTCGGCGGCGACGCGCTTGGCGGTGGCATCATTTGCGGATTCATTAATTTGCAGCAAGCTCGCCGCGGTCACGCTGTTGGTCTTGTTGTCGCTTTGCGAGCTGTTCGGATCGCGGGTCCGGATCAGGCTCGCTTGGCGAGCGTAGGCGTTAAGCTCTTGCTCGGACTGCTCGAGCCTCGCTCGAGCTTCCTGGAGCTGCTCCTGCACGAACTTGCGCGCGTACGACGAACTGTCGAATTTACGTTGGAGGTTCGCTTGGATAAATTCCTGTGCGTACGCGTTCGCTATATCCGAGGAGATCTTGGCGTCAGTGCTCGTGAATCTGATCTCGACGATGCGGCTGTCCGCGGGGAGCACGACTTCGAGGTTGTCTTGGATGAGACTGATGACCCCATTACGCAGCTCGCTGTCACTCGGGAAATCTTCGCGGTTCGCCTGCATCGCGTTGAAAAATCGAGTGTTCGAGTAAAGGTTCATCCTGCGAGCGACTCGATCCGCTAGCGAGCGGCTCTGCAGGATTGAAACCTGTGTCGCCAGAAAGCGGTCTTCGTTCCAGGTGTTATTCTGGTCTTCGGCCGTCTGTTCAAACTGCTGGCCGAGAACCTGCTGCGATTGATCCGAAATTTCGATGCTGGAATGGGCGGTGTATTTCGGCGTCGTGAGCAAGGTCAGCAGCACGGCGGTGACGAGGAAAGCCGCGAGAATGGCGGCGATCAACCACAGGTTGCGGCGGGCCAGGGCCAGGATGTTGCGCAGCATCAGCCCAACCGACAGAGACTCTTCCGGGCCCCCGTAAGCTAAATCGTCCGCCCGCGACGGCAGGACTTCGGCTTGCGAATAGACAACACTGGCCATTTCAATACCTTGAGAAGGCGCCGACGATCGGCGCGGTCTTCAGGAAGTCGAGATAAGCGCCGCGAAGGCGGGCATAGCCGACCACAATTACGTCGCCGGGAAGGACAAGCGGATCAGAGGCCCGTCCGGCACGGATGTCGGTCACGTTGAAGCGCCCGCCCATGCGTTGCCCGTCTCTGTCGCGAAAAATCAGGACTTCGTCGAATTTCGCCGTTTCGAGCGGGCTACCGGCCATGGCCAGTGCCGAAAGCAGCGTATAGCCCTGCTGCACTTCGTAGACGCCCGGAGATTTCACCTCGCCGTCCACCGAAATGACACGCGGGGCCGGTTTGACTAGAACTACGTTGACGTGTGGGTCTCGCAAGTAGCTAGTGCCGTAAGATCCTTCGATCACCTTGGCGAGTTGGGCGGGCGAAAGACCCGCCGCGTGAACCTCCCCTATGAGAGGCAAGGAGACATTTCCGGCCTGATCGATGACCATGTCCGGCGTCGTCAGGTCTTCTTCCTTGAAGACGTTGACGCTGATCTGGTCTTTCGGCTGCAACAGCGTGAGGGCGTTGACCGTGTCGGCATCCGTCACCGCCACGGCCTGATAAGCCGCCTCTCCGGTTGGTAGATCGGATTTAAGCGTCGGCACGCAGGCCGTCGTAGCCAAAAGGCAAATGACGAGGGCGCTAGCTCCCCGCGAGGACACTTTCATGCGAAACCCTTCAAATCGTTGACGCGCCCAAGCGCAACTGGCCGATCGACCGAGACCCGATTCCTGACGAGCACGCCCGCGGCCACGCCCGACAGACAGGCCAGCGCCATAGAGCGAAGCGGATAATCAACGATCGAGTGCAAAGCGAGCACTAATAAGACGCCCAGGCCAAAGATGACTTGCGGCCGCATCTCGGCCGCCGCGCGCCAGGAACGCCACGCCAGCCCGATCGAAACGGCACCAGCAGCCAAGACTATCGCATAACCTAGAAATCCGGCTTCCAGACCGATCTCGAGGAAATCGTTGTGGGCCCGGTTGGGTATCGCCGGAACGAGGACCTCCAAGCGCTCGGCTGGAAGCATCGCCGGTTCGAAGCCGCCCAGGCCGAACCCGACAGGCCAGTATTGCTTGAGAGCGAACCAGGTGTCCTTCCATATCTCGCTTCTCGGCGAATCCATGTCCGCGAACCTCGCCGTCACCCGACTAACGGCAGATACGTCCGAAAGAATCAGGAAGGCGAGGCTCAAGCCAGCGACCAGAACGACCACCAGCGAAATGAGCCCGAACGACCTCGACAGCGGCCGGGCGGTGTCGCGGCTGAACGCGAAGACGACGATCGCGGTCGCCCCGGCCACGATCAGCAGCAGCGTTCCCGTTCTCGACCCGGTCATCACGGTCGCGATGAAAAGCAGGATGGCGAGCCCTCCAGCAAGCATCGCGAAGGTCTGGCGATCGAGCCGCAATGGCCGCCGGTGCCGGGTGCCGACAAGGTACGGTGCGACCAGCGCAGCCAGGGCCAGAATGCCGATCAGCAGGACATCGGCCGTCGCATTGCGATTGGCCTGAAACCCGGTTACCCAGCCGATGTGATGCTGCGGATAGAGGTTGAGACCTTTCCCGCCCGCCGTGACCTGGACAGCTCCGAGTAGTGCCGTCGCGATCGCCATTGCAAAAATAGTCGCAATTATCAGGCGCCGCTCACGCGTATCGAGCCGGCTTACGGCGTACAGGCAGAACACCGCGGGAACTATCGCGAGGAGTGACGACAGCGTTCGGCTCGGAGAAAGGGAAATCGGCCGCCACGCCCCCTGTTCACCGATCAGCGACAAAGCGGCGACCGCGTTTTCACGCCCGGGAAGGGCCGTCCAGATAGACGGGGGCAGCGGTATGAGTTGCACAACAGGAATGATTAGCGGAATTGCGACGAGGACTAGCGCCAGACGATCGGGCGCTGCCGGTTCATCCGCCGATGCTTGTCCGGGCAGCCAGAGCCAAACAATCGCAAACAGGACAAATATCTCTTCCAGCATGAATTCCGTCGAGGGATTGGGTGAGCCGCCGCCGCCCAGGACCAGCGCGAACACGACAAACAGGGCCAGCAACCAGGCCCGTGCCGAGTATGCGTTTCTTTTGACGATACGTTCCACGTCGACTCGATTCCCGCCGCTCATAAGGGCACACCAGCAATTTGCCGATCGCGCGCTTCGGTCCGCACGAGTGGTCGGACACCGGCGAGCGCATCATTTGAGGTTCGAATTCCGATCCCTTCACCATTCCACGCTGAACCGGCTTGGATGTCTCGCGCCCATTCCGGCATCAGGCTCGGCATGACTCGATCTGCGAGCGACCATGCGCCAGTGGAGCAATTCGCCAACATGGAGCTTATTCCCAAGTTTGGGGACTTGCAATGTCGGTTCGCACCTGCAGCATCCGAGACGCGCGGCTCGTCCTCGCAGCGAAACCTTAACGCCTAAGCATGCGACTGATGTCGGCGTGGGGCACTCCGACGCCTGGGCCGCGCCAATTGAAAAAGGCCCGCATTGCGCGGGCCTTTTTATTTACCAGTCAAGCCCTGAAGAGCTCAACCCGGGCTCTCGTTCTTCTTCTTGTTGTCGCTGGCGACGATCAAAATTGTGGCAAGGATCACCGCGCCCGCAATGGCGATGGCAACGAAGGGAACACCTACGAGTTCGTCGGACTTCCTGATCGGCGAGCCGACGCGGCCAGCCATGCCTGAAACCTTCGCGCCCGGTGCGGGGAGCGATTCGGACGACCTGACAGCCATGGCAGGCTGCGCGATGACCAGACTGGTCAAGGCGATCGCGACCACGGCGCTCTTGGTAATACGGAACATTCAATCCCCCTTCGAATACCTATGTCGGCGACCAACCGGCAGTCTCTATACGCGTAAACCCTTAACATTTACAAGAGTTGTTGAGCAACTTTGTTTCACATTTGGGCTGCTTGGCGGGCGTCGGGCGCAAAAAGGAGTCGGTTCGCCGCACTTCCGGTTCCGGGCGCCTTGTGCCATGGCGCGCGGCACTAACGAACGGCAGGACGAATGAGCAAGCTTCTTAAGATCAGCCTTCCCGACGGTTCGGTGCGTCAAGTGGCCGCCGGGTCGACCCCGGCCGATATCGCCGCCGCGATCGGCCCCGGCCTTGCCAAAGCCGCGCTCGCGGCGCGTGTCGATGGGGAGGTGCGCGACCTCACGCGCCCGCTCGAACGCGATGCGCAGCTCGCGCTGATCACTAGCAGGGACGAGGCCGAGGCGCTCGAGTTGGCGCGGCACGACTACGCGCACGTCCTGGCCGAAGCGGTGCAGGCGCTGTGGCCCGACACCCAGATCACGTTCGGGCCGTCCACCGAGGACGGTTTCTACTATGACTTCGCGCCCGGAGAGCGCGGCCCGTTCACCGAAGAGGACTTGCCGGCGATAGAGGCGAAGATGCGCGAGATCATCGCGGCCGATAAGCCATTGCGCCGCGAGGTGTGGTCCCGCGAGCAGCTGATCTCGCGCTGGCGCCAGCAAGGCGAAACCTTCAAGGCCGAATGGGCGGCGGACCTGCCGGAAGCCGAGGAGCTGACGGTCTACTGGTCGGGTGACGACTGGCTCGACATGTGCCGCGGGCCGCACCTCGCCAGCACCGGCAAGCTCGATCCCGCAGCCTTCAAGCTCACGCGCGTTTCGGGGGCATACTGGCGCGGGGACCAGAAGAACGCGATGCTCAGCCGTATCTACGGCACCGGCTGGCTCAACAAGAAGCAGCTCGACGCGCACCTGTTCCGGCTCGAGGAAGCGGGCAAACGCGACCACCGCAAGCTGGGCCAGGAGATGGACCTGTTCCACTTCCAGGCCGAGGCGCAAGGCAGCTGCTTCTGGCACCCCAAAGGTTACCTGATCTGGCGCGAGCTCGAACGCTACATGCGCCGCCGGCTCGATGCCGCGGGCTACGAGGAAGTGAAGACTCCGCAGCTGATGGACGTGAGGCAGTGGGAGAAATCCGGCCACTGGGGCAAATATTCGGAGAACATGTTTGCCGTTCCCGACGAGGTGCCCCACGCCGAGGGCGAAGGCCCGGTGATCAGTGGCGCCGGCGAGATGATGGCCCTCAAGCCAATGAACTGCCCCGCGCACATCCTGGTCTTCAAGCAGGGCATCAAGTCTTACCGCGACCTGCCGATCCGCATGGCCGAGTTCGGCTGCTGCCACCGCAACGAGCCCCACGGCGCGCTCCACGGCCTGCTGCGCGTGCGCCAATTCACCCAGGACGACGCGCACATCTTCTGCCGCGAGGACCAACTCGTCGAGGAAGTGGCACGCTTCGCCAACCTGCTCGACAGCGTTTATCGCGAGCTCGGCTTCGAACAGTACGCGATCAAGCTCGCGCTGCGCCCGGACAAGCGCTTCGGTTCGGAGGAAATGTGGGATTGGGCCGAGCAGAGTTTGCGCGACGCAGTCGCCAGCACCGGACGCAACACCGCAGATTGGGGCTGGGAAGAGCTGCCGGGCGAAGGCGCGTTCTATGCCCCCAAGCTCGAGTTCCACCTGACCGACGCGATCGGCCGCACCTGGCAGGTCGGCACGCTGCAGACCGACACGGTGCTGCCCGAACGGCTCGATGCGTCATATGTCGGCGAAGACGGCGAACGCCACCGGCCGGTGATGCTTCACCGCGCGATCCTCGGCACGTTCGAGCGCTTCATCGGCATCCTGATCGAACACTACGCCGGCAAGCTGCCGTTATGGCTGGCGCCCGTGCAGGCGGTGGTCGCGACGATCGTCTCCGACGCCGACGACTACGCCGACGACGTGGCGGCGAAACTGCGGGCAGCGGGTCTGCGCGCCGAAGCCGACCTCAGGAACGAGAAGATCAACTACAAGGTGCGCGAGCACTCCGTCGCTAAGGTTCCGCATATGCTGGTGGTGGGCAAGCGCGAGGCCGAGGAGGGCACCGTGGCGCTGCGCACACTTGGCGAGCAGCAGCAGAAGGTGCTCCGTCTCGATGAGGCGATTGCGTTGCTGAAAGGCGAGGCGACCCCGCCTGACTTGCGCTAGAACGGCAGCGCCTGGCCCGCGGCGATGAGCGCCAGAGCGCAAGCCGCCACCACGAGGCCGCGAATGACACCGGCGGAGCGGATGGAAAGCTGTCGGGTATAGGCGATGGCGCGGGTCATGGCGGACAATCTCCGCCACAATCCCTAACGAAACCCTAACGCGGCCGCTTCGCCACGTGCTGGCTGGCGCAATGGAAGCTGCCGCCGCCGGTAAGCACGGCGTCGGCCGGTAAGCCGATCGTCGCACGGCCGGGGAACAGCTCGCCGATCGCAGCGACCCCGTCCGCGTCGTGGACCGAACCGTAAGTCGGCACGACGACGATGTCGTTGCAGATCGCAAAGTTCATGTAGCTCGCCGGCTCGACCAGGTCGGCGGCCTCGATGCGGCCCGGCGAGGGAACGTCGCGGACGATCAGGCCGAAGCCTCGCGCGCGCGCGCGGGCATCTTGATAGGCGGCGACATTGGGATCGTCGGGCCCGGTCGCCAGCGGGATCGCCAGTTCACCCGGCGCGACAAACCGGGCCAAGTTGTCCACGTGCCCGTCGGTATGGTCGCAGGCGAGTCCTTCGCCGAGCCACAGCACGTCGCGCAAACCGAGCTCCAGCCGCAGCCGCTCCTCGATGTCCGCTCGCGACAGGCCGGGATTGCGATTCGGATTGAGCAGGCACTGTTCGGTCGTAACCACGAGCCCGGTGCCGTCGGTGTCGATCGCTCCGCCTTCGAGGATCCAGACCGACTGTTCGAGTGCCAGCTCTCCTGCCGCCGCGAGCGACGCGCCGACATCCTGGTCGCCTTCCATGTCGTCGTACTTCCCGCCCCAGCCATTGAAGCGGAACTTGCGTGCAAATCGCCGCGCCGAGGCATCGAACAGCACCAACGGCCCGGTGTCGCGCAGCCAGATGTCGCCATACGGGTGCCGTTCGAGCACGACCGCCGCGCTCACCAGCTCGCGCGCCCGCGCTTCGTTGGCCGCGTCGTGCACTACAAGCCGCACCTGCTGCCCGGTCTCGGCGACGGCACTGGCATACGCAGCGATCTGCTCCTGCGCCGGGACGAGCGATTCTTCCCACAGCGAAGCATCATGCGGAAAGCCGATCCAGATCCAGTCGTGCTCGGAAAACTCAGCCGGCATCGGCATCGGTGTGGTCATTGAGTCGGTATCCTCGGCAACTCAGTTCCCTTGGCAAAGGCTCGTTCGCGCCACAAGCGCCCCTTGCCCTGGCCGCCCCACCCATGCAGGTGATGCGCGATGACCGATCTCGTGCAAGCCGACTGGTCAGGGGCGCTCGCGCGGGCGCGGGCCCATGCCCCCTTTCTAGCGCTCGGGCTCGACCGGCAGCCCGGGCTCGAAGCCATACTGGCGGAAGGCCGGGGTGAGGATGCCCTGGCGCATGCTCACACGGCCGGCGAAGGCGAAGAGGCTGGTGTCGCCTTGCGGCGCGAGCGCCTCGCGATCGCGGTGGCCCTAGCGGTGGGTGACCTTGCCGGCGCCTTCGGTCTCGGGCGCGTTATGCGCGAATTGAGCGCCTTCGCGGATCGGGCGCTCGATGCGGCCATTGCCGAGGCGATCCGCCGGCGCGTGGCCGACGCCGAACGCGGCGGTTTCGCGGCGTTGGCGTTGGGGAAGCAGGGGGCGCAAGAGCTCAACTACAGCTCCGACATCGATCCGATCCTTCTTTACGATCCCGCTCGCCTGCCTCGGCGCGAGCGCGACGAACCCGCAGAGGCCGCGCAGCGTTATGCCCGCACGATCCTTGGGCTGCTGAGCGAGCAGACCGCCGACGGCTACGTCTTCCGCGTCGACCTGCGGCTACGGCCTGCGTCGGAAGTGAGCCCCCTGGCGATCTCCTTTGACGCCGCGCTGACACATTATGAGAGCTCGGCATTGGCGTGGGAGCGCGCCGCCTTCATCCGCGCGCGAGCGGCGGCGGGCGATGTGGCCGCCGGCGACGCCTTCCTCGCGGCCACCGCCCCGTTCGTCTGGCGCCGCAGCCCCCGCCTCCCCCCGCTCGAGGAACTCCGCCGGCTAACCGGGCGGATTCGCGATCA
>Ga0105246_10001582_pt1 | contig 13546 bp, 12 predicted proteins | sample KBSM64metaG_FD_99694 | JGI IMG/M metagenome (GOLD analysis project Ga0105246, IMG submission 99694) | Miscanthus rhizosphere microbial communities from Kellogg Biological Station, Michigan, USA - KBS M6-4 metaG | ecosystem: Host-associated > Plants > Roots > Rhizosphere > Soil | place...
CTGGCCGCCCTCCTTGAGGCGCAGTATGGTTTCGCCTCCTCCAGCATCAAGGTCCTGAGGGATGCCAAGGCCACCAAAAAGTCCGTGATGGCCGAACTCAACAAGTTGGTCGATAGCGCGGTAGAGGGAAAGTCCAACCACATCGTCTTCACCTTCTCCAGCCATGGCACGCAGATACCCGATACCAGCGGCGATGAGGTGGATCGGCTGGACGAAGCCTTCGCCTGCTACGACATCAACAACGCCGGCGACTCCTGGGACCCGGAGACAGTGATCAGTGATGACGAGTTGGCCACGCTCTTCGGGCGGCTGCCGGAGGGCCTCCTCATGGACGTCGTCCTGGACACTTGCCACAGCGGCACTGGACTGAAGTCCCTGGACCTCTTGCCGGGCCGACGCCCGCGTTTCCTGCCTGCCCCAACGCCCAGGGCTGTGATCGCGAACGAGTTCAGCGACGCCCGCACCCTTCGCGACCTTGTGAAATCACCCATGCTGTCCAAGCCTGTGCTGATGGCAGCCTGCCGATCGGACCAGACGGCCGCGGACGCCCTCATTGAGGGCCGCTACAACGGAGCCTTCACGTATCACTTCGTGAAGTCCCTGCAGGGCAACGGCACAGCAGGGCGGGCGGAAGTCCTGAAGCTGGTGAGCAAGGGGCTCAAAGGCGGCGGTTTTGATCAAGTCGCCCAATTGGAAGGCACGACGGCGGCACGCAAGGCTGCCTGGGGCAGCTAACCTTTCGTCGGCGTCACCTCAGGGGCATCAGCTGTTCCCGCGTGCCTATTGCGCGTCCTTATTCGCCCGTGCCGTGGAACTTGTACCTGACACCGGAAGATGCGGCTTCCTCGGCGTCGTGCTGTTGGTCGGAGCCAAACAGCATTCCTTGCCGCTCCCGGTCCATCACCGGTTTAAGGGCGGCATACACAAGCCGCCCACCGGCGTCGAATCTGAGGACTCCTCCTCCACGTACGTCCACGAATTCCCGCCGCGTCTTCAGGCCAAGGCGGACGTAGGCCTCCTTACGGCTCATCCGCACCGTTTGAATGAATGATGCCCCGATTTCGGAGATGATGAAACCGTCCGGCGACACGCGTTCGGATGTACGTACCCGGGTGGAGCTCAGTGGCGTGCGCCGCTCCAGCCGGGCCGCGTCCAGGAGCCTCGGGTTTTCCCACACGAAGCGTTGGACTTCCTGGGGGTCCGACCCCAGTGCCGAAAGGCGGATGGGATAGCGAAGCCCCTGGTAGCTATCCACCCCGCTGATGTTGTTCAGGGACACCCGGCGGATCCCAATGGCGGAGAATTCCGTTTGCAGGGCATCCCGATAGCCGTAGGTGTCTTCCGGGACCATGTCCAGGTCCGCGGCAATGATGCCACGCAAGAGATCCCGCCAGGTCACGTCCACGGGTGGCATGTAGGAAAGGCCCCGGATCACCATGCGCAGGACCCTCATGGCCACGATTGAACCGGATTCGGCCTTCTGCTGCAGGCTTTGGTTGTCCCCAAAACGCGCATTTCTCTCCGACCACAACCGCTGGACGGCCCGGAGTACTGCCCCCACCACCACAGCCCCGCGGGCGTGCGGGTCCAGCATGGTTTGCCAGCCCTCAGGAATGGCGCCAACGAATGGCTCCCTCAGTGGACCTCGCGCGAAAAGGTCCCTCGCAAAGTCAAAGAGGGACCTTATCAGGATCGCGTCGTCCACGACCTGCCCTGCCTCAAAGCCTTCCCCGGCAGCTTCAAGTTGCCGGAAGACCACCTCCCGGGATGAGAACACCGACAGTATGGCCACCAGATCTGCCAGGGCCTCGTGCATGGCAAGTTGCTCCATGGTGGCCAGCTGGTCTGCCCATGCAGGCCGGAAGCCGTCAAGGATCGCATGGGTGACTTCGTGGGCAACGATGTCCCTGTACAACGCAGTGGGAACTTTGTAGCCCATGCGGTCCACCGAACCGAAGCGGATGGTGTTGGTACCTCGCTCATATCCGGTATCGATGGCCGTGACACGATCCCTTGCCTTCAGGACCACCCGCCCCTCCGGGTTCCAGGGCATCCGCCGGCCGAGCGTGGATTCGAAGATATCCAGGGTGCTCATGGCCACGCCGTAGACGTGCTGGGCAAGGAAACGGGTATCGTCCAGGAGTTCGCGAAGGTCCGTGGGCGGAGGTTCTGAAATCAATTGCCAGGGGTCGCCTTGGCGCGTCAGGGTAACTGGCGAGACATTGGTTCCACGCCACTTTCGGATGTGGATCGCGTAGCGGTGTCCAGTGGGGCCACGCCGCAGCCGCTCTACGGGTATCCGTACTTGGGCTGTCAGCGGTGGCGCCCCGCCGCTGCCTATCGGCCCCTCTGCAAGGACCATCACGGAGACCATCTGCCCGGCTTTGATGTCTCCCGGGCTCTTCTTTGGAAATGCCACAGTCATCGCCATCCCGAGTGCGGACCCCAACACACCGCAGCGGTTGCGCTGCTTAGGCCAGTATGGGGGCCCTCAAACGCGGAGGCAATAATCCGGCAACGGCTAGAGAACTGCCCTCTGCAGGGAACGTGCGGCGTCGATGGTTGCCTGTCCCAGTACCCGGGTGCCCTGATACAGCACGACGGTCTGGCCAGGCGCCACTCCCCGCAGGGGTTCGGTCAGGGTGACCACGAGTTCGGCCCGCTCAATACCCTCTTCATCGGCAACCGGCTCAATGTGTGCACGGGCAGGAACGGGGTCGCCATGTGCCCGCACCTGGGCGTGGCACTCGAATTCCGCACCTGTCCCAACCTCGGAGATGGGCAAACCAGCCCAGGACACCTTGATTCCGCGGATTTCATCGATGGCAAGGAGCGCTTCCGGCCCCACAACAACCTTGTTTTCCTTTGGCCGGATTTCCAGGACGAACCGGGGCTTGCCATCGGAGGCCGGGGTGCCCAGCTTCAGTCCTCGGCGCTGGCCGACGGTGAAGGCGTTTGCACCCGGGTGCTCGCCTACCTTCGTGCCAGTTTCGTCCACGATGTCGCCGGTTGTCATTTCGATTTTCTCGGCCAGCCAGCCACGCGTATCTCCATCGGAGATGAAGCAAATATCGTGGCTGTCAGGCTTATTTGCCACCGACAAACCCCGCCTTTCGGCCTCGGCCCTTACCTCGGCCTTGGAGGGAGTGTCCGCCAGCGGGAACATGGAGTGCTTAAGCTGCTCGTGGGTCAGGACGCCCAGGACATAGCTTTGGTCCTTGGCCCAGTCTGCCGCACGATGCAGTTCGCGATTGCCGTCGGCGTCTTCGATTACTTTGGCGTAATGCCCGGTGCAGACAGCATCAAAGCCAAGGGCAATGGCCTTTTCCAGCAAGGCAGCAAACTTAATGCGCTCGTTGCAACGCATGCAGGGATTCGGCGTGCGCCCGGCAGCATATTCGTCAATGAAGTCCTGGACGACATCTTCCTTGAAGCGTTCGGAGAAGTCCCACACGTAGTAAGGAATTCCCAGGACATCACAGGCGCGCCATGCATCGCGGGAGTCTTCAATGGTGCAGCAGCCCCGGCTTCCGGTACGAAGGGTGCCGGGCATGCGCGACAACGCAAGGTGGACTCCGACGACGTCGTGTCCGGCCTCGACGGCGCGGGCGGCGGCCACGGCGGAGTCGACTCCGCCGCTCATTGCTGCAAGTACTCGCATGCTGGCTTTCCGTGTTTTAGGGGTTTTTGGATAGTGATTCCGGCTGAGGCGAGCCGGCACGCCCAACTATTCTAGCTCCCGCACCAATGCCCGCGCTAAATCCCTTGACTGAGCATAGGACCAAATCTAAAGTCAAAGTAAGTTGTTTTAGAAAAAGCCAAGACTGAGGTGGGCTGAAATGACACATGAGCGAATGGTCATCGCCGGCGGCGGCCTGGCTGGCGCGACCACAGCAAAAACCCTTCGATCAGAGGCCTTCGCTGGGCCAATCACCCTCCTGGCATCCGAGGAGCGGATCCCGTACCTTCGGCCACCTCTGTCCAAGGAGTTCCTTCTGGGCAAGGCCGACGAGGATAGCGTCCCGGTGGTGCCGGCCGGCTGGTACGAAGAAAACGACGTCGAACTCCTCCTGGGCAACCCCGCGGTGGGCATCGATGCCAGGAACCGAACCGTAACCCTCAAGGACGGGCGAACCCTTGACTACGCCAAGCTGCTGATAGCCACCGGGGCGCAGCCTCGGCACATCCCGCTTCCCGGCATTGACCTGGAAGGCGTGCTGACTTTCAGGACCTTTGAGGACAGCCTGCGCCTGCAGTCCCTGCTCAGGGACGGAGGCAAGCATGTGGTCATGGTCGGTTCCGGGTGGATCGGCATGGAACTTGCTGCGGCTGCCCGCAGCTACGGCAATGATGTGGTCCTGCTCGGCTTGGAAGAAATCCCCCTCAGTGCCGCCATCGGCCCTGAACTCGGCAACTACTTCCGGGCACTCCACGAAGAGAACGGCGTCAGCTTCAGGCTGCCCGCGAGCGCTGCTGCCATCGAGGGGAACGATGGCCATGCCTCCGCAGTGCGAACCAACACGGGAGAAGTCCTTCCCGCGGATATCGTCATCATCGCAGTGGGTGTAGTGCCTGACACATCATTGGCAGAAACAGCAGGGCTGAGCCTGGACAACGGAGTTCTGGTGGATTCCGCCCTACGCAGCAGCGCCCCGGACATCCTGGCAGCAGGTGACGTTGCCAACGCCCTGCATCCCTTCACCGGAGAGCATCATCGCAGCGAGCACTGGGCGAATGCACTTAACGGCGGCAAAGTGGCCGCCAAGACGATGCTGGACCAAAATGCCGCCCTGGATGTTGTCCCCTATTTCTATACGGACCAGTTCACGCTCAGCATGGAGTACTCGGGTTTCCCTTCGCTGACCTCCGGCGTTGAGCCCGTAATTCGTGGGTCGATCGATGAGGGCAGTTTCATCGCGTTCTGGATGCGCGATGGCCAGAAGAAGCAGGGCGAAGTGGTGGCCGGCATGAGCGTGAATATCCGCCGCGTGCAGAAGCCGATCAAGGCGCTGATTTCCGGCCGGGTCCCCGTGGACGTAGCCCGGCTGACAAGTCCCGACGTCCCCCTTGAGGAACTGTTGCCCCACGACTGATTTTTACCCTGGACTTTTGCCCGGAACGATTCCCGGGTTAAAACTCTCCTGCTTAAAACTCCGCAGCGCCGCGCCGCGCTACCGTGGCCGCTGTCTGGATGCTGGATTCATGACCGGCCATGCCTGCTTGACGAGCCCGTGAACAAGCTTCGGGCAGCGCCTTAAGCAGGGCATCGACGTCGGCATCGGTTGAGCTGTGCCCCAGGGTGAAGCGTTGAGCACCACGGGCAGTATCTTCATCCAGCCCCATGGCCAGCAGGACGTGGGAGGGACGGGGCACCCCTGCTGTACAGGCCGAACCGGTGGATGACTCAACCCCTGCGAGATCGAGAAGGAACAGCAGAGAATCTCCCTCGCAACCGGGAAAAGTAAAGTGGGCGTTGCCGGGCAGCCGATCGTCCCCGGGTGCCCCACGGAGCACCGCGTCCGGCACGGCATCCCGAACCCCGGCAATGAGACGGTCCCGCAGCCTGCTGATGCGCTCGCCCTCCGCGTCCAGATTGACCGTTACGGCCTCCGCAGCTGCGGCGAAGGCGGCAATGGCCGGCGTGTCCAGTGTTCCCGAGCGCACATCGCGCTCCTGCCCGCCGCCGTGTTGAACCGGCGTCAACTTGATCGCCCGCCCGAGGAACAACGCGCCGACTCCGACGGGTCCGCCGAGTTTATGCCCCGATACTGACATCGCAGCGAGCCCGGAAGCCCGGAAGTCGACCGGAACGGACCCGAACGCCTGGACAGCATCCGAATGCACGGGAATCCCATATCGGCTGGCCAGCTCTACGATCTCAGCAACGGGCTGAATGGTGCCCACTTCGTTATTGGCCCACATCACCGTGACAAGCGCAACGGACTCGGGGTCGCGCTCCAGTTCGCGCTGCACGGCGTCGAGCCGCACCGCCCCTTCTGCATCGACGGGCAGCCACACGGCCTCGGCTCCCTCATGACGCTCAAGCCACTCCACCGTGTCCATGACCGCGTGATGTTCGACGGCGGAACACAGGATCCGGGTTCGGCGAGGGTTTTCGTCATGGCGGGCCCAGAAAAGGCCCTTTACGGCCAGGTTGTCGGCCTCGGTCCCACCCGAGGTGAAAATTACCTCGGACGGGTGGGCTCCAGCGGCCGCCGCCAACGTTTCGCGCGCATCTTCCACCGCGCGCCTTGCCCGACGCCCGGCTCCATGGAGGGAGGACGGGTTGCCGGTTCGCGCCAGCTCGCGCGTCATGACAGCAAGGGCTTGGGCTGACATGGGAGTGGTGGCGGCGTGGTCGAGGTATACAGGCACGTTGTAATTCTACCGGCGCCGTAATTCCATCGACGGCGTCAGCGCTAGGTCTTGGGGGCAGATTTTGGGGTCAGGCCTGGGGTCAGGTTTTGGGGCCCGGTTCCAGGTTGCCAATCCGGGCACAGCAATGACCAGGGCCAGTTTCCGGAAGGACGTTGTCAGCACTTAGACCGGATGCGGTAGCCGCGCCCTTGAGGAACGCGCCATTCATGGCGCAGACCACCTCCTGGTGATCCTGCGAAAGCCGATGGAACGGACAGTTAAGCAGCCGGTATCCTCCGGCGTCATCAGCGGTTGGCTCATAGCCAAGGTCCGCCAAAGCACCCAGGAAATCGCCGGGCCGGCCGGCTTCCTGGCCCTTGCGGATTGCAACATCCATCAATGCGTCCCGCACGGGCACCTCCCCTGTCAGGGAACGCGTGATCGCTGTAGCCATCAGATCCCCGGCGAGATCGTACTGGCGCTCAGGGACAGAGGCAACAACCTCATCCATGGCCGGGCGGTAGAGCTTGGCGGGCCGGCCGGAACCGGGCCCGGCTTTGTCGGAGGACTTTCTGAACTCCACTTGAAGGACGCCATCCTTCACCAACCGATCCAAATGGAAAGAGGCCGTGCTTCGGGGAATGCCGAGAGCACGAGCCGCTTCGTCCCGGCCTACGGCGTCTGCAGCACCGCGCACGTAGGCAAACAACACCCGGCGGTTGTCGTCGTCCAAAGAGGCGATCGCCGAAATCCTTTGGAGCCAAGAGTGTCGTGCAGTGGTCATACAGTCAGAATATCTCTAAAAACAAGATTCGTTGCTTAATCTTCGGTAGAGATCTAAAATCAAGATACCTATTTTTAGAAAGGAATGCGTCATGGAAGCCGCGACCACCCACATGAGCCCCAAGTCCAGCCACAGCGGCCTCCGGGACCCTTCCCGGCAGGCCTTTGTCCTCCTGAGGACGGTCTTCACGATTGCCCCGATCATTTTCGGGCTCGACAAATTCAGCAACCTCCTGGTGGACTGGACCGTCTACTTGGCGCCCGCAGCCACCGCCGTGGTACCTGTTTCAGCCCAGACCTTCATGTACGGCGTGGGAGTCATCGAAGTTATTGCCGGCATCCTGGTCGCCCTGCGTCCGCGCTGGGGATCCCTCATTGTCGCCGCCTGGCTGCTCGGCATCATCGTCAACCTGTTGGTGCTTGGCTCGTTCTTCGACGTCGCACTGAGGGACTTCGGCCTGCTGGTTGGAGCTCTCGCGTTGAACCGCCTGGCCACCGCGTTCAAGAAATAACACAGCGTTCAAGAAATAAAACTCAGGCTGGTGGGACCACAGCCAACTGGGACTGGACCTCAGCCCTGGCCTTGGCCAGGGTCCCACTATCAGGACAAGCAACCGATACATACACAGAGGAAGCCGGGCTGCTGAAAAGCCTGGCGAGGACCAAGGCAGCGGTGCCACTCGAAGCCGGAGCTGATTCCAAGGCCAATAATTCCACGCGGTGCTCCGGCTTATCGGAGTCCTGGCCCCAGCGCAATGAGGCCGGCGTTAGCTTGTCCGCAGCGATGCCCGGATCCAAGTAGCGGAACAGTTCCTTTGTGGACGCGGCGTCATCGCCCGGCACCACCAATGGTCCCTGGTTAACGCTGACCCGGACAACCACCATGCACCCATCTGTCTTCGCGTACCGGGTTTCACCTTGCAAGCCGGAGTGCACCACGGACCATCCCGGCGCCTCTTCCAGGCGGCTGGACACTGCTACCGGATCTCCAGGCGCCAATGAGCCTCCCGCACTCAAGGGCAGATCCTTCGCGGCGAGAGCCTCAGCATCGTGTCCGGGCGTGATGGTTGGGGTGGACAGCGTCGACTCGGAAGGTGAAGGCTTCGGTACTGCCGGATCAGGCACGTTCACACTGCATCCGGCAAGCAGTGCACCCAAGGCACCCAAAGCAGCCACGGCCGCCAAACCGGGCATGGCGCCCACCGTCGCCGGGACCTGCCGTCGTACAACACCCTGTGTCATCGGAGATCCTTTCTTTTGCTGGCGAGTCTTTTGCTGGCGAGCCGCTTCTGCCGCCATCGAGTCTAACCGCCCGCAACAGCGGTTCAACTAAGCAAGGACGCGGAGACCCCCTGGCACAACCTGAACCTCCACAGGCAGTCTGCCCACGCGCTCGCCGTCGGCGTAGGCCACCACACCTTTTGCCTCCAGCCGCACCTTCCGTACCCGGCGGATCTCCACGGCCGGATGGCCAAGGTGTTTGCCGGCGAAAACCTTGGGAAACACTGCCAGGAAATTCAGTCGCGATAACGGCTTGACCATAAACAAATCCAGCCACCCGTCGTCGGGCAAAGCATCGGGCGTAATTCTCATCCCGCCGCCGATCGATTGGCCGTTCGCCACCGAAATCAGCAACGCTGGCTGGCGCCACTCCTCGCCGTCGGCCGTCACTGTGTATTCGAGACGCCGGAAGGAACCGAGTTCCCGGAGCATCGCCAGGTTGTAACGGCTCTTTCCCTTGGGCCAACGCCAGGAGTTCGCCCTCTCATTGACGGCAGCGTCAAATCCAGCAGACAGAACCCCCGCAAAATAGGTGCTTCGCCCGCCGGCGGTGACGCGTCCGGCGTCGATCTTCCGCCCGCCGGATACCATTGCCGCCAGCAAGCGATCGCAGGCCGCCTTTGTGTCCGTGAGTGGCAAGCCCAGCAGCCTGGCAACATCGTTGCCAGTGCCAGCGGGAACAATTCCCAGCGGAATGTCCTTTCCGGCGAGCGCATTGACACCCAAATGGACCATGCCGTCCCCGCCCACCACAACCAGCGCACTGACGCCTGAAGTTAAGGCCTCATCAACCAGGGTCCGGAGGTCGTCATAGCTTCCCGCTTCCAGCACGACGACGTCACAACCCCCGGCGCGAAGGCAGGCTGCGGCCTCGTCCCCGGCAAGTCCGTGACGGCCGAACGATGCTGTTGGATTTATGGCAAGGGCGATCTTCTGCGCCGAGTGGGTGGGATTCTTGGGCGCCGGAGGATTCACCTGCTGAATTATGCCAGCCGGGAACCACCGCGCCCGCTGCCGACGTTCTCATAGTGGCTGGATAAACTGGCCATGCCGCCCCACCAATGGAGCGGACCACCATCCTAGAGAAGGGCCTGTGCTTGGCCGAGGGCAGCAGTTCCCACTATCAGGTTCTTCGCGTGTCCGTCACCGCGACGGACAAGGAGATCAAGGTGGCATATCGGAAGGCCGCCCGGAAGGCCCACCCCGATCACGGCGGCGAGGCCGAAATGTTCCGCCGTGTAACGCTCGCGTATGAGACCCTGATCGATCCGAAGCGTCGGGCCGAGTATGACCGGAGGTATGCCAGCGGCACTTCCGTCCGCTCCCAAGCGCGTCCGGGCGACTACACAGGCGCGCCTGCGCCGGGTCCGGCGACCAGCGCAGGGGTCAAGCGTCCGCAAGCCCCGCGCAACACGGCCGGCGATCCGCCCGTTTACGTTCCCGCCTTTGATGACCCTCTTGAGGTTCCCCTCATTTCGAAGGCAGAAGCTGCCCAACAAGTCCATGGCTTGCCCCGAAAGCGCGGCATTTTCGGAGCCGAAGCCCGCATCCAACGCGAGATGCGTACTGTTCAACTCATCAGCAGGCAGGTCCTGCCTGCCATCCCCGCCGCAAGGCTTATCAACGGGCTCCGCTCCCCCTCTGACAACAACCACATCGACCACGCGGTCCTTTCCGGCTACCGGCTGGCGTTGGTTGGTTCCATGCTGTTGCCCAAGGGCGCCTACGCATGGGACGGCAATTCGTTGCGCCACGGCGGTCGGTCGGTGGCTCCGCCGCAGCTCGCCCACATCGTCCGCCACATGCAGGACATCTTCCCCGAGTTGAACGTCACCGGCTGGGTGGTCCTGCACAGTCCTGACGGCAACCTGCACGAACCAGTCATTGACCAGTACGGCAAAGGGCAGTCCAGCCATAACGCGGTTGAGGTAGTCAATGGCGCAGGATTGGTCCGCGGTTTGAAGCAGTTCCTTGGTTCAGGACCAGCACCCAACACCGTCGTGGTTCCAGTTCTTGCCCGCTTGCTCCGCGGCATGCACTGACATCTTGCTTTCGCCGGCACTGGTTGAGTCAGTATGAAGCCAATGCGATGGGACTGGCTGGGACAGGACTGACTAGGATGGGACGGTGTTCCGCATCCTCTTCCACACTCCAGAAATCCCGGGCAATACGGGCAACGCCATTCGTTTGGCCGCCATCACCGGCGCCGAACTCCATCTGGTGGAGCCTCTGGGCTTTGACTTTTCCGATGCCAAGCTGCGCCGGGCGGGCCTGGACTACCACGACCTCGCCGTCGTCACGGTCCATAAAGACATCAACGCGGCCTGGGCCGCCCTGCAGCCTGAGCGTGTGTTTGCGTTTACGTCCGACGGCGAAACGTCCTACACGGATATCAACTACCGTGAGGGTGACGTGCTGATGTTCGGCCCTGAATCTGTCGGCCTCCCGGATTGGCTGAAGAAGGATCCGCACGTCACTGCCCGGGTGCGGCTCCCGATGCGGCCTTCCCTGCGTTCACTGAATCTGGCAAACGCCGCGTCCATTGCCGTTTTCGAAGCGTGGCGCCAGAACGGATTTGCCGGCGCCAAGGTGTAGCCCATCCGCGGTGCCCGCAGCTGCGAATAACCTATGCAGGATCAATTCCTGCTTTGGACATTCGATGAGGGAGCCGACGTGAGCGCGCTGGAGGCCCTGGTGGTGGCGGCAACCCGCTGCACTGCCGTGCGCACAACGCCGCGCCCTCGTGCTGCGGGTTTCAAACCGCACGACTTATGCTGGACAGTGATGGACATCCCCAACAATCCCGGTCCCCCGGTCGTCGAGACTTCGGGCACGGCGACAGACCTGAACCAGCAGCTCACCCGCCTGCTTGAATTGATTGCTGCGGGCGATCAGGTGGCCTTCGCCGAGTTTTATCGGCTGACCTCCAGACGCGTCTTTGGCATGGCCAGGCGCGTCCTGATCGATTCCGAGCTGAGCGAAGACGCCACGCAGGAAGTCTTCATCCAGGTCTGGCAGGGCGCCGCCAGGTTCGATCGCGCGTCCGGCAGCCCCATGGCTTGGCTGATGACCATCGCTCACCGCCGTGCTATCGACCGCGTCCGTGCCGTGCAGGCAGCTACGGACCGCGAAGCCCGATACGGCGCGGCAAGCCAGGACCCTGATCGCGACGTCGTATCCGAGGAAGCCGACTCGAACTTTGAGGCCGAGGCCGTCAGCCGGTGCCTTGGCACGTTGACGGATACCCAGCGCGAATCGGTCCGCCTTGCCTATTACGGTGGGCTCACTTACAGGGAGGTTGCGGAGCACCTTGGTGCCGCGGTCCCTACCATCAAGTCCCGCATCCGCGATGGACTACTGCGTTTGAAGACCTGCTTGGGGGTGGGCTGAAATGAGCGAAAACAACGGTGGAGGATTTGTCCGCAGAATGTTCGCCAATGACATCGCAACCGACTTGGCCGAGGGCCGTGTCCTCGAACTCGCGGAAATCTATGCATTGGACGCGGTCACTGAATCCGAACGTGCCCTGATTGACGATTACGTCAAGGACGCTCCGGAAGGTCCAGCGTTCCAGGAGCGGGTCCGCCAGGCCCGCGAGGCCCTGGTGGTAGGTTTCGCTCCTGAAGAAGAGCCTCCCGCTGCCGTCTTCGCCAACATCATGGACCGGATCAACCGGGAATCTGCCATGGACTCCCCCGCAACGCCCGGCATTAATTCAAAGCCGGAGCCCGTCGTCGACGAACTGGCACTCGCCAGAACCAAGCGCGGAGAACGCCGCGGCCTCGGGCGCGGACGCGCGTGGCTGGTGGGCGCAGCGGCTGCTGCCGTCATCGCCTTGGGTGGCGTGGGTGTAGGCGCGTACGTAGCCGGCCAGAATGATCCCGTGAACCAGGTCCTGCAGGCCCAGGACGTCCAGAAGAAGACGGCCCAGGTTCCCGGAGGCGGCACGGCAACCATTTCAGCTTCCTCCGCCAAGGACTCCTTTGTGGTGTTGATGGACGGCGTTGCCCCGGCCCCCGACGGTAAGGTCTACCAGTTGTGGACGTTGCCCAAGGATGGGTCAGCCCCCGTGCCGCAGGGCACTATGGACGCCGAGACGTTGTCCAAGCCGGCAGTGGTGAAGGGATTGTCCTCAGCTTCCTCAGTAGCCATTACGGTGGAGCCCGCCGGCGGATCAAGCTCACCCACGCAGCCGCCTGTGTTGGTGGTTCCGCTGAGCGCCTGATGTCAGCCAAGCCTGGCGTTAATGCTGTCAATGCTAAAAGCCGACGGCGGCCGCGCACCTTCCGTGCGAAAGGTGCGCGGCCGCCGTCGTTCTTGCCTGCAGTTGACTGGCAGCTACAACACGAGCGACAACAGCATCACGAAGCCAAAGCCAACCAGGGAGATCAAGGTTTCCATGACGGACCAGGTCTTGAAGGTCTGACCGACCGTCAGACCGAAGAGCTCCTTGACCAGCCAGAAACCGGCATCATTCACGTGCGAAAGGAACAATGAGCCTGCACCGATCGCCAAGGCGAGCAGTGCCGCGTGCGTCGGGGTCAAACTGCTGGCCAGGGGCGCGACAATGCCCGCAGCAGTAACCGTTGCAACGGTTGCCGAGCCCGTGGCGAGGCGGAGCGCCACCGCCACAATAAAGCCCAGCACGAGGACGGACATGTTGGCCCCTTCGGCCCACTTCTTGACGGCGTCGCCCACACCGGCGCCAATCAGTGTCTGCTTGAAACCACCGCCAGCCCCAACAATCAGAAGGATCGCTGCGATCGGGCCAAGGCTGTCGCCCAGCTTGGCAGTGATCTTGCTGCCGGTGAATCCAACTGCATACCCGAAGCTCACAATGGCAGCGAGTACCGCCAAAGTCATGGCGACCAGGGGCTGACCCACGAAATCGAAGAAGATCCTGATCATCGGAGCGGTTGCCGCGTCCGGCCAGATGATGTCACCCAAAGCTTTAAGCAGCATGAGGACTACCGGGAAGATGATGGTCAGCAGCGTCACCAGGAACGAAGGCTGGCGCTTGACGTCGCTAAGGTCCGCGCGGTGTTTAGTGTCGATGCCACCCGCTACGGCGGGAGCGTCCACCGGAACCCAACGCGCAGCCAGCCGGGAGAAAAGCGGTCCACAA
>Ga0105246_10001584_pt1 | contig 13539 bp, 8 predicted proteins | sample KBSM64metaG_FD_99694 | JGI IMG/M metagenome (GOLD analysis project Ga0105246, IMG submission 99694) | Miscanthus rhizosphere microbial communities from Kellogg Biological Station, Michigan, USA - KBS M6-4 metaG | ecosystem: Host-associated > Plants > Roots > Rhizosphere > Soil | place: Michigan...
AAATCGCTGCTGCCAAGAAACCAGGTTTCAAAGCCGGTAAAGCCCTGAAAGAAGCCGTTAACTAAGCTTCGATCAAGCCTTTGCTTACCCGGGTCGGACGCTGGTCTGGCCTGGCAGCGGAGCGGTAGCCGGCCCGAGTATCCATCGGGTCGCCACGCCGGGGGTCAGAGTTAAAACCCCCGTCCGCTCCGCCAGTTACGAGAAGGCGCATCCTCGGATGCGCCTTTCTTCTATCCGGATTCTACCCACGCTCCACGGTTGCCTATTTTTGATGTTCAACCGTTTCTGGGGGACGCATGCTGCAAAATATCAGGGACAATTCACAAGGCTGGATTGCCAAGACCATTATCGGGATCATCGTCGCATTGATGGCGTTCACCGGTATCGAGGCTATTTTCCAGGCTTCGGGTAATAACAAGCAGGACGTGGCCAAGGTCAACGGTGAGGAAATCACCCAGACCGAACTGAGCCAGGCCGTTGATATGCAACGGCGCCAGCTGATGCAACAACTGGGCAAGGATTTCGATGCTTCCCTGTTGGACGAAAAACTGTTGCGCGATGCGGCCCTGAAAGGCCTGATCGATCGCAAGCTGCTGCTGCAAGGCGCGGCCGATTCCAAGTTCGGCTTCTCGGAAGCGGCCTTGGACCAGGTGATCCTGCAGACGCCGGAGTTCCAGGTGGATGGCCAGTTCAACGCCGAGCGCTTTGACCAGGTGATTCGTCAACTGGGCTACAGCCGCCTGCAATTCCGTCAGATGATGACCCAGGAAATGCTGATCGGCCAGGTTCGCGCAGGCATCGCCGGCAGTGGTTTCGTGACCGATGCCGAGGTGCTGGCATTCGCCCGTCTGGAGAAACAGACCCGCGATTTCGCCACCGTCAACATCAAGGCTGACCCGGCAGCGGTGAAACTCACCGACGCCGAAGTCAAGGCCTACTACGACCAGCATGCCAAGGAGTTCATGACTCCGGACCAGGTCGTCATCGACTACCTGGAGCTGAAGAAGTCGTCCTTCTTCGACCAGGTCTCCGTCAAGGACGATGAGCTGCAGGCCGCCTACGAGAAAGAAACCGCCAACCTCGCTGAACAGCGTCGTGCCGCGCACATTCTGATCGAGGTCAACGACAAGGTCACCGAGGCGCAAGCCAAGGCCAAGATCGAAGAGATCCAGGCGCGCCTGGCCAAGGGCGAACAGTTTGACGCCCTGGCCAAGGAGTTCTCCCAGGATCCGGGTTCGGCCAACAATGGCGGTGATCTCGGCTTTGCCGGTCCCGGCGTGTACGATCCGGACTTCGAATCGGCGCTGTACGGCCTCAAGCAAGACCAGGTGTCCGCGCCGGTGCGCAGCGCCTTCGGTTGGCACTTGATCAAGCTGTTGGGCGTTGAAGCGCCAGAAGTGCCGACGTTCGCCAGCCTGAAAGACAAGCTGACCCGCGAGCTCAAGACCCAGCAGGTTGAACAGCGCTTTGTCGAAGCGACCAAGCAGTTGGAAGATGCGGCATTCGAGGCGTCCGACCTGGCCCAACCGGCGTCCGACCTGAAATTGACCGTACACACCTCGGCGCCGTTCGGCCGTGAAGGTGGCGAAGGCGTTGCGGCCAACCGTGCCGTGGTCACCGCTGCGTTCAGTCCGGAAGTGCTGGATGAGGGGGCCAACAGCAGCGCCATTGAGCTGGATCCGGAAACCATCATCGTGCTGCGCGCCAAAGAACACCTCAAGCCTGCCCAGCTGCCGCTGGAAAAGGTTGAGGCGGCGATCCGCACGCAGATGACCAAGGAGCGTGCAAGCGCTGCCGCCAAAACCCATGCCGACGAGTTGATCGCCAGCCTGCGTGAGGGCAAGACCGCATTGGACCAGCCGATTGACGGCCAGGCCTGGAAGGTGACTGAAGCGGCGACCCGTGGCCAGGAAGGCGTCGACCCTGCTGTGCTGCAAGCGTTGTTCCGCATGCCCAAGCCAGCGGCCAAGGACAAGCCGACCTTCACCACCGTCACTCTGCGCGACGGCAGCCTGATGATCGTGCGCTTGAACGGTGTCAACGAAGCGGCAGCCCCTACGGACGAAGAAAAAGCGCAATACCGCCGCTTCCTCGCGTCCCGTATCGGCCAGCAGGACTTCGCGGCATATCGCAAGCAGCTGGAAACCCAGGCGGACATCAAGAAGTTCTGATGTCGGCTTGAATAAAAAGACCCCGTCCTGAAAAGGCCGGGGTCTTTTTTTGCGCGCATTAAAGCCTGTGACGTTTTACCGACAGGAATGCGCGCGCCCACCCCTCGTTCTGTTGCACAATACCGCCCGGACTGTTTTTCTCAGGATTTTCGATGTTGACATCATTTCACTTGCGAAACCTCGGGTTGGCGCTGGTGCTGGCGGGCGCGGCGGGTTGCTCGTCACCCAAGACCGCTATTTACGAACATGAGAATTTCGACGACTCCGGTACGTTTTCCCGCGATTACCCGGTGAGCGATGTGGCGGCCTGTGAAGCGGCGCGCCGTGCCCTGCTGAGCCAGGGCTATATCATCACCAGCAGCGATCCGAAGCTGGTGGCCGGTAACAAGAGTTTTCAGCAGACCGGCGAGACCCACCTGCAGATCAGCTTCAACGTGGTGTGTGCCGCCGATGGTAAAGGCAGCAACCATTCGACGATGTTTGCCAACGCCCTGCAGGACCGCTATGCGCTGAAGAAGGTCAACAACTCTGCAAGTCTCGGGGTTGGGGTGCTGGGTTCGGTGTCGATGCCGATCGGCTCCACCGATGACTCGATGGTCAAGGTGGCGAGCGAGACCGTCTCGGCGCCCAAGTTCTATGAGCGTTACTTTGCCTTGGTGGATGTGTTCCTGCCCCAGGAAGTGAAGCAGGCTGCGCATATACCCGAGAAGCCCAAGGATGAGCTTGGCATGCCTGAACCGAAGGCCGCGCCGGCCGTCGAGAAGCTCGAGACACCTCAGCAGATGCCCGCAACCCCAGCCGCCGCGCAGCCACTGGCCCCGCCACCGGAGGCCGCACCCATCGCACCGAGTGTAGAGCCGGTACCGCAGACGACACCACGGACCCCGGCCATCGAGTCCGCGCCCGCGCCGACCAACCCCGACCTGCCGGCGCCGACAGAGGCGATTCCCGCCCTGCCAACGCCAACGCAGTGACTCAGACCGTTACGGGGTCTGTCTTGTCGACATTGATCCCGTAGCGGTTGATCGCCTCTGTGATGTTGTCACGACCGATCACACTGTCATCCGCCAGTGCCTTCAACGCCGCCAGCACGATGAAATGGCGGTCCACTTCAAAAAACTCGCGCAACGCTTCCCGGGTGTCCGACTGCCCGAACCCATCGGTTCCCAGCGCGACAAAGCGGCGGCCGTGTACGAAGGGGCGAATCTGATCGGCGAATAATTTCATGTAGTCCGTCGCCACCACCACCGGCCCGGCTTTTCCGACAAGGCACTCCTCCACGTAACTCAGACGCGGCTCACTTTGCGGATGCAACAGGTTCCAGCGCTCTACGGCGTGCCCGTTACGGCGCAACTCGGTCAGGCTGGTGACGCTCCACATATCGCTCTCTACAGCGAAATCTTCCCGGAGCAGCGACGCTGCGGCGATGACTTCGCGCAGGATCGAACCACTTCCCATCAGCTGAACCCGAGCATCCGGGTGTGTGCTCAGCGGATACATCCCCTTGAGAATCCCATCCTCTACGCCTTCGGGCATTGCCGGGTGCGGGTAGTTTTCGTTGAGCAGGGTGATGTAGTAGTAAATGTCTTGCTGTTCGACATACATGCGCCGCATGCCCTCGCGAATAATCACCGCCAGCTCGTAGGCAAAGGTCGGGTCGTAGGCCACGCAGCACGGCACTACCGAGGCCAGGATATGGCTGTGCCCGTCGTCATGCTGCAACCCTTCCCCCATCAAGGTGGTGCGCCCGGCCGTGGCGCCCAGCAGAAAGCCGCGGGCGCGCGCGTCGCCCGCCGCCCAGGCCAGGTCGCCGACGCGCTGGAAGCCGAACATCGAATAGAAAATGTAGAACGGGACGGTCATCAGGCCATGGTTGCTGTAGGACGTACTTGCCGCAATCCACGAGGAAATAGCACCCGATTCATTCAGGCCTTCCTGCATGATCTGTCCGTCCTTGCTCTCTTTGTAGTAGCTCAGTTGCCCGGCGTCCTGTGGGGTGTAGAGCTGGCCTACGGCGGAATGGATGCCGATCTGCCGGAACAGGCTTTCCATGCCGAAGGTGCGCGACTCGTCCGGCACGATAGGGACGATCAGCTTGCCCAGATGCGGGTCCTTAAGCAGCGTGCCAAGGATGCGTACAAACGCCATGGTGGTGGAAATGGCGCGCTCGCCGGTGTCCTTGAGTTGAGTGGCGAATGCGGACAGGGGCGGGACAGTCAACGGGGCGACGTCAGTGTGCCGGGCCGGCACATACCCGCCCAGCGCCTGGCGCCGGGCATTGAAATAGCGCGCTTCAGCGCTGTCGGCCGCCGGCTTGAGGTAAGGAATTTCGTCGAGCAGGTCATCGGCCACTTCCAGCCCGAAGCGGTCGCGGAAGGCTTTTACCGCGTCGGCACCCATCTTCTTCAATTGATGATTGATGTTCTGGCCTTCGCCGGCTTCGCCCATGCCAAAGCCCTTGACCGTCTTGGCCAGGATCACCGTGGGCTGGCCCTTGTGGCGCACTGCGGCGGCGTAGGCGTTGTAGACCTTGAGCGGGTCATGGCCGCCCCGTGAGAGTTTCCAGATATCGTCGTCGGACATGTCCGCAACCAGTGCCAGCAATTCCGGGTATTTGCCGAAGAAATGCTCGCGCACATAGGCGCCATTCTGGGATTTGTAATTTTGGTAATCGCCGTCCACGCATTCCATCATGCGCTGGCGCAGCAGGCCGCTGTGGTCTTTGTCCAGCAGCGCGTCCCAGCCACCGCCCCAGATTACCTTGATCACATTCCAGCCGGCGGCGCGGTACACACTCTCGAACTCCTGGATCACCTTGGCGTTACCGCGCACCGGGCCGTCCAGGCGCTGCAGGTTGCAGTTGACGACGAAGATCAGGTTGTCGAGTTTTTCGCGACCGGCCAGGGAAATGGCGGCGAGGGATTCCGGCTGGTCCATCTCGCCGTCACCGAGGAACGCCCATACCTTGCGACCCTGGTGTTGCTTGAGGTCGCGAAACTCCAGGTAACGCATGAAGCGCGCCTGATAAGCGGCCGTGATCGGCCCCAGGCCCATGGACACCGTAGGGAATTGCCAGAAGTCTGGCATCAGCCGTGGGTGAGGGTAGGAAGACAGGCCCTCGCCACCGGCTTCGCGGCGAAAGTTATCCAGTTGGGCTTCGTTGAGGCGGCCTTCCAGATAGGCGCGGCCGTAGATGCCGGGGGAGGAGTGGCCCTGGATGTACACGAGGTCGCCGTCGAAGGTGTCGGTTCGGCCGCGAAAGAAATGGTCGAAGCCTACGTCGTACAGCACAGCGGCTGACGCATAGGTCGCGATATGCCCACCCACGCCTGAGTGTTTGCCGGCACGCAAGACCATCGCCATGGCATTCCAGCGGATAAACGCATTGGTCCGCCGTTCAATGTCCAGGTCGCCGGGGTAGGGCAGTTGGCGGTCGGCAGCGATGGTGTTGACGTAAGGGGTGGTCACCCGCCCGTAAAAGTCGCCATGGCGCGCCACGTCGAAATCCAGCAACTGGTCGATCAGGTAATGGGCGCGAGGGCGGCCTTCGGCCGACAGCACCGATTCGATGGAGTCGAGCCACTCACGGGTTTCCTGCGGATCGTGGTCCAGGGATGCGGCGTTATTCGGATTCATATGAGGCTCCAGGGTAGGCGGATTCCGGGCGGCGAACGCCTTGTGGGCGCACTGCGATATAGTTGCAATTGCAACGACATGGCGGAATTTAGCCCGGTATGAGCTACTATTGCAACCTTCTTGAAATTCCCCGGATGGTGTTGCATGTCGTCGAAAGAGCCGGATGTATGGTTCCGTTTTGTCAGGGCCCACAGGACGGTCATCCGTGAGATCGAGCGCCGGCTGACCGAGGCGCAGCTGCCGCCGTATGCCTGGTACGACGCGTTGTGGGGCTTGGAAAGCGGTCCAGAAGGCACCCGCCGTATGCATGAATTGGCCGATGTGCTGGCCATTGAGCGTTACAACCTCACGCGCCTGGTCGACCGCCTGGAAAAGGACGGCCTGGTGGTGCGTTCACGTTCCGACGGCGATGGCCGCGCAGCGTTTGCCTCGATCACCGAGGCCGGCCGTACGCTGCGCAAGAAAATGTGGAAAATCTACGAAAGCACCGTGGATGAGCTGTTTTTGTCGCAAATCGAGCCTGAGCACCGTCAGGCCTTTGCCGATGCACTGCAGCGTACGGCGGGGTTGGCGATGGAGGCGGGCGTGCAAACCCGTAGCCGGCGCAAAACCTAAATGCGGCGAACCGTGACCGTGTCATTTCAGGTCATACCGTTGCAGGGCGTGTTCCACCTTGTGTGTCTCGATGTGCCCTTCATCGGCCAGCGCTTTTAATGCCAGCACTGCAATCCAGTAGCGGTTCGGCGCGGCTGCCTGTACCGAGCCTGCGCCCAGCGCCACGAAGCGCGTGTTCACATGCGCGGCCAACTGGTCGACCACCACCTGTGGGTAGCCGGTGACGGCAAGCACCGGTGTCCGGCTGCCCGCCAGGCAGTCGCGCAGATGGCTGCTGCGCCTGGGCGCGCAGGGATGCAGGCGGTTCCAGCGCTCGGCGGCCGCCGCCTCGCGGGCCAGTCGGGTGTAACTGGGGCAACTCCATACATGCGCCGTGATGCCCCATTGCTGCTCAAGCAATTGCGCGGCGTGCATGACCTCTTCCAGGGCTCGACCGGCACCCAGCAAGCGCACGTTCGCCACGTCGGCAGTTTGCCGCACGGGATACATGCCCTTGATCGCACCTTCGCGGTCCAGCGTCTGCGGTGCGAGGGTGCTGGGCTGATCATGCAGCGCCAGGTAATAAAAGCCCGGCTGGCCATCCACGTACAGCGTACGCAACCCGGCCAGCACGATGGCCTGGGCCTCTTCGCCCGAGGCAGGGTCGTAGGGCGTACAGCGTGGATGGCTGGCCAGCCACAACGGCAGCGACGGTTGCGCGCCCTTCGGCCACGGGGATGGCTGGGTTTCGCTGTCATTGCACAAAATGCCGCGCTGGTCGGTCCGGTGTGACAGTGCACACAGCTGTGCAGACGAGGTGGCGCTGTGCAGGTAGAGCATCGGCTTTTCCCCGGTATTGCGCGCAAACCAGGTGGGCCAGTTACCCGGGCGCCGACTGCGCGACTGGCCGCGAATCACCCAGGCCTGGCGACTGGATTCCAGCGCGCCGGCCATGCTCAAGACCGTGTACAGCGGTGAGCTGCGCGAACAGGCGCAGGTGTCCAGTGCGTCGATGCACAGCTGCGCAGCGAGTGCGGTAGAGGCGGGCATGGGGGTGGCTCCTGGCGACAGAGGTGCCTACCCTAATGGAATTGGTCTTGTGATTGCAATTGCAATGATTTCAATAGTGCCTCGATCTTCCGACTAAATCAGTCCGCCGCCGCCGCGTTTAATCTTCACGTGCGGGAACATCATGGCGCAGACATTTTTTCGTCATGACGGCACTTTAGTCTGGTCGTGAAGGTCATTAATTGCGCTGGCATTTTTAACTCAACAAGGAGTCCACCATGGACGATTACCAGGAAGAACTGCTGGAGTACCAGGCATTCGAACTCGACCCGCTGGACCCGGTCGACGATGCCACCGAGCTGTAGGGCCGACTTCAGGCGGAATGCCGCTGACTGCGGCGAAATTCCCCTGGGGTCTGGTTGTTCCAGCGCCTGAAGGCGCGTTGGAAGGCTTGGGCCGAGGCAAACCCGAGCAAGTAGGCGATCTCGCCAAAGGCCAGTTCCGTGTCGCGAATGTAGGTCATGGCCAAGTCGCGGCGGGTATCGTTGAGAATCGCGCGAAATTGCGTGCCTTCGTCGGCCAGTTTGCGGCGCAGGGTCCAGGTGGGCAGCTTCAAGCGTGCCGCCACTTCTTCCAGGTCGGGTTCCCGGCCACCATTGAGCATCGGCCCCAGCAGTCGAGTAATGCGCTCGCGCAGGCTGCGGGTGCGGGTCAATTGCTCCAGTTCCCTTTCACACAGCTGCAACAACAGGTGCCACGTGCTCGGGCAGTGCTGCGGGTTGCGCAGGGCCAGGGTGGCCTGGGTCAGGCGCAGTTGATTGCGGTCGGCGCCGAACTGCACAGGACTGTCCCCCAGCACGCTATACAAATGGCTGTATTCGGGGGCCTGGAATTCGATTTCGATGCGTTGGGCCTGCACCGACTGTTGCGCCAGGCTCGACAGTTGATGCAGCCAGCCGGCGATGATCGAGTCCACCACAAAGCGGTTATAGGCGTTGTAGGGACTGATGGAATAGAACCGCAGCCAGGCGCCTTCGGCGTCTTCATGAAAGCTCGATTGCCCACGGTAGTTGGAGCCATACAGTGGTTCGAAGCGCGTCAGCGTGCGCGCGGCTTCGCGTACCGTCGGTGCCTGGGCGGCGGTGACACCGGCGAGCCCGGCCTGGCTCAGGCGACTGAGCTGACCCATGCGCAGGCCCAGGCCCGGATCTCCGGTCAGTTGAATGGCCGCATGCCCCAGGCGCATATAGCGCGGGATCGACAGGCGCGCACCCGCTTCGGCCAGGCGTGCCGGGTCCAGGCCGTATTGCAGCAACAGGGGGTGCGGGTCCAGGCCGTGGCTGTGCACGGCATCGGCCAGGGTGTGCACGAAGCCCACCGACAGATCCCCCAGGCGCACCGGCTTCACGCGGTTACAGCCAGATATTGAGCAGGCGCGCGCCACGGGCTTCGCCGTCGGCGAACAGTTGCCCGTTGCGGCTCAGGAAGCTCTGCCCGGCGCTGCCCAGGTCCCAGAACTGGCCACGCAAAAACACGCTCATACCCGCCGTGGCCTGGCTGATCGGTGGCTGGCCGATCAGGGTCAGGCGGCGCCAGGCTTCGCCCTCGCTGGTTTCTTCGGGCTTGAGGCTGACTTCGGACGGGGTCGACACGCTCTTGAAGCCGCGCCACGGGCGGTCCCAGGTGTCACGCCCGGTCACATAGGCCGGCACGGCGATCAACTGGGCACCTTGTTCGTTGAGCTTGCGGTAGTTGTCCGGGTACCAGCTGTCGCTGCCGATCAGCACGCCCAGGCGCCCGGCCGGGGTGTCGACCACGCTGACGATGTTTTCATCGCCGGGTTCGATAAAGCCGCGCTCGTCGTAGATCGGATACAGCTGACGCTGCGGCTGGCCCAGGGGCAAACCATCGGCGGCAAAGACCACACTGACGTTGTACAGCGCACCATGGCCGACCTGCAGTTGCCCCAGGTTCACACTGGGGTTGGGCAGGGCGATGGAACCGGCCACCAGGGTCACGCCGAATTCCTTGGCCAGGCCGCCAAACAGCACTTGGTAATCGCGTGCCATGCCGGCGGCTTTCATGCGCAGGTACGCATCATCCATGCGGTTGTCGCCGGTGGCGCTGATCCAGGCGCGCAGGAACTGCAACGGATTGCTGATCGACAGCCAGTTCATCGCGTCCTTGAGGTGGGTGGCCTGGTACAGCTCGTTTTTCTCGCCGGCGAGCATCAGCCAGGTGCCGACATGTTCCGGCAGCACGACGACGGTCTTGTCGTTGATCAAGCCCTGTTCGCGGGCCTTCTGCAGGTAGGCCGAGAGCTTCAGGTGCAGGCGCTCCAGGCTCTGGTAATCGGCAGGGAACAGCTCCGGCTGGATGCCCAGCAGGTTGCCACGCTCGGCCGGCTGGCCTTCATTGACCGCGAGGGTGATGCGCAGGTCCGACAGGTAATGCGCCACAGGGCGCTCCTGGGTCCAGACCAGATACGCGGCGAGGGCGGCAACCAGGGCCATGGTGACGGTGAATATGAGTAATTTGCGCATGGGGCAACAGACAACAGACCGGGGGCAGGGTTCGCGACTAGGGTAGGGCTCCTGGCCCGGCTTGCCAAGGGTAGCTGTGCATTTGGATCAATAAGTTGTCAGTTTCAGTCATTGAGCGGTAGGTGATCGCCTCTTAGTCTGTGGGACATAAACCGATGGGGTGCCATTCGAGCCCTCCACGTCCCGTGATGATCCGTTGTGGAGCTGTACCATGACCGCTGCTGCCTACCCGCACCTGCTGGCCCCGTTGGACCTGGGTTTTACCACCCTGCGCAACCGTACCCTGATGGGCTCGATGCACACGGGCCTGGAAGAAAAGCCCGGTGGTTTCGAGCGCATGGCGGCGTATTTCGCCGAGCGCGCCCGGGGCGGCGTCGGCCTGATGGTCACCGGCGGCATCGGCCCGAACGATGAAGGCGGCGTGTATGCCGGTGCGGCCAAGTTGACCACCGACGAAGAGGCGCAAAAGCATCGGATCGTCACCCGCGCCGTGCACGACGCCGGTGGCAAGATCTGCATGCAGATCCTGCATGCCGGGCGTTATGCCTACAGCCCCAAGCAGGTGGCGCCGAGTGCGATCCAGGCACCGATCAACCCGTTCAAGCCCCGGGAGCTGGATGAGGAGGGCATCGAGAAGCAGATCCAGGATTTTGTCACCTGCTCGCAGTTGGCCCAGGTCGCCGAGTACGACGGCGTGGAAATCATGGGTTCCGAAGGTTACTTCATCAACCAGTTCCTGGCCGCCCACACCAACCATCGCACCGACCGTTGGGGCGGCAGCTTCGAAAATCGTATGCGCCTGGCCGTGGAAATCGTGCGCCGGGTGCGTGAAGCGGTCGGGCCGAATTTCATCATTATTTTCCGCCTGTCGATGCTCGACCTGGTCGAGGGCGGCAGCGTCTGGGAGGAAGTCGTGCAGTTGGCCAAGGCCATCGAGCAGGCCGGCGCCACCATTATCAACACCGGTATCGGCTGGCACGAAGCGCGTATCCCGACCATTGCCACCAAAGTGCCGCGCGCCGCGTTCAGCAAGGTCACCGCCAAATTGCGTGGCGCGGTGACGATCCCGCTGATCACTACCAACCGTATCAACACACCGGAAATCGCCGAACAGATTCTCGCCGAGGGCGATGCCGACATGGTCTCGATGGCGCGGCCGTTTCTCGCCGACCCGGAGTTCGTCAACAAGGCCGCTGCCGGGCGCGCCGACGAGATCAACACCTGCATCGGCTGCAATCAGGCGTGCCTGGACCACACCTTCGGCGGCAAGCTGACCACCTGCCTGGTCAACCCGCGTGCGTGCTATGAAACCGAGCTCAATTACCTGCCCGTGCAGCAGATCAAGAAAATTGCGGTCGTCGGTGCCGGCCCTGCCGGGCTGGCTGCTGCTACCGTGGCTGCCGAGCGCGGGCATCGGGTGACCTTGTTCGATTCGGCCAGCGAAATCGGCGGCCAGTTCAACATCGCCAAGCGCATACCGGGCAAGGAAGAATTTTTCGAGACCCTGCGCTACTTCAAGCGCAAATTGCAGACCACTCACGTCGAGCTGTGCCTCAACACCCGTGTCGATGTGGCGCAACTGGTGGCGGGCGGTTATGACGAGGTGATCCTGGCCACCGGTATCGCACCGCGGACGCCGGCGATTCCGGGTGTGGAGAACGCCAAGGTGCTCAATTACCTGGACGTGATCCTGGCGCGCAAGCCGGTCGGCAAGCGCGTGGCGGTGATTGGCGCGGGCGGTATCGGTTTCGACGTGTCGGAATTCCTGGTGCATCAGGGCGTGTCCACCAGTCTGGATCGCGAAGCGTTCTGGAAAGAGTGGGGCATCGACACTCAACTTGAGGCCCGCGGCGGCGTGGCCGGGATCAAGCCCGAGCGCCATGCACCGGCGCGTGACGTGTTCCTGCTGCAACGCAAGGCGTCCAAGGTCGGCGACGGCCTGGGCAAGACCACCGGCTGGATCCACCGTACCGGCCTGAAAAACAAACAGGTGCAGATGCTTAACAGCGTCGAATACCTGAAGATCGATGATGAAGGCCTGCATATCCGCATCGGCGCCGAGGGCGAGCCGCAGGTGCTGGCGGTGGACAACATCGTCATCTGCGCCGGCCAGGACCCGCTGCGCGAACTGCACGACGGCCTGGTCGCCGCCGGGCAGAACGTGCACCTGATTGGCGGTGCCGATGTGGCGGCCGAGCTGGACGCCAAGCGCGCCATCAACCAGGGTTCGCGCCTGGCCGCCGAGCTGTAAGTCGACGAAAGGGGCGGTGTTAGACTACCGCTCCTTTTCATTCAGAGACTTGCGATGGGTCCTTTCGACTGGCTGCCTCACGCGCCCCTTGAACCTGTGCAGCTCGACTGGCTGAACGGGGTCGAGTTGGCCATGCTGCGCCTGGACCGTATCGACCCGCTGATCAGCGGCAACAAGTGGTTCAAGCTCACCGAACACCTGAACCAGGCCCGCGACGCAGGGGCCAGCGGGGTCATCAGCCTCGGTGGGGCGTACTCCAACCATCTGCACGCCCTGGCGGCGGCGGGCAAGCGCTTTGGCTTTCCCACGGTCGGTCTGTTGCGTGGCCATCCTCAAGACACCCCCACCGTGCTCGACCTCAAGGCGTTCGGCATGCATCTGCATTGGCTCGGTTACGGCGGCTATCGCGCACGCCATGAGCCAGGCTTCTGGCTGCCCTGGCGCGAACAGTATCCCCATCTTCATCCGGTGCCCGAAGGCGGCGGCGGGCTGGCCGGTGCGCTGGGCTGCGCGGTGCTGGTCGAGCAGGCGCAGGCGCAGTTGAGCCGGCTCGGCTGGGCGGATTACGACGCCTGGTGGCTGGCAGCCGGTACCGGGACGACACTGGCCGGGTTGGTATTGGCCGAGGCGGGCAGGCGTACGGTCTACGGCGCATTGGCAGTGCCTGACGATCACGGTGTCGTGCAGAACATAAGTGCCATGGTGCACAACGGTTACGAACTGATCGACGCCAGCCGAGGCGGCTTTGCCAAGGTCGATCCGCTGCTGCTCGATTTTATCGAGCGCACCGAACAGGCCAGCGGTGTGCCGCTGGAGCCGCTCTACACCGGCAAGGCGCTGCTGGCGTTGAAGCAACAGATCGAGACCGGACGCTTCGCCCCCGGTACCCGCCTGATCTTCATCCACACCGGCGGCCTGCAAGGCCGCCGAGGTTTCAATGCCTAGAGCAGACATCTTGTAGGAGGGGCCTTGCCCCCGACAGCCATGGGAAATCGCCACAATGCTGTAGCAGCCCACGCTAACCCCGCAAATCTGGAGCGTATAAAATCCCTCAAAACACTGGAGATCCAAATGTGGGAGGGGGCTTGCCCCCGATGGCGGTGGGTCAGCGACAACAGAGCTGGCTGACCCACCGCATCGGGGGCAAGCCCCCTCCCACATTTGGACTGGGATCGACAAAAAACACCGGTCGGCTCCAAGGCCGCCGCGCTTTTGCTTTTGATCTCAGGCGCCCCGTTAAACCACGCTGGCCGAACGCAGGCTTGAATTCGTGGGTAACCCGGCAGGACGCCGGGTTAGCCGCACTGGGCCATGGATGGCCCATTGCGGCGGCCCA
>Ga0105246_10001590_pt1 | contig 13521 bp, 8 predicted proteins | sample KBSM64metaG_FD_99694 | JGI IMG/M metagenome (GOLD analysis project Ga0105246, IMG submission 99694) | Miscanthus rhizosphere microbial communities from Kellogg Biological Station, Michigan, USA - KBS M6-4 metaG | ecosystem: Host-associated > Plants > Roots > Rhizosphere > Soil | place: Michigan...
AAGGGTGCGCTGAACTTCAGCGGATCGGAAGACCCGGCACTGACCAAGATTATCGACGAACTGAACCTTACGGTTGAACCGAAGAAACGTGCGGAGCTGGCAGAGAAAGCAGCCAATTATGTACATGATAACGTGCTGAACTCCTTTGTACTGCATCCAGCAACGATTGTGGCCTACAACGGCAAAAAGGTGAAAAACTGGGTCACCACGCGCAGTGAATACTACATGATTACAAATAAGCTGGATGTGATGTAATGTTTCGCATTTTGCTTCGCAAGTTTCTGGAGGTATTTGTATTTCTGCTCTTCATTATGTTCGTGAGCTTTCTATTCATCCGGCTTGCTCCCGGCGATCCAGTGCTAACCATTTTGAATGTGGAGGAGTTATCGGTCAGCAAGGAGCAAGTCGAAGCACTGCGGGAGAAGATGGGCTTTAATGACTCGCTTCCCGTGCAGTTTGGCCGCTGGTTGCTTGATTTTGTACGGATGGACTTTGGTGTGTCCTACTCGACAGGTCAACCGGTCATGCAGACACTGATGCGTGCACTTCCGGCAACAGCTGAGCTGACACTCGGTTCACTGCTGGTTATGCTGATTGTTGCCATCCCGCTCGGCTCCTTGTCCGCACTCTATCGAGGCAGCTGGATTGACCAGGGCAGCCGCATCTTGTCGATCCTGGGTGCAGCTGTGCCCAGCTTCTGGTTGGGACTCATCCTGATTGACCTGTTCGGCGTGCGATTCGGAAGCCTGCCAACAATGGGGCGAGACGGGTTTACTTCACTTGTTCTGCCATCACTGACGCTGGGACTTGCTATCTCCAGCGTTTATGTGCGTCTTTTACGTTCTAGCTTGCTGGATTCTTTAAGTCAGGAGTTTGTGCGCTCTGCCAGGGCCAGAGGGCTTTCGGAGTGGCGTATCTTCTTCCTGCATGCATTCAGACACAGTCTGCCTCCGGTAATCACTGTATTTGGGGTCAGTCTGGGCAGCCTGATTGGCGGCGTTGTGGTAATTGAAGTGTTGTTTGCTTATCCTGGGATCGGCAAGCTGGTTGTTGACGCCATTCGCCAGCGCGATTATCCATTGATTCAAGGATACATCCTGATCATGGCAGTTGTCGTGTTCCTAGTAAATACCGCAGTTGATCTGTCATACCGTTATCTGAACCCCGAAATGAAATTGAAGGAAAGGGAGGCCCACCGATGAAAACAATGCCCCTGAGCATGCCGTCAACCAAAACAAAAAAGCACAACTGGCAAGCCATCATCGGCATGTTGTTTGCACTGCTCGCTATAGCGGCCTCCCTCTATGCCTTTCTATATCTGAAACATGATCATACCCTCACTGACCTGCGCAGCAGATTGCAGGGGATGAGTGCGCTTCATCCGCTTGGCACCGATCATCTGGGCCGTGATGTGCTGACACGTCTGCTTCTCGGCGGCGGTCATACGCTCGGTTACAGCCTGCTTGCACTCGGTGCGGCACTGCTTATCGGCATTCCGTTTGGTCTAATCGCAGGGTACAAACGCGGCTGGATCGACAAGTTATTCATGCGTATCGCGGATGCGTTTCTGGCTTTCCCCGACACCATCGTGGCGATTGTGCTGAGCGGTCTGCTTGGTGCTGGCATTGGCAATCTGGTACTTGCCATTGTCATAGTGAAATGGGTGAGTTATGCGCGTTTAGTTCGAAGCACAGTCCTGTCCGAGTCGCAAAAGGATTACATCCGTGTAGCTCGCACGAACGGTCTGTCCGATGCACGAATCATGACCAAACATCTGCTACCGCATATTGCAGGGCATGTGCTGGTACTGGCGAGTCTGGATCTCGGTAAAATCATCCTGCTGATCTCATCCCTGTCCTACATCGGACTTGGCGCGCAGCCACCAACATCCGAATGGGGATCAATGCTCAATGACTCGCGTCCATACTTCCAATCCAGACCTGAGCTAATGGTCTTCCCGGGTCTCGCTATTGTCTCCGTTGTGCTGCTGGCGAACATGCTGGGCGACTACCTGAGAGACCGGTTTGATGTGAAAAAGGAGGTGCAGCCATGATTCTCTCTATTGAGGATCTGAGCATCCTCAGCCAGGAGCGGACCATTGTGGACAGTGTATCCCTTGCCGTCCGCGAAGGGGAATTCATGGCGCTGGTGGGACAGAGCGGCAGTGGCAAAAGCCTGCTCTCTCAGGCCATCGGACAACTGCTGCCGCCTAATCTGCGCGCATCCGGACGCGTGCTGTTCGAAGGCAGTAATCTGCTCGAACGGAAGCCGAAGGAGATGCGAGCATTGCGCGGACGCGATATCTCTTATATTTTTCAGGACTATCAGGGAGCGTTCACCCCTTTTCGTAGCATTGGCGGGCACTTTGATGAATACCAGAAGGTGCACGGCGAGAAGTCTGCTGCGATCCGTAAAAAGCGTGCCGCAGAAGCGTTGGAGTCTGTTGGACTCAGCCCGGAGCTTCTTCGCCGCTATCCGTTTCAGCTGAGCGGGGGTCAACTACAGCGAGCATCGATTGCTACATCGCTGATGCTCTCCCCACGTCTGCTTATTGCTGATGAAGCAACGACAGCGCTGGATAGCATGTCCGCGCATCGCGTAATGGAACTACTCGCACGCAAGCAAGCCGAGACGGGCTGTGCGATCCTGTTTATTACACATGATTGGCGGCATGTGCGCCGTTATGCGAACCGCTTGTCCGTCATGAAAGAAGGGCGGATTGTGGAATCGGGCGGCAAACACCGGATTCTGGATCATCCCCAGCATGAGTATACACGCCAATTGATTGAAGCTGCTCCTGTGCTGAGCAACGAGTTAAAGTCTGGTTTGAAGGAGGTGGGTGCGGAGTGAGAAGCACAGTAAATGACAGGGGTGACCGATCAAGCCCATCAGTTCCGTTTGATCCGGTCTCATTACTCAATCCATCAACCAATTCATCATCGGATCGCCAAGTCGTGCTGCATGTGGAACAGCTCGCCCGCACCTATGCTGGTGCGGAACATCCTGCCATCAACGATATTTCGTTCACCCTGAACCGTGGCGAATGTCTGGGGCTTGTCGGAGAGAGCGGCTGTGGCAAAAGCACACTGGCCCGCTGTCTGCTGCGCATCGAGGACGTGGATCATGGCTCGATCCAGCTTGACGGGCAGGACATAGCCCGGCTGGATGGACGCCGTTTGCGCCCGCACCGTCGCAAGATACAGATTGTTTTCCAGAATCCTTCGGCTGCACTGAATCCGAAGCTCACTATCGGAGCATCCTTGATTGACCCCTATGAACAACTAGGGCGGGATGCCAAACTCGCGCACTTCACCTACACATCGAAGGAAGCCTACATCCGCCAGCTGCTAGAGGCGGTAGAACTTCCGAGTGAACTGGCGAACCGCTACCCCCATGAGCTGAGTGGTGGTCAGCGGCAGCGCGTGACCATTGCCCGAGCCATCGGCATTGAGCCGGATGTTGTTGTGCTGGATGAGCCAACGGCCAGTCTGGATGTCATTTCACAAGGAGCTGTCTTGCAACTGCTCACTGATTTAAGGACATCGCTAGGCTTGTCCTACCTGTTCATCTCGCATGATCTGGCGGCAGTGCACCGGATGAGCCAGCGGATTATCGTGATGCAATCCGGGAAGATTGTAGACCGGTTTGACGCGGATGCATTGTTCGCCGAGGAACGCCACCCGTATACGAAGGAACTGATTTCGATATTTTGAAGACACGGCGTGTATGAGCCTGTGAACTGACTTCTTTCTATAATAAGAGCCGTTATGCGAAGGTTGAGATGCATGCGGCTCTTTGTGCACCTTTTTTCACAGAGAATCATAAGTTTTAAAAGAGGGCCTTTTACCGGGCGAATGAAAAGTTCCTTCTTTGCTTTGAACAAATAAATCTTTCAGGCCTATAACCGGGCTAACGAACCGTGACAAACTAGCGTATACTGAGGAAATAGCTAATATCTTGAAATTGCATATTTAAATTGCTCCATATTATTGATACACTAGTTCAAGGTTATATTCATTCAGACAAGGCGCGAACCCTCGAAAAGTGGGCTTGCAGCCAATGCCAAATCGATAACGCTTACATCCTTTTGGCAAATATAGGGTATAAGGACGGTAAACATGAGCCAGGGACAAACGAGTACAGATGTAATCTTGATCGGTGCCGGAATTATGAGTGCAACTTTGGGAACTTTGCTGAAAGAATTGGCACCAGACTGGAATATTAAGGTTTTTGAGAAGCTTGCCACCGCAGGAGAAGAAAGCTCGAATGAGTGGAATAATGCTGGAACCGGGCATGCTGCGCTGTGCGAACTTAACTATACTGTTGAACGACCAGACAAAACCGTAGATATTAGTAAAGCCATTAAGGTGAATGAGCAATTCCAGGTTTCCAAGCAATTTTGGTCCTATCTGGTGAATAGTCGTCTGATTCGGAATCCGAGGGACTTTATTATGCCGATTCCTCACCTCAGTTACGTGCATGGGGAGAGCAATGTGCAGTTTCTAAAAAGACGATATGACACGTTGTCGAACCACCCGCTGTTTGCAGGCATGGATTTCTCGGACAACCGGGAAGAGCTGGCGAAGTGGATGCCGCTGATGATGAAAGACCGTACAAGCAGCGAGCCTGTTGCAGCGACCAAGATTGACTCTGGCACGGACGTTAACTTTGGTGCTTTAACGCGTATGCTACTGAAACATCTACAGGAACAAAAGGTGGAAGTCCACTATAAACATAGCGTGAAGAATATTAAACGCAAGAGTGATAAATCATGGGAATTGACCGTGAAAAATCTGACGAGCGGAGCCGTTGAGCGCCATCGGGCGAAATTCGTCTTCATCGGTGCGGGCGGCGGAAGTCTGCATCTGCTCCAGAAGTCCGGCATTCCGGAAGGAAAACATATCGGAGGTTTCCCTGTAAGCGGGATCTTCATGGTATGTCAAAATCCACAAGTTGTGGAGCAGCATCATGCCAAGGTGTATGGTAAGGCCTCCGTAGGGGCTCCGCCAATGTCTGTACCGCATTTGGATACAAGATACATCGACAACAAAAAGTCCCTGCTGTTCGGACCCTTCGCCGGTTTCTCACCGAAGTTTTTGAAGACTGGATCGAATGCGGACCTCATTGCATCGGTGAAACTGCATAATCTGTTAACGATGCTTGCGGCTGGCGTGAAGGAACTCTCGCTCACCAAATATCTCATTCAACAGCTCATGTTAACGAAGGAACAGCGCATGAAAGAACTGCGTGATTTCGTGCCGAGCGCGAGGAGTGAGGATTGGGATATGGTGCTGGCAGGTCAGCGTGTGCAGGTGATTAAAGACACCGTTCAGGGTGGCAAGGGTACGCTACAATTCGGAACCGAAGTTGTGACTGCGGCGGATGGCTCCATTGCGGCACTATTAGGCGCGTCTCCGGGTGCTTCAACAGCGGTTCAAGTCATGCTGGAGATACTGGAGCGTTGTTTCCCGCAGAATATGAAGGAATGGGAGCCAAAGATCAAAGAAATGATTCCGTCTTATGGCATCTCGCTTGCAGACAATCTCGATCTATTGCGTGAGGTGAATCTGTCTACGGCAAAATCGCTGGGGTTATCGGACGAGAAGCAAGCATTACATGTGTAAGGATAAATGGCTTCAGCTCATTTAAACCAGGAGATGAAGCCAGAAAGCAAAGAAGCAACAAAGTATAAAAGTAAAAAAGGCTGAGTCCGGATCAAGTCCAGGCTCAGCTTTTTGTGGTTTAGTTTCCCAAAAAAATAACTTATAACGAATCCATATCCGCCTGGTCAGGTATAAAAAAGGAAACTTTCGTCCCTTGCCCAGGTGAGCTGACGATCGTCAAACCTTGCCCATAGAGCTGATTTAAGCGCCGATGGGTGTTGGTTAAACCAATGCCTCCAGGCTTTAACGGATTTGGTTTAGGCCATGCGAGCGCTCGTTCAATCTGCTCTGGCTGCATACCTGAGCCGTTATCTTCGATCTCGATCAGCGTGCCGGCAGCTTGGGCAACGATGCGAATCCATACCGTTCCGCCTTCCACTTGGCTGAGGACACCATGGCGAACGGCATTTTCAATGAGCGGCTGGATCGTGAGCGGAGGCAATATCACATCGATATCTTCTGGAATGTCCCAAACTACGTTTAATCGTTCCGCGAATCGTTCCTTCTCAATGTAGAGATAGGCCTTCGATAGGTCAATCTCGTGGGCAATCTCCACCATTTTCTCCGAATTTACAAAGTGGAAGCTGGTCTGCAAGTATTCGATAAAAGCATCCCCGAGACGCTGCATTCGATCCGTATCGATCTCACTGAGCATCATAATGGAATTAAGTGTGTTAAACAAGAAGTGAGGCTGAATCTGTGCCTGCAAATAAGCGGCTTCCATCCGTAATCGCTCATCAATGGACTGCTTCAACACAATCAATGAACCAATGCGGTGTCTCAACTCCACGGCATCGACAGGCTTGGTTACATAATCGGTAGCACCCGCCATGAACCCGGCATAGACATCCGCCGGCTCGTTTCGGGCGGTTAACAACAGGATGGGAAGCTCGGATACGGAGTAACGCTTACGTACATTTTCTGTCAGTTCATAACCGGACATATGAGGCATCATGACGTCCGCAATTAATAAATCCCATGACTGCGTATTCAGTAATTCAAGTGCATCTAACGCCGAAGTTACCGGTTGTATATCATACGGTTCATTCGATAACATCGAGATGAGCACACGTAAGTTTACGGGATCATCATCAACAGCGAGGATACGGGCAGTCGTCTTCCCAGGTATGATGGGCTCCACAGGATACTGCTCTTCACTTGCACTCACTGCAGTTTCCTCATGTGGGGCACCCCATCGCGGTTGCTCAGTCTGATCGGTTAAGGCCGATGTATCCCCTCGGGGGAGCGAGACTTGAAAAACAGATCCTTGCCCAACTACCGACTTCACGGTGAGTGTACCACCATGAAGCTCTGTAAGCTGCTTGCTAATACTTAGACCGAGTCCGATCCCACCACTCAAACGGGCTTGGGCTGTACCCTGTTCATACGCGTCAAATATACGGGCTTGTAACTCATCGCTGATCCCGGTACCTGTATCCGAAACTTGCATAATGACGCTATCTTTATCTGCTCTAACCGATACCGTAATGGTACCCTCATCTGTGAACTTGAGTGCATTATGAAGCAAATTGTACAGGATCTGAACAAGCCGTCTCTCATCGGCCAGAACCAGCGGTAAACCTTCAGGAGTATCCACGATGATCTGGACTCGCTTGCCTTCAGCCATAAATCGGAACATACCAATGACGCCGGATATGACTGAGGCGAGGGATAGTGGTTTTTTCTGCAATATGATGCGTTTTTCCCTCAGACGAATGACATCCAGAAGGTCATCAATCAATTGCGACATCTGTCTTCCGATGTTCACTAACAGCTTCATGTCTTCCGTATGTTGTCCCCCCGATTGACGCTGTTCACGCTTATCGCGCACCGCAATGCTTTCGGCAATGTTAATAATTCCATGCAGGGGAGTCCGCAGTTCATGCGCTGTGTTCACCAGGAATTGATCTTTCTGCTGATCCTCCACTTTGAGCTGTTCATACAGTTTTTCAATTTCAGTGGCATTGCGGAAATATTTCCTGAACCAGTAGGCTGCAAACCCAAATATGGCTGCCATGACATCAATCGGATAATATACGTTGGTGATTTCGTTGTGTGAGTTCACGATTCCCCATAGCACACTGGACAAACTGCTCATTGCTGCAAAGAGCAGAAAGCTTGCGTCACTTTGTTTGGCTGCGGCCATTTTGAAGAACAGGAGCACAGACCAGCCAATGGCAAACAAATACAGGAAATCAGGAATCTGAGTATGAAGTGCTTGGTATACAAGCTTCACGGGTATAACAAGTAAGTATGCAAGGTATCCTCCCACCACACTTGCATAAACCAGAAAGAGCTTTCGCCCATGATTAGGATTCGCAAAGCTTCTGGCCAGCATGAGAAGGAAAAGCGCAAATGAGGCATATGAAATCGCCTTGGCTTTAACCATCCAAGTGAAGTTTAGCGGAAGCCAGTTTAATAACAGACCGTCATGGTCAGATATGACCGTTAAGGCTGTGGCCAGTATTAATAATGAAAACGTGAGCAGCGCTCGCTGCTTCCGGATAAACAGAAACATGACAAAGGCATACAGGCTGTGAAGAAGCAGTACGGCAAACGTTATTTTCTGCAAATCAATCGATAGACCTCGTTCACTTCCAATGGCCGCAGGAGAACCCAAGTATATGGAACGCGTAATTCCTCCACTGAACGGGTCGTCGAAATTGGCTGTCTGCACAATTAGAGTGAGTTCACCTGTCTTGTCCAGTGCATAGGTGCTAACAAATGCAGTCCTTTCTGGTTGATAGCTTTCGGCATTGCTGGCGGGTTGACCAAATTTGGCAACAACCGTTCCGTCAATCTCAATGAGGGATGAAGTCTGAATTTTCTGAGCCCAGAGGGAGATTTCTTTTACGGATGGGTCCAGCAATATGCGAAGCTGGTACGTTCCATATCCGAACGACGATGTAGATTCTGGATGTAACGCATTACGCCAGTCACCCGGTACTTGAACCCATGTCGCTGGCGTGTCCGAACCTGTAGGCGCTGAATCTGTATTGGTTTCTTCTCCCCCTGAGATCAAAGCATGGGGTGTGAATCCCCACTCTCCATTAAGAGAGATTGGTGAAGCATCGGCAAGGTTCCAGCCTCGAAGATCCAGCACACCTTGAACGGGTTTGGGATGATCGGGTATAGCAAAAGAGACAGACCACACCCAGCGGAACCCAAGTAGAATAGTCAAAAATATTAGCGACAATACAACATATCTAGGTATTTTCATATTAGTTATTGGTTTCATGGCAGATTCTAATTTTCGACACAATATGCCTAACTCCTGCACCGTACTGTTCAAATCAAGTCTTTTTTATTTAGAAATGTAGGCTGTATTCCCAAATTGATAGCGTTCGCAACCCGATGTTTATGGTAAAATTATAGATTAAAGGATGATCAAGCGAGCCGGAGGAGCGTGCATATGAGAGTGATTTTGGTAGATGATGAAAATCTCGCTCTGAGCAGGTTGAATAAATTGTTAGTCGAGAGAGAAGATTGCGAGGTCATTGGTTCTTTTTTGAGGGCAGAAGAAGCGATTGAGCAAATTAAGCACCAGCTGCCGGACCTTGTTTTCATGGACATTGAAATGCCGGGGATGAATGGAATCGAAGCAACTGAACGAATTCATGAGGTTTCCCCCAGAACAGAGGTTATTTTCACAACAGCATATAACGAACATGCACTGACGGCTTACGGTCTTGAAGTGCTGGATTACATTATGAAACCCGTAACACGGAATCGTTTGGATAAAACGATGAAAATGTATCAGCGCAGAGCCGTACCGGCACCAATGGACGTCATCGAAGACCCAGCAGAGCGAGGAATGTTAATCCGCTGTTTGGGAATTCTTCGGGTGCAGTTGCATCCATATGATCCACCCAAACATTTGAAGTTCAGAACGACTAAAATCAGAGAGTTATTCGCGTATTTGCTCCATCATCGCAATAAACCGATCAAACGTGACACCCTGCTTGAACTGTTATGGCCGGAACTGGATGAGAGGAGAGGGATAACGAACCTGCACAGTGGCGTTCATCGTTTACGCAGCATGCTGAACGAATTCATGGGTGAAGATCGGATTTCGGTACGCTATCAACAATTTGGATATATATTGGAGACTGGCGATTTCAGGCTTGATGCGGAAGAGTGGGAGAGCCGTCTTAACCGATTGCCTTCATTATCCTTGTCTACACTTGCTGAGCATCGGTACGTCTCGGATCAATATGAAGGCAAGTACTTCGGCGAGGATGACTATGCATGGGCAGAGTTGGAACGTCAGCGGTTGCATGCGCTCTGGCAGAATCATGCGTTGAAGCTGACACAGTTCTACATGGAATCGGGCCATCCCAATGAAGCTCTAATGTTGTATCACCAGATGCAGCAGTTTGATCCGATGATGGAGGAAGTCAGTCTTTCTCTGATGAAGCTGTATGACCACTTAGGCAATAAAGATCCGGTGGTTGCTCAATATAATCAGCTGGCAGCCGCATTACAACAAGAGGCGGGTGTGCGACCTGGTCTTGAAGTGGAGTCATGGTATCAGGAATGGAAGCTCAAAAACATGTGAATGTCTGCTTATCGGGATAGTGAGAGTGAGAAAAATTGAAATTGTCATACCTTCTGACAGCCTCATGGATGAGGCTGTTTTCTATATAAGTAACATGTGTTACTTATTGGTAGGGGTACTACAAATACCACTGTTTAGCCTCATCATTAAAGAACCGGGTCACTTCCGGGTACTGGTTCAGATCAATCTGGTGCTGTCGCATCATCTTCTGAAGGAAGATGGTGTCTGTGAACATTTTGCTGATGATGAAGCTGCATTCCTCTGGCGTATCCTGGAAAGCACTCACGAACACTCGGATCTCATTAAAATCAAAGAACAGAATATAAGAAGCGTAATTTTGAAGTAGAACGGTAAAACAATAGTCACGGTATGATCTGAAATCGTTTGAAGTGTCTCCCGCACTAACAAGAAGTGAATCCGCATTGGCGGTGGTATCGCCATCATTATTAGCACCAGCACTTGTTTCAATAGTTACATCTCTGGTCGTACCATGGAGCAAATCTCTAATGATCTGGAAAAATGCCGCAGAATCATCCACATATAGCTTGAGCATTCCATCCACGTCGTTGATGAGTTGAATGGCTGTCTCCACACTTTTTACAGAAGGTATGATTAACTTGTTGGAACGACCCTCGATGACATGTAACAGCTCCATGGTTAAGGTTTCGCACACTTGAATCTCTTCTGCTGAGATCACCAGTTGTTCTGTGTATTGGTCTCGATGTGTGGCGTAATGATCATGATAAGCAGCGAAGTATTCCCCGAGTGGGATGCCGGTTTTTGTATGGATTAAACGTTGTTCGTGAAATGAGCAGGCATATAATGTTTCCTCATTGACCGGATGCGCGTAGAGATAAAAAAAGAAGAAAAAGTCGCGCAGTCTCTGCTTCTGTTCAGCCTTTAAACGGGATATGTCACGCAGATGGGACAGCTGGAGGAAGCTATAGTTTTTCATAAAATCATTCATGGCACTGTAGGTGTTGTGCATGTTGATGGACAGTGTGCTATTCATCGTGAACAGCAGGTAGAACAGAATCATCTCATCATACACATCCAGTTGCTCAAACGTTTCAGCTAAAACGGGCTTCCAATCCGGCTTTGGTCCATAGTAGGGGTCTTTCGGACGTACTTCAGCCATCCAGTCTGAGAAGGTTTCTTCCGGGTGATCAGCAAAGAACAATGCTGCACCGCCATCCTCATATTGACCATATGCCATTATCATATCCCCGTGTGTGGGTTCCGGGGGGAGATGGAATTTAAGACGAATGTAATCGTTATATAACGTTTGTAATTTCATTTTCTCAGGCATCCTCATTTCAAAAATACGTTTGGATTTCCCGCACTTCTGTCTCGATCTTCACTGTGCGCTCTAGTTTGTATCCTCTGATCGTTCCTCATGGACATTTCTCAAGAAAGTACCCAAAAATCATGTCGTAATACTTTCGCCCTGCTCATGGATGCCAAAATCTGAGATGATGAGTTCACCAAAGGTTCGGGTGACGAATTTCGGAACTTCGAGCTCTTGGCCTTCAGGCTATGGCGGTCCTTCCTTCTACATCATTGGAGAATACTAGGGTCGCCGCTCTCCTGAAGATTTCAAATCAGAGAGGAGGCGTCCAGGCTATCATGTTCCTTCCTTCTAAAGCTAACCACCAAATGTTAATAGGGATATGGCTTTCCTGGACTCTTTGATCATGAACAATAAATATAACGACAATATCAATAATAGTAATAATAGTAATAATAGTAATAGTAACACTGACAATTGGAAAGTAAATGTCGATAATCATGTAGATTACAGCAATATAAAAATGAACAGTATCTATGTGCGCAGAGCAGGCAAATTGATGATTCAACCGAGCGAACAGCGGCAGCATCCATTGCCCAAAAAAGTTCTGGCGACTGCGCTCAAAAATATAGAATCTCTCGGGTTCACTTTTTCCACTGAGCTGATGCAGGCACTGCGGACGCTGTCCGAAGAACAATTTACAGCGTTGATGGGGCAGCTGGTCAAAGACCTAGAAGTGATGGTCGGTGCCCATGTGAAGTACAAACCGATGTATGCGGGATTCCCGGAGCAGGTAATGGAAGCAGACGAAGCGGAGCTTTACTTAAATGCTGTGCTTCATTACCTGACACATCTTACGCTCGACGATTTTGAGCCTTCGGCTATGACTGCTGGCGTGCGGTCTCCTTCCCTGGAGCAAACGAAGCTGAAAATCATTGATCTGGGGAGTAAGCAAGCGTTCCAGAAGCTGATCTATCAGTTAATAGAGGCGAAGGGTTCCATCTCGGATACGGACAAAAAAGATATCAAACTAGCGTTGAAACACGCTGATCCGAGTAAGGTTGAGACCATGTTGCCGGAGGAGATTCCGTTTAAGGAGAATGTAGGCTTTGTCGTTGCGGTGCTATTGAAATATGAACTGGCAAGCATGGAACGTATCGGGTCTTATTTTAAAACGGCAAGCGATGTGCTCCGACTGGCGGTATCCTGGTCGGAGGGGGACGTCAGTCTGGCAACCGCCTCGCCTTTTCGTAAATTCAAACGTCGTGAGCGCCGCCTGCTCCTCAGCTTGCTGGAGCAATGCGGCTCCATCACGGAAGATATGCTGCGCTACAAGGATCGCTGGATTCGGCTAGGCGAAATTTTGCATCCATCCGAATACAAGCTGCGGTATCCGCGGAGCCAGGAAGCCTTTGATATTTTGCGAAATAACAAGCCGTTCTCAACCTTTAACGGTAGCGTGGAGCTCGCGTTCCAGTATCGGAATATCTGGAGCCTGATCGACCTGTTGTCCCAGCGTCCGGGTGAATTCGCGCGGAAACTGGATCATATGCTACGCATTACAGACAACGAAGAATATGTGCTGCTTGCTTTTGGAGAGGTCGCTGCACAGGTGTCCACGCCGGTGTTATTGCAGGTGAGAGAGCATTTTGTACACCGGAATGAAGCGTCAAAAATGCGGGTATTTTTTCCGAAAGGCAATGTCGCCAAGGCGGTTGGTATCCCGAATGAGCTACCGAAGCTGAATGAAGCAGTCTGTCAGGAAGTGGTGCAAATATGCGAGCAGGCCCTGATCACACGATTCGCTGAATTCTCTTCGCTCGGGAAGACGTATGTTGATGAGCGACTGCAGCATTATCTGGTACCTTTTTCACAGCGTTCCGCGAGCAAAGCTTTACGAACGATTGTGAGAGGAAGCCGTATCCCGATGGGGGAGGGTGATACGATTCGTTTCTTCAACTGGTGGAAAGAGGGCGAGGTCGATGGCACGCCTACAGGGCGTGTAGATATCG
>Ga0105246_10001599_pt1 | contig 13499 bp, 9 predicted proteins | sample KBSM64metaG_FD_99694 | JGI IMG/M metagenome (GOLD analysis project Ga0105246, IMG submission 99694) | Miscanthus rhizosphere microbial communities from Kellogg Biological Station, Michigan, USA - KBS M6-4 metaG | ecosystem: Host-associated > Plants > Roots > Rhizosphere > Soil | place: Michigan...
ATTGCTGAAACCCTTCAAAAAACAGACCTGGGCGACTGGAAGACCGGCGATACCATCAACCTGGAAAGGTGTCTTCAGCCTTCCGGCAGGCTGGATGGGCATTTTGTGCAGGGGCATACAGACACCAGGGGGCTTGTTAAAGAGAAGTTGGATTTAAACGGAAGCTGGCAATTTACGTTTGGCTTTGATGCCGTGTTTGCCCCTTATATCATTGAAAAAGGCTCTGTCGCCGTAAACGGCATCAGCCTAACCGCTTTTAATGTAAAAAACGATTCATTTTCTGTAGGTATAATACCTTACACGTACACACATACCAACCTGCACCTGATAAATGCCGGCAATTCGGTAAACCTTGAGTTTGATATGCTGGGAAAGTACATTATACGCTGGGCGCAGACAAGGCCAACGGGCAATCTTTTATAAGTTTTTTCGTTTTTTAGGACAGTCCATTTATCTTAAAAATCAATCGGCTGTCATTAAATGAGAAAAAGAAATTTTGCTATTTCCTGCGTGTTTTTTTTTCTTTTGCTTTTTGTATCCGGCAAAATAACTGCGCAGATTAATTCAGACAGTGCACTGGAGGAAATTTCAACCATTGAAAAGAAATCTTTTACCCGTTTATTGGCAGGCAATGGTGTGACGAGGGAGCAGGCGTACGCCGGCACCGTGGCATCCAATAATTTCGATGTAAATTTTTATCGTTGCGAATGGCAGGTAGATCCCAATATTCGTTTTATAAAGGGAAAAGTTACATCCTATTTTGCCATTACTTCATCTGCCGATAAGATCGTCTTTGATTTAAGTGATACGTTAACTGTAGACAGTATTACCTGGCATGGCAGTCAAATAGCATTTCAGAAAATTGGAGGCGATGGCCTTCAGTTGCAGTTTCCTTTCATTTTAAATGCCGGACAAAAAGATTCAGTTTCTATTTATTATAACGGTGTGCCGCGCGATTTTGCCAGTTACAGGCCTTTTACACAGGCCACAACCACGCCGATTCAATATGGCGGCGATCCGATTATATTTAGTTTATCTGAACCTTTTGGGGCAAAAGAATGGTGGCCTTGCAAAAACGGCTTGAATGACAAGGCTGATTCAATAGACATAATCATAACAAACCCGGCTGTTTATCAGGCTTCTTCCAACGGGTTAATGGTGCAGGAAACTATTGATAACGGTAATAAAACAAGTATTTGGAAGCATCGGTATCCGATTGCCTCTTACCTGGTTGCATTTGCGGTAACCAAATTTGCTGTTTTAAAAGATACGGTAATGATAGGCGGCAAACCGATGGACCTGATTGACTATGCCTACCCGGCGCAAATAATAGTAGATTATTTTAACGCCCAGCGTCCCCTCACAAAATCTGCATTGAGCCTGTTTGGCAAGCTGTTTGGCGATTACCCGTTTGCGAAAGAAAAATATGGATTCACAAGTTTTGAAAGCGGTGGTGGCATGGAGCATCAGACAAATAGTTTTGTGATCGGCCCCACCACTACACTTATTGCGCATGAAACAACTCATCAGTGGTTTGGAGACAAAATCACTTGCGCAGGCTGGCAACACATATGGTTAAATGAAGGCTTTGCAACTTATGGGCAGGTACTTTATAACCAATACAATGCCCTGGCTAACTATAAGCCTTTGCTCAAACGTTATAATGATTATATCACTTCACTCCCCGACGGCAGCGTTTCGGTAAGCGATACCACTGATGCCAGCCGTATTTTTTCTTCACGTCTTTCTTATGATAAAGGTTGCTACCTGTTGCATATGCTAAGGTGGAAATTGGGAGACAGCGTTTTTTTCAGTGGAATAAGACGGTATCTCAACGATCCTTTGCTAAAATATGGCTATGCAAAAACAGCCGATCTTCAAAGAAATCTTGAACAGGAAAGTGGAAAAAGCCTGTCCGCATTTTTTGAAAAATGGTTTTATGGCGAGGGATACCCTGTTTACCAGGTTGAGTGGAGACAGGACAGCGGCAACAATGTACTTGTCAAAATCAATCAAACCACATCTCACCCCTCTGTTACATTTTTTGATATGCCTATACCGGTTCAATTCAAAAATAGCAGTCGTGACACGATTCTTGTGTTTGACCATGTTAAAAATGGACAGTCTTTCGTTGCTAATCCCGGCTTTACTGCAGACACAGCTATTTTCGACCCCGATTTATGGATATTGTCGCGCAACGCTGTGAAACATTCGGATTGTGATTACAGTGCCGGCGATAAAATTTTTCCATTTTACGATATTCAATGGACTCAGAACTCAAACAACTGGATTTATTTATCAGTTAACCAGACAAACGATTCAGCCATTTCAGCAGCAGAAAACATCCCTTTGTATCTTCATTTTTCAGGAAATGGAAGAGACACATCCTTTGAAATAAGAAATATAAAATATAGTACAAGTAACTGGTTAAATATTGGCTTTAAAGTAACCCGGGCATTTGTAACCACCTCCTGCTTCCTGGGTAATTACAACAGTCTGTTAAATAAAACAAGCACTTCAAATGTCAATGATATAAAAATATATCCGGTACCGGCAGTCAGCGATGTTACTATTTCGCTGAAAAATCCGTCAGATAAACAACTTGATATAAGACTATACACTGTCTCGGGACAGCTTTTGTATCAAAGAAAAATAGTTACTCCAGGGCGTGATGAGTTATTTGTAATACCAATAAACAATTTAGCCAGGGGCGTCTATATTGTACAACTGAAAAGTGAGTCGTCGATAAAAATGAGTAGAAAAATTATCAAATGACCAGAGTACGGATTTTCTTCATTACCTCCGGCTGAAAATAAAATTTTCGAAATTCATCTTTCAACTGTTCTTAACATAGATACTGACAAGGCGGCCCCTTTTTTTGACTTGTTAGTTAAATTACTGAACTTTACAGATGGGCAGGCAAACAGGGCCTGCCTGTCCGTAAATGTTGTCTCAATCATTTTTGCAGAAAAATTTGCTATGACAAACAGCCTTGACAATATTGCATACAATGAAGTAGTCAACACCGAAGGCAAAAGTTATGCTATTCTTAGAAAAGAACTGAAACCAGTGTACAGCAGGGTTTATAAAGATATCCTGAGAGGATACGCCTTTCTGTTACTTATTTTAGCCACCGATGCTATTGTTATAAGACTTGGCTATTTTGAAACTGCTATTGCATTGCCTGTAAGCGCAGTACTGATTGGTTACACGCTTGCCTATTTGCATTTATTTATCCATGCAGCCGCTCATTATGATATCCACCCCGATAAATCTAAAAACGACCAGATATGCGATCTTTTTATCGGTGTTTTTTTTGGCATTCCAGTTAAAAAATACCGGAAAATACACTGGCTGCATCATATCCATCTGGGCACAAAAAATGATTCAGAACACTCTTACTTTAATGAACTCAATATTGTGTTCCTGCTGAAAAGCATTACTGGTATTCATACCCTGTCCGTTATTCTTAGCAGGGCCAAAACCTCCGAACAACAGGAAGGCCAAAAATCATTGATTTATTACAGTTTGTATACGCTCGTATTTCATGCAACAATCCTGTCTGTTTTATTTATTGCGGGAGGGATCTTGCTTGTTTTTACCTGGCTGGTGGCGCTGATCATTTTATTTCCGGTATTTGCCACCGTCAGACAAATAATGGAACACAGGGATGTACAGGCGTCTGGTAAAGTAGATTACCGGCATACCGATCATGGCAAAGTAAGCAGGTTATTTGGGGACAGTCTGATTGACAGCAGCTTTGGCGCGGCCGGCTTTAATAAACATTTACTGCATCACTGGGATCCTGCCATATCATATACCCGCCTTGGTGAAGTGGAAAGCTTTCTAAAAAATTGTCCGGAAACAGCCGCTATTATCCGGGAAAGCAAGACCAGTTATTTAAAAACTTTTATTGCACTATTTAAACTCTGATGCTGTTTCAATCCAACGGAATATGTCCCGTTTGCAAAACCCACGGCCAACACTGGTGCACAACCCAGGATTGGGAATACCGGTCAACCACCGATTTTTATTCCTACCTGCAGTGTCCCAGCTGTTATACGTTATTTATAAAAGAAGTTAACCAGGAGGCACTATCCGCCATCTACCCGCCAAATTACTATTCCTTTTCGGGCAGGTCAGGGAGTGCTGTCTTTAAATTAAAGGATTTGTGGGATCAGCAATTCTTCACAAAAATCCTAAAAAAAATAGCAACCCCTTCCCTTGCGGTACTTGATATAGGAGGAGGAACCGGCGATGTGCTTGATACCTTAAAAAACGCTGATAAAAGAATTGCCTATACCGAAATCATCGACATTGACGCAAACGCCCGTCAACTGGCTGAAAAAAAGGGTCATGTATACGCACATACTACCATTGAGGAATATACGACAGACAGGAAATTTGATGTAATCCTGCTGCTGAATATTATTGAGCATGTTGCAAACCCTGCCCAGGTAATTGAGAAATCGGGTAACTTATTACAAAAAGGAGGGATAATCATTATAAAAACGCCCAACGCTGACAGTCTTGATGCAAGATTATTTAGAAATTATTACTGGGGCGGCCTGCATTGTCCCCGGCATTGGATTATTTTTTCGGACAAGTCATTCAGGATGATGATAGAGTCATCGCGTCTTTCACTAAATAATATCAGATTTACACAGGGAGCCCCCTTCTGGGCCTGGAGTGTCTTAAACCTGTTCAGGAAAAAAGATATCCGCCAACAGAAAAAGCCGCTGATTGAGCATCCTTTTTTTGCGCCCCTGAGCATTTTTTTTGCAATGCTGGACATTGGCAGATCTATTGCAAGCAAAACTTCGCAAATGTTCATTATACTTTCAAAACGCTAATTATTCCGAACCGTCCAACGTAAATACAATACACGATTTCATCATTTAAATGTCCCCCCCATACAAGGCATTATAACTTCTTTTATCCGGGCATATACAAAGCCATTATTCAACTATTTGAACAAATATTCTAATATTGCACCAGCATTTAACTAAAAGCCCTGCTTCATGCAAGAAATTACCATCATCCTGATACCCGTTTATAACGACTGGACATCATTGAACAGGCTGCTGGTTGAATTGGAAAAATCATTGCCAGTAAACGAAAAATCACTATTCCAGTTGCTGGTTATAAACGATGGATCATCTGAGCCCGCCTGTATCAATACTGGCAGATTTTCTACAGCAAAAATCGTTCACCTTACAGCCCGGCTAGGGCACCAAAAAGCCATTGCGGCTGGCCTGTCTTATATACATCACCATTTAGCCTGCAAAAATATACTGATAATGGATGCCGATGGCGAAGATCAACCGGAAGATGCAATAAAACTGCTTAACAATGCCGCGATACATCCTGAAGCACTTATTATTGGTAAACGCATTAAACGCAAAGACGGATTTACATACAAAATTTATTACAGGATCTATAAACTATTGTTTCGTCTGTTAACGGGTAGACAAATCAGCTTCGGTCATTTTATGGTAATTCCTAAAAAGAATGCAGACAGGCTTGTATACCTAAGTGATATCTGGAATAACCTGGCAGCAACCGTACTAAAATCAGAAATGCCCAATATAAAAATAGATACCAATAAAGGAGCCCGGTATGATGGAAAATCAAAAATGAATTTCAATTCGTTATTATTACACGGCCTGGGGGCCATCAGTGTTTTTATAGATAGCATTTCCGCGCGACTGCTTAGCTTTTCATTAATTATTATCAGCACATCGTCTGTTGTCATATTATTCATCCTGGGAATAAAATGGCTGACAACACTGGCTATTCCGGGATGGGCTTCTGTAATTTTATCTACGATTATTATTGTATTGCTCCAGGGATTTTTGCTTTCCCTTTTTACCATTTTTCTTTTTTTATCATCTCAGTCTTACCGGAAATTTATACCAGCCCGCCACTATACAGATTATATTGATGAAGTTAACTGATACCAAATGACAGAAAGCCTGATCTATAGCGGCAGGGAACTGAAACTCTTCAGCAAGGCCAAAAATTGGAAACAATACTTTTGCCGTTTTATTATACCGCACATAAAAGGAAGGGTACTTGAAGCCGGTGCGGGCCTGGGTTCTATGACTTCTTATCTGAACAAAACCCCGGGATTAGAATGGGTATTGCTTGAACCTGATGTAACAATGGCCAGCCTGTTGAAAGAAAAAATTGCAACAGGAATAATCAATAGTGGTTGCACTGTAATAAATGGCACTATTGATAATGCAGGCAATGTTCCATTTGATACCATTATCTATATTGACGTTCTGGAACATATAGAAGACGACCATACAGAGATAATAAAGGCAGCCGCGTTGCTGAACCCCGGAGGCAAATTAATTGTATTGTCGCCGGCTTTTCAGTTTCTTTTCAGCCCTTTTGACAAAGCAATTGGGCATTACAGGCGTTATTCCAAAAAGAGTCTGCAAAAAGTTATAGAAGGTCGCATGAAGAATATTTCCATACATTATCTTGATACTGCCGGATTCTTTTCTTCTCTTGCAAACAGATTATTCCTGAAACAAGAATATCCTTTGGAAAAACAAATTATTTTCTGGGACAGATTTCTTATACCGGTCTCTGTTTTCCTGGATAAGATTTTCTTCTATTCTTTTGGAAAAAGCATTTTAGGCATATGGGAAAAATAAGGTGGGCATGCCTTTGAAACCCTGAATCCGCGGCCCAATTGCAAACAACGCAAATTGTACCAGGTTAGATTTCTTTTACCTGTGTCTCACCGCATAATATTCATTTTTTTGCTTAATATTACATTTATTCAGCAATAACTTACTAACTGATGCAGCAGCGATTGTTAAATGGCTTTTCATGGTATTCAATCACTATAAATAAAATAATCTTCTACACCTGCGGCATCACATTAGCAGTACTTTTTCTGGAACGATTAGGCATCATTTTCTCGTATGAGGGATACACCGCAGGGATAGATAACAATTTTGACTACCCAATCATTAGATCCCTGGCCGGTTATTCCTTATATCCCAATCCATCAGCTTATCCTTTTGCGGTTAACCCATATACCCCATTGTTCTTTATTGTCTGCAAGTGCGCAGCCGTAATTTTTCACATAAATGCCATAGATACTATTTCCGTTTACAGAATAAGCAGATCTGTTGCTCTTCTGGCAGATACGGGAACCGGTATACTCATATTTCTCATTGTACGAAAGTTCCTGAAGGCAGGCACAATGCTTACGATTTCAGTTATAGCGTTGCTTTTTACCATCATTTGTTTTCTGGGCTACACCATCAACAGGTCAGATTCGTTATTTCTGTTTTTTTATTGCGGTACTTTGTTCGTTTTAATAAAACGTTCCTTTGCAGCTAACAGGATGCAACCCCTGGTAATTGCAGTTTTGACAACGCTTTGTATCTATTCAAAACAAAATGGAATCAGTCTGCTGCTGCTGGTTCCGGTATGGTTTGCACAGGAAAAAGACTACCGTTCTCTTTTACAATTCCTGCTTCTTACGTTTGTTTTCTGCGCCGGGCTGTTTGTATATTTTGAGTATTATTACACGAATCACTTTTTTTCTGAACACATTATAAATGCACTCAAAAACAAAATCGACCCAAGGTGGTTTTATGTTTATGTTTTTAAACTGACCGCCGGCTCATACCTGACTTTACCACTCGCTGCCGCACTTATCACATCAGTCAAATCAATCGCCGAAAACAGCAACCAATTACTGAAAAAACTAGGCTGGTTTTTTATTCTGCAGTTCTTCTTTTCCACTGCGCTTTGTTTCAAATGGGGATCTTCACAGGGTTACTATAATGAAAGTTTTTTAACTGCTTTTATAGTAATAACTGCTTTTTATAAAAGTACTGTCTCACCCAAGCTGCATTTATTTGTAAAAATGGTGGGTATGTATACTTACCCGGCACTCCTGGTGATGCTTATACATGTAACTGCACAACTTTTTTTCTTTTTTTTAAACAGCAAAACCGAGGCAAAAGGCAAATTCGATGAGCAGGTGGAAGTAAGCAACTATATCAGAAAAGAAATCGGAATACAAAACCGTTATGTGATTGATTTAAGCGGGGCAGATTTTAATTTCTTTAAGAACCTGTTGTATAAAGAATCTGCAGCACCTAATATGGATGCAGTTAGTTGCTGCACACTGCCTGCCGGGATATTTGATTATTCCGGGCTATTATCAGACCTTAAAACGGGGAAAATCCTGTTTCACATTGAAGGGAAAGATTTTTCACACGATTCACTATGGGGGGTAGACATACGGCACTTCAAAGAAGACACAACGTTTAATTCTTACAGGATTTATAAATACGATCCTTTAAAATTAAAACAGTAATATTTCTTAAAGATTGCCTCTGTCATACAGCATCACAATGAAGAAAAGATTTTTTTTCAGTTAATTTTATCGATTACCTATTTTTAATCAAATGGAAATAAATAACACATTAAGTATATTAATATGCTGTTACAATGAAGAAAAAACCATTATTGAATTACTGGAAAAAATTTTTCGTGTGCATCTGATTAATAATACTTCTAAAGAAATTATTGTTATTGATGATGCTTCCACGGACCAGACTTTTTCACGCCTGAAAAGCTATATGGATACAAACAGCCATTTGCCGATAACATTATACCGCCAGGAGAAAAATACCGGTAAGGGGGGGTGTCTGAAGGTGGCCATATCGAAAGCAAAAGGCAATATTTTCGTAATTCAGGATGCAGACCTGGAATACGATCCTGCAGATTATAACAGGCTTTTACAACCGATCATGGATGGCCATGCAGATGTAGTATATGGTTCCAGGTTCAGGGGAAGTGAGCCGCACCGTGTTTTATTCTTTTTTCATACTATTGGAAATAAATTCCTGACTTTTCTTTCCAACCTTTTTACCCAGCTTAATCTGACAGATATGGAAACCGGGTACAAAATGTTTAAAGCGGATATTTTGAAAAAGATAAGCCTGCACGAGAAACGTTTTGGCTTTGAGCCTGAAGTAACCGCAAAAATAAGCCGCATAAAAAATATACGGATTTATGAAGTGGGTATCTCTTACTATGGAAGAACGTTTGAGGATGGGAAAAAAATAAGCTGGAAAGATGGCGTACATAGTATTTTCTGTATTTTAAAATATAATTTATTTTCCCGGAAATGACCAGTTTACCAGTCAACAAAGATGTTACGGGTGCGGAAACGCTAGACATCATTTCTACGGCGGAAAAATTCAACCGCTGGATGTATGAGGAAATAAAACCTCATTTAAAAGGGCGGGTGCTGGAACTTGGCAGCGGAACGGGCAATATCTCCAGGCTCGTGCTTGAAGATAAATTCAACACTGTTCTTTCAGATTATAACAATACATACCTACACGATCTTAAAAAAAAGTTTTCGGGCTACCCTAATCTGGAGAAAATACTATCCATCGATCTGCAGGATCCCCAATTCGAAAAAAATAATGAATCTTTACGTGAAAAATTTGACAGCATTTTTCTTTTAAACGTAATCGAGCATTTAAAAGACGATGTAGCCGCTGTGGCCAACTGCAGGTATATGCTTAAACCGGGCGGCCATCTTATTTTACTGGCACCCGCATGGCGCTTTTTATTTTGCGGGCTTGATAAAAACCTGGGCCATTACAGAAGGTATAACATCCATTCTCTTGGCCACTTATTAGCGGAAAACAAACTATCCGTCATTGAAAAAAAATATTTTAATCTTGCCGGCATCAGTGGCTGGTATATATGGGGTAAAATCCTAAGAAAACAACAGCTGGGGCGGAGTAGTATGAACCTGTTTAACAGGTTTGTACCTTTTTTCCGCCTGGCAGACCGCATCTTTTTAAAAAAAATTGGCTTATCGGCCATTGCAACAGGAAAAAAAATATAAACTATGTTGATAACACTGCTTGCATGGATGTATATCAGCTTTCTTTGCCATGCATGGGGCGTTTTGTCTATAAAGATCCTGTCTAAAATTGCCGGTAATCAGGCCCGGCATGCCTATGGTTTCAGTATCACCTGTTTGGTAGGTTTAGCGGCTATTGCCGCCGTGGCCCAGGTTATTTCTCTTTGTACAGGGCTAAGCAGTTTACCCATTCAGGTTTTATTCTTTATACCTGCTGTATATGTATTATTCCTTTATGAAAAACCACGTTTGTTTTTACATAAACTACGATCTCTTATTCAAAATACCCATGCTGCAGTTATATTCTTGTTTGCAGCCGCCCTGCTGATGGTGCTGGTTATGGGCGTTTATTCAATTAGTCACCCCGATACCATTGCCTATCATGCACAATCAATAAAATGGGCAGAGCGATACCGCGTGATTCCGGGCCTGGTACACATCAATTACCTGTATGGTTTGCAGAATAGCTGGTTCCTGCTTTGCGGTCTTTTTAGTTTTTCGTTTACCGGTACCAATGCTCTTACTTTTATTAACACAACTGTTCTGGTTTGGCTGTTAATTTTCCTGGCGCAAAAAATAAATGCATCAATCAGAAAACCGGTCAATGCGTATGTTGCGTTTTTGTGGTTACTGCTGTTGTTCATTCATATCTGGACCTACACTCAAATAAGGCTCACCGCTACTTCCGCCAGTCCTGATTTTATTGCCACTATTTATATATTGCTGATCGTATTCTTATGTATGCAATATAGGCCGGCTGCCGAAAACCTGCCTTTGATTACCTTTCTGTGTTTTTTTACTTTCACCATCAAGCTATCTGCCCTCCCGTTAATACTGCTGGTTGTGTATCTGCAATATCCATTCAACCGTACCAAATTTTTTTCGGGTGTATTGATGGCTATAGTGATCATTGTTCCTTTTTTAATCCGCAATGCCATCACTTCCGGTTACCTGCTTTATCCTCTCGCTTTTCCTGACATTATTAACGCAAACTGGAAGTATAACAGCCAACACCTGGATTTTATTAATAAATATATTACCGCGTTTGCCAGGACCCGTAATGATCTTGCGGCCGCCAACCAGCCTTTCGGCTCCTGGATTCAAACGTGGTGGCAACTGCTCTACCTGGCTGACAAGCTGGTGATAGCCGTTCAATTTTTTGCAATTATCCTTTTCATCTCTAATTACTGGAAAATTACTGCCGCAAATAAAATGAGAAGAAGCCTGATCTTTATTTCTTTATCCGGCGTTCTTTTTTGGTTTTGGAAAGCACCGGACCCGAGATTTGGAGCAGGTTTTTTATTGTCATTCCCCGCCCTGGTTGTATGCAGCGAGCCTTTTATTAAAAAAACAGCCAGTTTATTTCAACCGCGGCGTATGGTTATTTTATTAAGCATGTTGCTGGGAACAGCAATATCCTGCTATACAATGTATCGTCTTTTCTATTATTTTAAGCCAACAGAACTGGTTTCGCCTGAAGGGATAATTCTGCCATACAAATCAACCTGCTATCACGAAATCAACACCTGTATTCCGCTGATTAATAATGGCAATAAAAATGTATTGATTGTTTCTGACACAGCCCCAAACCGCCATTTTGATTTTCGCGGAACGACCGTAGAACAGGGCTTTAAAGCAACAGAACATAAATAAAGACGGCTGCCCGCGGGCAGCCGTCTTTATTTATGTTCTTTATTATTATTTCATCAGGTACATCTTGCCGTATCCCTTGTTAAAAAACTTATCTGTATTATCACCATTGTCTGTAAACTTATCCATTTTTTTCCCATTAAGTGTGGTAACAAAACGATAAAGATAAACGCCATTCGCCAATCGCTGACCAAACTGGTCGGTACCGTCCCATTTGTATTCAGTAATATTCCTGCCTATATGCAGCGGCCCGAGCTCTTGTTTAGTTATCTCCTTCACAATTTTTCCCGTAATTGTTAAAATCTGAATCTTCATATTGTCCGGTACTTCAGTTCCGGTTATCGTAAATACAAAAGCAGTAGACGTAGTAAATGGATTGGGGAAATTAAGCATGTTGCTTATCATTGGTTTACTGATAACCCGGAATGTTACGGTATACTGCGTTGCCCCCGCCTTATTGCCACTGGCATCTTTTCCCTTTACGATTAACTGGTATTCATCGCCACTTTCATTTACCTGGTTAAGAAATGCCGGCGAGAAATCTATGGTGGCAGAATTGTCAGAACCGCTTACTGCCGGAGTAAACCGCAACGTATCCGTATTAAACTGGTAGCTACGTAGTGTGTTGTCAGGAAACTTTACCTGTACAATCAGGTTAGATGTGTCGGTCAGCAACAGGTATTTGGCGTCGTCTTTCAGTTTAATCTGTATATGAGGTTTGGCAGACACGATATCCCTGTTGAGAATGTGAACATTATCAAACGTTACATCAAGCAGCGGATTTGTTTTGTCTGGCTTCACATAAAAATTACGGTACAAAAAGTTATTATAGTGATATTCTTCCGGCTGGTCACCATCCGGATTGAATTCAATATACAGTGTATTTAACCCGGGGTAGTCTTTTGTATCAATCTGGTAATCCACATGTACAGAGTCTGCTATTGCGAGTGGCTTTTGTTTAGGCAATGCGATCGTATGCGAAACATTGTTATGATCGATGATATACATTTTAACCTTTAAACTATCGAAGGCTGCGGCACTGATATTCTTAAAGGCCAGCCCGAAATTAAGCTTCTCGCCAATGTCGAGTGAGTCTACCAGTTTGGTTGCGTCCTTGGTTTTGAAATATAAATTAGGTATCACTGCACCTTCAGGAACCTCGTCATAATTTATTCTCCAGTATTTTAGCTGGTAAGGCGTTTGGGTAATGGAATCGCTATTGCGCATTTTCATTTTCAGGTACGGAAATTGTGCCGCACTTACACCGGAAAGATCAAAATCCTGCGCTGTTGTATCCAAAGTATAAAGAATATTTTCCCCACCCGATGGCGTAACGCCTATAATATTTACAGTTGGATTATCATGGGAAGGAGCTTCTACGCTGCTTCCCCTCCAATGCATCATTTTCCACGCTTTGGCCGGTCCAAAAACAGGAGAAGTAATATATCCCAGCGTATCAGGTGTGTAACAGTCAACAGACATGGAAATAAGATCATAAATAGACTGTGAAAACAATGTTTTCGGTGAAAAATTGTTTTGCGCATTTTTCTTGAACATGAAAATAAATGACCGTGGCCTGTTAAAAGAATCCACTGTTATGAATCCCTGGTTAAATAATTTATGGTACAATGAATTACCAGGCCCAAACAACGCGGTATCTGATTTCCATACATCAGCATATGTATTACCTGAAACGGCAGGATTGGAGTTGGTTCTTACAACAACAAAGGATCCATCCGGTATTGAATCGACAAAATCCATAGCTTTCTTTCTCGAAGCGCTGCTGCCGAGCAGGTATTCAAAGTTGTATTGCCTGTTTGTGCCACAGGTCGAGTTCAAACTATTATATAAACCGCCACCCGATGTATATACGTTGGACATGGGTTTAAATGTTCCCGGGCTCATCACCTGGAAAATAAGTTCGTCG
>Ga0105246_10001600_pt1 | contig 13491 bp, 8 predicted proteins | sample KBSM64metaG_FD_99694 | JGI IMG/M metagenome (GOLD analysis project Ga0105246, IMG submission 99694) | Miscanthus rhizosphere microbial communities from Kellogg Biological Station, Michigan, USA - KBS M6-4 metaG | ecosystem: Host-associated > Plants > Roots > Rhizosphere > Soil | place: Michigan...
ACCGTTTGAAGGATCAGGGAGTACGGTTTTTCACCGTGCCGGTCGGCGCTACAGCAGACCGTGCTGTTTTCTCAGCCCTCGCCACTTCGTCGGGCGGGACTATGTTTGACGCTCCGTCGGGCGACGAATTACCCGCGATCTATGCGGAACTGTTTGCGCGTTTCCGTGGTGAATCTCTCACGCTGCCGCGCACGCAGTCTGCGGTCGGCGGGCAGATTATCAAGCATCACGCGAGTCGGAGTAATGCGTTTCAGCTTCCTGTGCAACAAGAGTTTCCGATCCCGGTTGAAGGCGGCGGACAACGTCTCAACGTTTTTCTCTCCGCGCGAAATCTCGACGCTACCACCTGGGACCCGGGCTTTCGCATCCTTGGTCCAGGCGGCGAGGTGATCACAGATGCGGATCCGTCGATCGTCCGCGACCGCTATTACAGGTTGGCCAAGATCAATTTGCCGGCGCCAGGCACATGGAGGTTACAGATCTTCTCCAAGACCGGAACCGACCAGTTGTCATTTGTGCTGGCCCATGTTGAGAATCCCGGACCTGACTTCTTCATTGATGCATCGCCACGGATCGTAACTCCGGCGCAGCCGGTTTCGATCTCAGCGTCGATTTCGTTTGGCGCCGATATCGAGGGTCCGATTTCGCTGAGTGGGACCGTTCGACGCCCGGATGGTTCACTGGTTCCGGTCTCCTTCCAGCGTAACGAACTCGGACGAACTTACATCGCGACCTTTAATTCGTTCGCTGGTCGGGGCATCTATGAAGTCAATGCGAGCGCGGTTGTAGGTGCCGGCGCACACGCTGCGAGAGGCGAGCCGATCTTCAGCGGGCCGGAAATTCCCACGATTAATGTTCGACCCTTTACTCGTAACGCGCGAACGGCGTTTTTCGTCAACGATCCCAATCAACCGCCGTGTCTGAGCAGTGATTGTGACAACGATGGAATTCCCAATGGGGTGGAAGGGCCGGGAGACTTGGATGGCGATGGACTTCCTAATCCTCGAGACGACGACGCTGATGGTGACGACGTCCCGGACCGAACTGAAGGAACCGTGGACACTGACGGGGACGGAAAGCCGGACTTCCTCGATACCGACTCTGACAACGACGGCATACCCGATAGCCAGGATCCGGATCGAACACACGTATCGGAACAGAAACGTGCGTTATGGCTGAGCTTTCATCTGGGCCATAACTTTCCGCTTGGCTCATTCAGGAAGACTTTCAATTCAGGTCCGAGCATCACGGGCGATGTGGAATTCCAGTTTAACCGCCGGTACTCACTTTACGGCATGCTCGGATACCACTACTTCAACGATAAAGACAATGTTGGTCCGGATCTGACTTACACGAACGCGTCACTCAATTTGAGAGCGTATTTTCCTGTTTCGACGTGGCAGGGGTATGTGCAGGCTGGACCGGGCGTCTACCATCCGAACTTCGGACCTAACAGGTTTGGATTCAACGTTGGTACGGGATTGGACTTCCCGATACATCCCAAACTGGCGATCGAGCTCGGGACCGATCTGCACGTCGTTAATCCAGGCGGACGAAACCGAGTCTTCATTGACCCGAAGCTCGGGATCAAGTTCCGGTTCTAACTATTCAAAACCCAGAAGCACGAAGAGCGTTGCTCTTCGTGCTTCTCTACTTAGTCGCTTAGTCACATTAGTCGGACTTTGCACAAGAGGTTGCCGTGAGCCTGCGAAGCAGGCGGAAGCGTAAAGCCTGGGGCGCAAGCCCCATGATTTTTTTCCCAAAGTTGCCGTCAGCCTGCGAAGCAGGTAGAAGCGTAAAGCCTGGGCGCAAACCCCATGATCTTTTTCCAAAAGTTGCCGTCAGCCTGCGAAGCAGGTGGACCCGTAAAGCTTGGGGCGCAAACCCCATGATCTTTTTCCCAAAGTTGCCGTCAGCCTGCGAAGCAGGCGGAAGCGTAAAGCCCTGGGGCGCAAAACCCCAGGATCTTTTTCCAAAAGTTGCCGTCAGCCTGCGAAGCAGGTGGACCGTAAAGCCTGGGGCGCAAACCCCAGGATCTTTTTCCCACGGTTGCCGTGAGCCTGCGAAGCAGGCGGAAGCGTAAAGCCTGGGGCGCAAGCCCCATGATTTTTTTCCCAAAGTTGCCGTCAGCCTGCGAAGCAGGCGAAAGCGTAAAGCCTGGGGGCGCAAACCCCATGATCTTTTTCCAAAAGGTGCCGTCAGCCTGCGAAGCAGGCGGAAGCGTAAAGCCTGGGGGCGCAAACCCCATGATCTTTTTCCAAAAGTTGCCGTCAGCCTGCGAAGCAGGCGGAAGCGTAAAGCCTGGGGCGCAAGCCCCAGGATCATTTCCAAAAGAAAGCCCCGAGCCCGTGAAACGGGCGACAGCCGATTCACCTTTAAGGCTGTCGCCCGTTTCACGGGCTCAACAACATTTTGTTTATTGATCCCTGGGGCTTACGCCCCAGGCTTTATGCTTCCGCCTGCTCCGCAGGCTAAACACTGCACCTTAGGCAGGCTAACACTGCACTTTTTGCGCAGAGTGCTTAGTCTGCACAAATAATCCCGCCCACTGCTGTGGGCGGGATTCAGGACTTTCGTGGCAAAGCGTTGCTCTTCGATTCTCCAGCGCCGGAACACTCACGCATTAGATCACAATCGGCATGCACGGGATCTCATCCGTTGTTGGACCACTGATGAATTCCAACCTGAATTGTTGGTCGCTTCGGATCGAAGCCCCGCTGTGTTCCAGCACCTCGTAGTAGTAAGCAAACTCGTCGTGAGCAGCTGCAGTTGTGATCGGCGGATCGTTCAGCAACACGACCGTGTAGGTCGTTCTCGGCTCATGACGATCTACTCGTCGCGGTAACCTGTATTCTCGGGTCTCTCCGTCTTCGTCCCAGGTAATTTCCAGGTGACTTCTGTCGGGCAGATTGATTGCCGCCGCCAGATCGGCTGAGAAGCGATGAAGGGGTCTCGGGGGGATTGCTCCTTTCACCAGCTGCGGGTTCAGTTCCTTGTTGCTCAGACTAGACGTGTAAAGAATCCCGGTATTCAATTTCGCGATCGGACGAGCATCGCCGTTGAAATCAACATCGGTCCCTTGTATTTCTCGCATGTTGAGTGCCCACCGAAAATCGAGTTCATCATTAGCATTACTACTGCGGTCGAACAGTGTGGTGGTCGGTATGAATGCCCTGACGCCAGGGACGGGCGCCGTGGTCGCAATGGACGCAGTGGGCGGGATAAAGTTGATTCCTAATTGCCCCGTCAGAGGTCCCGTCAAGAGGCGAACGAGGCTCGGTGGCCGATCGGGTTTACTAACGATCACCATCGCCTGAAATGAATGAGTCTCGCTTAATCGATGGATGCCGATTTCACAGCTGTCGCCTGCGCCCGGTTTGAGCAACATGAGTCCCGCGAATTTTATAGTCACGCTGGCATTAGTTGCCGGTGGAGTTGGGGTTGGTGTAAATGCCATTTTATTCGCTCCTTTGAATTAGTCTCTGTTCCAATGTTGAATGACTGGCCGCAGTCAAACATTTCTGCGGTGACGGTATTTTGTTGACAGACCATGGTAGTGCGACTAATCTTCGTCTCGATTTCCTTGCGAACACGTAGCGGCAGCTTCTCACTTTCGATTTCATTTTCTGGATACATTTCGGTGTGAGCCGAGGGTAGTTGTGGTAACGGTTTCGGATCGCATTTTTTGTGTTCACTCGTTACGTTCCTGATGAAGAGAGAGCGTCCCCCGACACCTGAAGAATTTGAAAAGCTGCTTGCCTGGCTTCATCCGGACCGCAATGAGGCCGGAAGCATCTTTAATGATACTAATAAGCGGTTGATCAGATTGTTCCTCTCACGCGGGTGTGTTGATGCAGAAACTCTTGCCGATGAAGTCGTTAATCGTGTGGCGGTGAGGATCGACAAGGTACGGAAGACCTATCCTGATCCGATGCGCTGCTTTATTGGCTTCGTCGACCACGTTGACCGGGAATACAAGCGGGAGGAGCTAAAGATTCGGAGTCTCATAGAGCCTCAACGTCGTCCCTCCGAAGAACTTGAAAGGGAGGATCGGTGCCTGGAACAATGCCTCGAAAGCCTGGAAAAACCCCAACGACGACTCTTTGAGAACTACTTTCAAGGAGAAAAGCGCGCCAGAATCAATCGCCGGAAGCAACTGGCTATTGAATTCGTACTCACTCAGAATGCCTTGAGAATTCGTGCTTTTCACTTGCGAAAGGAACTGCACGAATGCATAACACAGTGCCTTCAAGAGAGCGGGTGACGAAACAATCCGGTATGAACGCTCATACAAGTTAGCTGGGTTTTAACGGGAGAGGCTTTTCGACACATGGCGCGACGACATCACGACCAGAATACGATCAGGCGTTATCTCCTAAAAAAACTCTCTGACGCTGAACAGCAGGACGTCGCCCTCCGCATTCTCACTGAAGATAAATTTTCCGCAGAACTGGAAATCGTCGAAGACGAACTGATAGATGAATACGTCGCCAACGAACTTTCATCCGCTGACCGGACAAGATTTACACAAGACTTTCTCACAACCCCTGAGCGCCTTGGCAAACTAAAGTCGGCGCAGGCAATAAAACGATATCTCGGCAGAGTTACTCCCGAGCCACAACCAAAGCGGAGCCAATTCACGTTCTTGCCGAAATGGCCGGCACTTTCATTTGCCCAAGGACCAGACTTAGCCGCTGTTTTTTCATCCCGAACCGCGTTCGCCATCACTCTGCTGCTTGTAGCGGTTGCGGGTGTAACCATTTGGCGAGTCGCTTTCTATAAATCCGATCTCCAGAAAGGACTCATTGCACTCAACGACGCCTATCGGCAGGAGCGCCCCATCGAAGCGCGTGTCTCCACTCTCGATCACGCGCCGTTTGGACTTACACGCGGCGATGCACCAGTGCCGGTGAACACTTTCGAATTGGACCGCGCCCAACGCTTCTTATCCGACGCCGAAAAGGATCGGGCCGACGCCGCTTCAGCACACGCGCTCGGCAAACTCCACCTCATGAGTAAAGAATTCGACAAAGCAATTGAGTATCTCGAGAGAGCAGCGAAGTCTGATTCGAAGAATCCGCAGATCTATGCAGACCTCGGTGCGGCCTATTTGGAAAAAGGCCGGCTTGAATTAGACATAAGCAAATCCAAAGAGCCCAATCAGCAGTCAGGTAAAGGCCTCGCGGATCTCGGTCATAGTCTCGAGTATTTGAAACAGTCTCTTGAACTCGATCCGAATCTGCTCGAAGCGCTTTTTAATCGTGGCCTCGTTCATGAACAACAGGGTCTCTACCAGGAAGCTGAAAATGATTGGCGCGCCTATATCGACAAAGATTCGACTTCGCAATGGGCCGTCGATGCCAGACAAAAACTCAAATCTCTCCAGGACAGAAAGAATCGCGCATCGCAAGACACTAAGTTTGAAACTTTCATGACCGCCCTCGCCAAATTCGACAAGGCGACAGCATGGGAGATTTACCGGCGTAGTTATACCAGGTCGGGGAACCTAATAACCAATTTTCTGGTGGACCAGTTCCTTGCCAGCGAGCCTGGTCCCCTGTCCGATGAAAATGTGGTGGCGCTTCACGACGTGGCCGAACTCGAAACCCGCAATGCCGAAGATTCATTCACTACGGATCTCGGGCGCGTCTACAGTTCGACAACACCGCAAACAAAGATGCTCCTGTTAGAGGCACGGCGTCAGATTAATGACGGGTACAAGGCATTTGACCAATCAAATTTCCCCAAAGCCGCTGAGTTGTTTGTAAGCGCACAAAAAACGTTCGATCAGGTCGGAGATCTCCCCGAATCCCTTGCTGCCGGAATCCCGATTGCTCACGTCAAGGCGCTTGATACGGATTCGGAGGGACAGGAAGTAATCGCAAAAGTGATTTCGGCCTGCGAGGAGAAGCGATACAAGTGGCTGCTCGGACAAGCTCTCGTAAAGCGAGCTCATATTCAATCCAACCTCAATAACTACTCGGACGCAATTGACGACAGCCATCGCGCGTTGAAGATCTTCGAGGAGTTGAAAGACCTGAACGGCATGTTCGTCAGCTCCAGCCAGTTAGCCAATCTGCATTTCTTAATAGGTGACTATGAGACGTCGTTTTCGTATCTCAAACGAGCGATGACCATCTCCGAGGAACAAGATGCTCCTGCAACGCAGCTTTGGAGCATCTACATGGCGGCCTCAATGAATCTCAGTGCGCAAAAACTCTACCGAGCCGCACTCGACTATCAGCATGAGGCATTACAGATCGGGTTAGCTGCAAAGATTCCTGTCTACATCTCTCGTGCTTATCAGAATATCGGGTTGACTTACGGAGCGCTGCACAAGTTCGACCTGGCTTTCGAAAATATTCGCCGCGCATACGAGCAGGGTAAATCTCGCGAAACAGAACGCGACGGGAAAAACATGATGGCCAATGCTTCACTTCAGCTCGGCAATCTGTACCGAGAATCAGGAGATGAAACCAGTGCGCTCGCCGCATACGACGAGAGCTCACGGTTGTATGGAGAGATCGATTTCGATCACTACAGTTATCCCGCTCACAAAGGTAAGTTTCTTTCCTATCTGGCTCAGAACAATGACGCTCTGGCGGAGCAGGAGCTGGAGATCATCCTCAACCTCTTTGATAAGTATCGAGAAAAAATTGTTGAGGACCGGCAGGCGAGTTATTTCTTTGATAAAGAACAAGACATCTGCGATCTCGCAGTCAATTTCACTTACTTTCGACTGAACGACCAGCACCGCGCCTTCGACCGCTCCGAGATCTGCCGCGCCCGCAATTTGCACCTTCTAATGAAGCACGGTGCGAAAGTCACTCCCGGCGCGAGCGGAATGGATTTACGATCTTCACAGCCGCGCGAATCCGGAAGTGCATTACCATTAACCGGAGCCGAGATTCAGCAGCAAGTTCCGGAGCAGGTCCAGATCGTTCAGTACGCAGTCCTTGAAAAGAGATTGCTCGTTTGGTGTATAAGCCGCGGATCTGAGCCCTTCACGAGGTTTGTCGAAGTCGATTCCGCCACTCTGGAAGACCTCGTCAAAACAGCTCTCAAACAGATCAAACAGCGAGACGATAAGAGTAGTGCGGACAGTTTAAAGCGGCTTTATGATCTTTTGATCGCACCGATTAGTAATCAATTGAACCCTGATAAGGTGCTCTGCTTCATTCCAGACAAGACTCTGCATTACCTGCCGTTCGGCGCCTTGATGTCGACGGCTTCAGGACATTACCTGGCGCAGGACTATCGCCTGATGATTTCACCGAGCGCGACGATCCTCATCGAGTCGAGTAACAGATCTCAGGCGCGATCGTCTTTCCAGGAAGAGCGACTTCTTGCCGTTGGAAATCCAAACTTTGACCGTTCCGCCAATCCGAATCTCTCAGACCTGGCAAGCGCAGAGGGAGAGGTGAAAGAAATAGCGCGGGGCTATCCTCTACACGCACGCGTTTTGATCGGACCTCAAGCTACGCGAAAGTCAGTTATGGACGAACTGCCGCGGGCGCAGGTCGCTCATTTTGCAGCGCACTACCAGATTGATCCTCAATCGCAACTCTCGTCGAAAGTGCTGCTCTCGCCTGAACCCGGAGACTGGGCACACGCGCAGCTCTCCGCCTTGGACTCGGGCGATATTTATCAGATGGATCTGACGCGCACCCACCTGGTAGTTCTCTCAGCATGCCAAACTGGAATTGAGCAACAACTTCGCGGCGAAGGTCCGATCGGCTTTGCGCGATCTTTCCTCGTGGCTGGGGTGCCGGTCGTGGTGGCTAGCCTGTGGCCGGTTGATTCAGAGGCGACGTCTGAGTTGATGATCCTGTTTCACCGCTTCCGCCGGCAGAACCACCGCTCCACCACCGAGGCATTGACTCGCGCACAGCAGGAAATAATGACCCGCGAAAAATACGCCCACCCGTATTACTGGGCCGGTTTCACTGCCATCGGCGGCTACTCCGAGTTCTGAGTTCCAGCGAATCGCACAAATGTCGGATCGAAGCCTGCGAAGCAGGCGGAAGTATAAAGCCTGGGGCGCAAGCCCCAGGATCAAAGTCAATTCAAATTGCGAGCCCATGACAATGGGTGACAGCTGCTTGCCACAAATGATCAATATTGTCGCGATCCGCTGTCGCCCACATTCGCGGGCTTGAATATCTGGGGTGTGCTTTGGTCACTGGGGCTCGCGCCCCAGGCTTTATGCAGCCCGTTGCTCTGCAGGTTTCCAATACCATTAATCATTTCCTCACTAACCAGAAACGCTTTCGCCTTCCCCGCAGGCTTCCACCCCACCACCACGAATTTATTTCCTCAACAATCAGAAACGCTTCCGCATTGCCATTCATTAGAGATAGAGGGACCCAGAAAATCTAATTTCCCACCAAGGAGCTTTGTATGAACGAAGAGCAAAAGCTTTTTAAAAACCCACCCAATCGCAAAGGGCCTGTCAAACTGACACCAGCCAACAAGAGACCTAGTCTAAGTGGATTCATCATCATTCGATTACCACCGGGCGCGCCCATTCGTGGTGGCGACCTGAGAAAACGAGAGGGCACGAAGAGGTTGCCACAGCTGACGCGTCTTCTTAGCCAACATCCGAAGGTGGTTACTCGACCTGTAGTTCGCAGCGTTAATGCAGAGCAATTGCTTAAACTGGAGCAGGAGGCCAAGTTCACTCAGTTTCCTCCCCTTCAGAGTCTTACGAGCTATTGGCGGCTTGACTGTCGCGGACTGACAACGCCGATTGAAGAGTTACTTAAAGAAATCCAAGTGCATTCTGAAGTAGACCACGCATACCTGGAGAGAGTTGCTCTTGACCCAACAGTAATCGACACCGACGACACGTATGCCATCGATCAGGATTACCTCGATCCTTCTCCCATCGGGATCGGCGCGCGCTGGGCATGGACACAACCTAACGGCGAAGGCGCCCGTGTCGGATTCGTGGATCTGGAAGAAGATTGGAATCTCGATCACGAAGATCTGATCGCTAAGAGTCCGAGGCTGAGTTACGGCGATAACCGTTACGTGGTGGACGGGTTTTCGGGCGATCATGGAACGGCCGTACTCGGCACTGTTGTAGGCACGGACAATACGGTCGGCATTGTCGGGACTGCACCGGGAGTCACCTCGGTTCGAGTCGTTTCCCGTTTTGAAGCGCCGAGAGACACTGCGGAGAGTAACGTCAACGTTGCGAGTGCGATTGCGCATGCCGTCTCAATCATGTCGGCGGGCGATGTGCTTCTCCTGGAAGTTCAACGAAACTTCTTGCCAACAGAAACCGACGAAGTTGATTTCCACGCGATTCGTCTTGCTTCGGCCAACAACATCATCGTCGTCGAAGCGGCCGGTAACGGTAATGCAAATCTTGACATGTGGACCGACCACGCCGGTTCGCATCCGCTTAATCGCGCCAGTTGGACATCTAACGCTTTCGATTCCGGCGCAATCATGGTCGGCTCTTGTAAGTCTGCTCTGCCGCACAATCGACTCGTTGGCCTCGGCGCCGGAACTGGATCCAACTACGGATCGAGACTTGATTGTTTTGCGTGGGGAGAAGATATCGTCACCACTGGATATGGACACATTAATCCAGCGGCCGATGTCGACAGGGCATATACCGACGATTTTGGTGGTACGAGTGGTGCAGCAGCAATCATCGCCGGCGCAGCGCTGATTCTTCAGGGCATGTATCAGGAGTTTCCGCGCGGCGGGCGCCTGTCTACGACGCAGATGCGTGCGCTGCTTTCTGACCCCGCAACGGGAACACCGCAAGGTGCGGCTGTAGCAGGTCACATCGGCGTAATGCCGGATCTGCATGCGATCATCGAAACGACTCTCAGTGCCACACCCGACGTGTATCTGCGAGACCACGTCGGCGATACAGGACTGGTTCCAAGCACCGGATCGATTAGCGCCAGTCCTGACATTATCGTTCGCCCAAGGCGAGTCGCTGATCCCACTGCATCGTTTGGTGAGGGTAGCGGCACCGAGAATTCTAACTCGCTCGGTTTCGAGGTTGAGTCAGGCCAGGATAATTACGTTTATGTTCGGTTGAGAAATCGCAGTGGTAGCGCTGCCGCGAATAACACGACCGCGACTATCTATTGGAGCGAAGTCTCTACCCTCGTCACACCTGATCGGTGGCATCTCATTGGAACGACTGCCCCCATCAACGTTCCTGCTGGAGACACTCTTGTCGTAACAGAGCCCATTGTCTGGCGCGCCGCCGATATTCCGGCCACCGGTCACTATTGCTTCGTAGGGATCGTCAATCAGGCTCGTGATCTTGCGCCGCTTGTTCCAGCGCCCACTGACTGGGATGGTTTTTACGCGTTCATTCGCAACCAGAACAACGTGGCGTGGCGTAACTTTAACGTCGTTAATGAGGTGGCCGATCCGGCGTACTATCCGTTCGTGATTGCAGGTGCGCCGGACGGGAATCGTCGTTTCGATCTGGAAATCATCCAGCTACTTCCTGAACATGCAAAGGTAGTTCTGGAGGTGCCGCTGGCTCTGATGAAAGCGCTGCCACACAAATCGTTACCGAAGGCAGATCTCGATCGTAACAGAAAGGTCGCGTGTCTGAGTTTGCCTTCACTGAGCAGTGTTCCATTGAATAACGTCAAGCTCAAGAAGGGCGCACAATTTCGTTGCCGGTTGATTCTAACGGGCATGGATGGAAGGCGTTCTCAGGACCATTCAGTGGCTATTCGCCAGGTTTTTGAGGAACAGGAAGTCGGCCGCGTCACGTGGCTCTTTCAACAGCAGGACGAGCCACAGTATCAGTGAAGTCGTCGCTGCTACTTGAGATCGACGAGCCGATGCTCAATATCAGGGATTGACCGAATCTGAAACTCGGGCTCAATCGTCTTCGCGAGCTGAAGGGCTTTTTCATAAAGCGGACGCGCCTGTTGAGGTTGGCCCATATCGCGAAGAATGTCGCCCACGGCAAGTTGCGTTTGGATTGAATCGGGCGCCAACGCAACTGCCGCCTGGGCTTCCTGCAGTGCTTGATCGAGTTGTTTTGCTTCGGCGAGGTTGCGGGCTTTTTGTACTTTGCTAATCGCCGCGGCCAATGGCATGTCAAACTTTCCATCAAACACGAACACGCCGTGATCGATAACGGCCGTGGGTTTTAGCGACTTGAAATGACCGTAAGGATCCAACGATCCGGGTCCGAATTCGTAGCCGGTTAGATTGCTTGCGCTAATCAACACCGGGCCATTTATCGACGTCGGTACATCGATCGGTGTGTTCAGCCACAACGTGCTGATCGTCGGCAACGGCTTGCACGGTATGCCGTAATAGTGGGGCTCGGCGACGCCCTCCGCGAAATACAGGAACCAACATTCTTTCACTTCACGCTGATCGAGATACTGCTTGACGCTCTTCAGTTGTTGGCCCCAATCCGAATTTGAGTCGGTCAGATACTTGTGTGTTTGCGATGGTCCACCCCAGAGTTCGTTTGCATACGGGATGTAGTTTGGAAAAGCGACGAGCGATGAAGCCGCGTGGAGCAGCAGCAACACGCCAATAGCGTAACCCCACTTTCGACTCTTGTTGATTAAGACCCACGCCGCGCCGCCAATCAGCACATAGAGAAAGACGTAAACAACCAGAATGTGTCGGACACCGATGTTCATTCCGACAGTCAGTGCGACTATCAGATAGAAGATCACCGGAATAACCAGAAAAAGGATTTCTCGCCAGTGGCTCAGGCGACGCGTGGCCAGCACACCCAGAGTCAATAAAAATAAAGCCAGGACGCCAACAGTCGATTTGATCAGAAACGCGATAGGAAAGTAGAACCACACGTTGTGTGCGTATATTTTGCCCAGCACGTAGCTCGTATAGTAATTCGCAGTGAGTTTTACGTCGGTCAACCCATAGAGATACGACTCAGGAAGCAGGTGGAATCGAGCCGCAGTTCGAATCGGCCATGCTTCATAGGGCTTCAAACCTTCGACATACGCTGCCAGCGGCGGGTTTAGTTGCAGACCGTTCGGACGCGCGTCGTAGCGAAATCCGTACGTGGACCAAAGAACGAGCCAACCGATCAGCATGATGAGTGCCAGCGAACCGAGGAGCTTAAGCGACCGGGCTCTGAAGATCTCGCACAGCGCGAGCAAGAATAGAATCGGTAGCACAAGAAGACCCGTGTGCTTCACTGCGAGTACAAGTCCAACCGAAACTCCCGCCGCGACCAGCCTCAGAGCCGATGGTGACTTCACGAAGCGATAGAACATGTAAACGCTGAGGAACATGAAACAGGCGAGGCCCACGTCGGTTGTAATCAGCGCGCCGTGGGCCAGAATGTTTGGATCAAACGTAACGAGAGCGAGCGCAATAAAAGCGGAGCCCGTGCCAAACATCTCACGTGTTCCGAAAAAGACAACTAGCGCTGTAAGCAGTGTAAAAATCGCAGCGGCGGTGCGTGTCTGCGCGAGGATCTTGTCCGGATCGTTCTGGTAGAGGAGTTCCTTACCGCGCAGAAATGCGTCCTCTTTAAAGAAGCGTTCCTCGAGTGCGGGTGACTTCGGTTTCGACCACAACAATGGGAGGGTCGTAAAAAGTTTCACGAGCGGCGGATGCTCGGGATTCAGTCCGAAGTCGCCGTGAGTCCACGAGCGGTATCCGGCAAAGATGTGATTCCCCTCATCCCACGTCTGCGATTCCCGTCGCACCGAAAAGAACAGTTGCAGACTAAGAACGATCAGCAGGATGCAGACCCCGACGATTTCACTTGTATGGAGTCTCATTTAAAAGATTCAGGCTTCGTCTGTATCACGAGCATTGACTCCCGTGTCAGGCTTGGACACAGTCAGTACCACCTGCGGTAGCGGGTGGGTACATCGTAGACGCGCTCGGATCTGCACACCCACCCGCTACCGCAGGTGGTACTGACTGTATCCAAGCCTGGCGCTCGACCGTCGAGGCCAAGCTGTGTCACAACCCGTGAGCCTGCGGTACCTGCGTGACCGGCCCTGCTGGTTGCGCGAGCAAACTCTCCAGCGGCACGCCGCTCTGAAACTGTTCGAGCAATGAATCAAAGTCCACATCAACACCGATCGGGTTCGCGGCAAATGCATCACTGTGCAATAAGAAATGCGAGTGCGGGGTTTTTGTATTGGATCTTGGCTTCAAAGACCTGCTGGTACCACGCGATCATTTCGTCATACCGCCTTGTCATGTAAACCACGTGGGCCAACTTTGTCGGGGGTGCCATGTTGATTCTCCTGTCGTTAATTCTTTATCGGTCTAAGGCAAGAACTCTGGGCGTTTGCACGCATTGTAGCAAAATAATCTCGCGGGTGGTTGTTGCTCGCATGATAACCAGCAAGTTACTATTCGTGGAGTTGGTACTTACCAGCAACAACTCAGCCCACCCTATCGGCGATGACGATCTCGAGATCATTCGAAGGCTGCAAGTTCATCACGGACGCAGGCATTCCGTTTCTCACCAGCCTCCCGCGTCTCCGCGAA
>Ga0105246_10001603_pt1 | contig 13469 bp, 9 predicted proteins | sample KBSM64metaG_FD_99694 | JGI IMG/M metagenome (GOLD analysis project Ga0105246, IMG submission 99694) | Miscanthus rhizosphere microbial communities from Kellogg Biological Station, Michigan, USA - KBS M6-4 metaG | ecosystem: Host-associated > Plants > Roots > Rhizosphere > Soil | place: Michigan...
CCTCCTTCTGCTTCTCCAGCAGCTTGCGCTTACGGGAGATGTCGCCGCCGTAGCACTTGGCGAGGACGTCCTTGCGGATGGCGCGGATGGTCTCGCGGGCGATCACCCGGGAGCCGATGGCTGCCTGGATGGGCACCTCGAAGGCCTGCCGCGGGATGAGCTCGCGCAGCTTGGCGACGAGCCGCACACCGTAGGCGTAGGCCGCGTCCTTGTGGGTGATCGCGGAGAAGGCGTCGACCTTGTCGCCGTGCAGCAGGATGTCCACCTTGACCAGGCTGGACGTCTGCTCGCCGGTGGGCTCGTAGTCGAGCGAGGCATAGCCACGGGTCTTCGACTTCAGCTGGTCGAAGAAGTCGAAGACGATCTCGGCGAGGGGGAGCGTGTAGCGGATCTCGACGCGGTCCTCGGACAGGTAGTCCATGCCGAGGAGGGTGCCGCGCCGGGTCTGGCACAGCTCCATGATCGAGCCGATGAACTCGCTCGGGGCGAGGATCGTGGCGCGTACGACAGGCTCGTACACGTCGTTGATCTTGCCCTCGGGGAACTCACTGGGGTTGGTGACCGTGTGCTCGGTCCCGTCCTCCATGATCACGCGGTAGACCACGTTGGGCGCGGTCGCGATCAGGTCGAGCCCGAACTCGCGCTCCAGCCGCTCGCGGATGACGTCGAGGTGGAGGAGCCCGAGGAACCCGACGCGGAAACCGAAGCCGAGGGCGGCCGAGGTCTCCGGCTCGTAGACGAGCGCTGCGTCGTTGAGCTGGAGCTTGTCGAGGGCGTCGCGCAGCTCGGGGTAGTCGGAGCCGTCCAGCGGATACAGCCCGGAGAAGACCATCGGCTTCGGGTCCTTGTATCCCCCGAGGGCCTCGGTGGCGCCCTTGTGCAGGCTGGTGATGGTGTCACCGACCTTGGACTGGCGGACGTCCTTCACACCGGTGATGAGGTAGCCCACCTCACCGACGCCGAGACCGTCGGCGCCGAGCATCTCCGGCGAGTTGGTGCCGATCTCCAGCAGCTCGTGCGTGGCGCCGGTGGACATCATCCGGATCCGCTCGCGCTTGTTGAGCTGGCCGTCGATGACTCGTACATACGTCACGACACCGCGGTAGGAGTCGTAGACGGAGTCGAAGATCATGGCGCGGGCGGGGGCGTCCGCGACGCCGACCGGCGCCGGGATCTCCTTGACCACCTTGTCGAGCAGCGCGTCGACGCCGAGACCGGTCTTGGCGGACACCCGCAGCACGTCGTCCGGGTCGCAGCCGACGAGGTTCGCGAGCTCCTCGGCGAACTTCTCGGGCTGCGCGGCCGGCAGGTCGATCTTGTTCAGTACAGGGATGATCGTGAGGTCGTTCTCCATCGCCAGGTACAGGTTGGCGAGGGTCTGGGCCTCGATGCCCTGGGCGGCGTCGACGAGGAGGACGGTCCCCTCGCAGGCGGCGAGCGACCGCGAGACCTCGTAGGTGAAGTCGACGTGCCCCGGGGTGTCGATCATGTTGAGGATGTGCGTGTTGCCGGGCTCGTGGGTCGGAGCCCAGGGCAGCCGCACCGCCTGGGACTTGATCGTGATGCCGCGCTCGCGCTCGATGTCCATCCGGTCGAGGTACTGAGCACGCATCTGCCGCTGCTCGACCACACCGGTCAGCTGGAGCATCCGGTCGGCGAGCGTGGACTTGCCGTGGTCGATGTGCGCGATGATGCAGAAATTGCGGATCAGAGCCGGGTCGGTACGGCTCGGCTCGGGCACATTGTTAGGGGTCGCGGGCACGCAGGGTCCTGTCTCTTGAGGCGCCTTATGCCTCGGGTCGGATCGATACGTAGGTTCCATGGTCCCACGGGTGGCGACCAGGGACCGTTTTGGGCCGTCGGGACTGCCGCTGGTACCCTGGGTGGCTGTGTCTCATGCCCTCTCAGCGCGAGGCACAACTCCCAAGAAATCACCTGGTACGGGACCTGGTATCTCCTGCACGGAGTACTCCTGGCCCTGTGCCTGAACCTGAAAAGGCTCAATCAGTGGCGAACATCAAGTCCCAGATCAAGCGGATCAAGACCAACGAGAAGGCCCGGCAGCGCAACAAGGCCGTCAAGTCCTCCCTGAAGACCGCGATCCGCAAGGCCCGCGAGGCCGCTGCCGCGGGTGACGTCGAGAAGGCCACCGAGTACCAGCGCGCTGCCGCGCGTCAGCTCGACAAGGCCGTCTCGAAGGGCGTCATCCACAAGAACCAGGCCGCCAACAAGAAGTCGGCGCTTGCTTCCAAGGTCGCCTCCATCAAGGGCTGAACCTCTTACTGATCTGACCGGTCCTACGGGACCGCACCGCCGGAAGGACCCAGAGCGGGCCCTCTCTCATCCGCTCCCGACCGGCACCCAGAGCCTGTACGCGGCCTGCGTTCGCCACGCGGGTACGGGTTCGACATCTTGTACCGAAGGCCCCGCTTCCTGCCCTTCCCCGGGCGGGAAGGGGGCCTTCGGTGCTTTCTTGAGCGGGGCCCGCCCCTTCAGCCCGTTGGGGGTCACCCCACGCCCTTAAGGCAGTGGGGGAGTTTGAGGACGAGGCCGTTCAGGCCGAAAGCGGGGGTCTGGGGGCGGCAGCCCCCAGGGACGGGACGGGAAGGGGCGACGGGGGCGAAACCCTCTCGGCGCCACCACCCGAAAGCCCGCGAGGCACGCCCTCTTACCGCCCTCGCGACCGCGCAGCACGGGCGATCACCACGACCGCCTTCTCCAACGCATACTCGGGATCGTCCCCGCCGCCCTTGACCCCCGCATCCGCCTCCGCGACCGCCCGCAGAGCGACCGCCACCCCGTCCGGCGTCCACCCCCGCATCTGCTGCCGCACCCGGTCGATCTTCCACGGCGGCATCCCCAGCTCACGCGCCAGATCGGCCGGCCGGCCCCCGCGCGCGGACGAGAGCTTCCCGATCGCCCGCACGCCCTGCGCCAGCGCACTGGTGATCAACACCGGCGCCACCCCGGTGGCCAGCGACCACCTGAGCGCCTCCAGGGCCTCGGCCGCCCGCCCCTCCACCGCCCGGTCGGCAACCGTGAAGCTCGACGCCTCGGCCCGCCCCGTGTAGTACCGCCCGACGACGGCCTCGTCGATGGTGCCCTCGACGTCGGCGACCAGCTGGGAGACGGCGGACGCCAGCTCCCGCAGATCACTCCCGATGGCGTCGACGAGCGTCTGGCAGGCCTCGGGCGTGGCAGACCTCCCGGCCGCCCTGAACTCCCCGCGCACGAAGGCCAGCCGGTCCGCCGGCTTGGTCATCTTCGGACAGGCCACCTCCCGCGCCCCGACCTTGCGCGCGGCGTCGAGAAGCCCCTTGCCCTTGGCCCCGCCCGCATGCACCAGCACGAGCGTGATCTCCTCAGCCGGCGACCCGAGATAGGCCTTCACGTCCTTGATCGTGTCGGCGGACAGATCCTGGGCATTGCGTACGACCACGACCTTGCGCTCGGCGAAGAGCGAGGGGCTGGTCAGCTCGGCGAGCGTGCCGGGCTGCAGCTGCTCCGGTGTCAGGTCACGTACGTCCGTGTCGGCGTCGGCGGCCCTGGCGGCGGCCACCACCTCCTGCACGGCACGGTCGAGCAGGAGGTCCTCCTGGCCCACGGCAAGCGTCACCGGGGCGAGAGGGTCGTCTTCAGCAGTCTTCCTGGCCATCGCGACAAGCATGGCACGGGGCACTGACAACGCGGACGGTACGCCCGGGCCCAAGGGGCGCGGGGCTGTGTCGACAGCGGCTCCGCCGCGCGGGCGCGACCAACCACGTCCGTCCGTCGCGCAGCCGGCACCCGACTTCAGGTCCCCGGCGCTCCCGGCGGAGCGCTACGGCTCCTCCCGCCACCCCTCCCACGCGCCCACGAACTCATCCAGCTCGCCGGGATCCAGCCGCCCGCCTTCGTCCCGCAGCACGACCAGCCACTGCGCGTCCTCCGCGTCGTCCTCACCGGCCAGCGCGTCCCGTACGAGCCGCGGCTCCTCGGACACTCCGAACCGCTCACCCAGCGCCGCGGCCACCTCCTCCGCTGCATCACGGTCGGGCAGCACCAGCACATGTCTCACATCACTCACGGCAGCCATTGTCCGGCACCCGCCGCAGGGCCCGCGCAGGTCACCCCTGACGCACGATCCGCGCGTCAGGCCTTCCGCACGATCTGTACGTCAAGATCGATCCGGATGCTCGGCCCCACCACCGCGATCCCCCGCGCCAGCATCGTCTGCCAGCTCACCGTGAAGTCGTCCCGGTGCAGTTCCGTCGTGGCCCGGCAGGCCGCCCGCACCTCGCCCTCCATGCCGTTGCCGAGCCCGAGGTACTCGGTGTCGAGCGTGACCGTACGCGTCACGCCGTGCAGCGACAGCGCTCCGGTGACCGCCCAGCGGTTCCCGCCCTTGTGCACGAACCGCTCGCTGTAGAACTCCAGCGTCGGAAAGCGCATCACGTCCAGGAAGTCCCCGGACCTCAGATGGTCGTCCCGCATCCGGACGTTCGTGTCGATGGACGCCGCGTCGATCACCACATGCATCGCCGAATGCTGCACCGGATCGGTGATCCGGACGGCCCCCGCGAAGGAGTTGAACCGGCCGTGGATCCGGGCCAGCCCGATGTGCCGCGCGGTGAACCCGATCGAGGAATGCGTGGGCTCGATCTCCCAGTCCCCTGCCGGCGGCAGCTCCAGAGGCCTCGCGACCTGGAGCGTCACGTCCCCCAGCGAGGCGAGCGTGTTCTCCCCGACGGTCGCGCTGGCCCGGTAGGGCCTGTATCCCTCGGCGGACACCGCGAGCCGGTACTCCCCGGCGGGCACCGTCGTCACGAACGACCCGTAGGGATCCGTCTCGCCGCCGACCACCTTGCGCCCCATGGCGTCGCTGACCGCGAACTCCGCATGTTTCACCGGTTCGTTGACCGGATCCAGCACCCGGCAGCTCAGCACCCCGGCACTCGGCGGGGTCTGCACCGCCGCCAGGGGACTCGTCCGTTGCACCCTGTTCGTTCGGTTTCCCAGCCAGCGGCCGAACATCCACGTCACCCCTGTGCGCCTCGACATCTTCTGTTGCCGAAGAGGCATTCGATCACCGATGCGGCTTTCGAGGCAACACAGAGTGTCTACGCACGAGTAGCAACGACTGATCCTCTCTCGACCCATGTGACGGCATGTGACCTCAATCAGTCACCACCAGGGGATTTCGCACAGTCGGCACAGAGCCGAGTTCGATCCCGAACCGCTCCCGGTACGCCCCGAGCACCTCCTCGTCCGTGCCCAACTCCCGCTCCTCCCGCGCCCCGTCGGCGCTCGTCTCCTTGAACGTGCGCCCGCTGAGCGTGATCCTCCCGCCGTCCTCCGTCACCCTTGAACACACCAGCGACTGCACGAAGTGCGAGGCCGGCGAGGTGCTGTGCCACCACGCCCCGGCCACGAAGTCGCCGAGCTCACGGGGCCGCACCTCCAGCCGGTACTGCGGTCTTCCGTCCATGACGACGTCCAGGTCCGGCCCCGCCTCGACGATCCGGAAACCGCCGCCGGGATCCTCCTGCTCACCCCTCTCCGTGAAGGCCAGCGGGTAGTGGCTGTGCGCCCCGAAGCCCACGTCCGCCAGCCACTCGCTGCCGTCCGACGCCCGTACCCGCAGCGCGAGATGGTCGTACGGGATCCCGAGCCGCCCCTCGTCCCCGTGCACCCGCGCCGCGAGCAGCGTGACCTCGAACCCCAGCGCGCCGAGCAAGGCCCCGAACGCCCCGTTGAGTTCGTAGCAGAACCCGCCCCGCCGTGCCCCCACCACCTTGTCCAGCAGCCGCTCCTCCTCCAGCACGATCTCCTCGCCGAGGTGGATCGACAGGTTCTCGAACGGCACTGTCTGAAGGTGCCGCAGGTGCAGCTCGCGCAGCACGTCGGCGGTGGCGCCGGCGGCTCGCTGCGGACGCTCGGCTCCCAGGCGGTGGAGGTAGGCATCGACCTGTGCTGAATTCATGCCCTCAGTCTCGCGCCACCCCCAGCTCCCTGCCTTCTCCCATGACCGCGAGGGCCCCGTCCCGGTCCGTCCGCAGCACCACCGCGCCCCCGGCGCGCAGCGCCGCGACGGTGCTGGGAGCGGGGTGGCCGTACAGGTTGTGCTCCCCGCAACTGATCAACGCGATCCGCGGCGCCACCCTGCGCATCAGTTCCGGGTCCTGATACGCCGAACCGTGATGGGCCACCTTGAGTACGTCCACACCGCCCAGGAGCGCACCCTCGGGCGATCTCAACAGCGCCTGCTGGGCCGGGGGTTCGAGATCCCCGAGCAGCAGCAGCCGCAGTCCGCCCGACCTGGCGAGCAGGGCGACGCTGGCGTCGTTCGGGCCGTCCGGATCCGGTGCGGGGCGGGGCGGGGGCCACAGCACCTGCCAGGAGAGCGAACCGGTCCGGCGCTGCTCCCCTGCCACGGCCTGGGTGAGCGGGATGTGTCGTGCCGCCGCCTCCTTCCGTACGAACTGCACCTGGTCGGCGGGTTCTTCGAAGCCCGTCGTCTCGATCGCGCCCACCGAACGTCCGCGCAGCACACCGGGCAGCCCTGCCACATGGTCGGCGTGGAAGTGGGTGAGCACGACCAGGGGGATCCTGGTGATGCCGAGCGTGCGCAGGCAGTGGTCGACGAGCGTGGGATCGGGCCCGGCGTCCACCACCACACCGCTGCCGGCCCCGGCCGCGAGCACCGTCGCGTCACCCTGACCCACGTCGCACATGGCGAACCGCCACCCCGGCGGCGGCCACCCCGTGATCACTCTGGTCAACGGTGGCGGCTGCACGACGACGAGCACGAGCAGCACCCCGCAGGCAGCACACCACCACGGATGTCTCAGCAACCGTCGGCCGATCAGCAGCACGGTCACGGTGATCAGGGCGAGCAGCACCGCCCCGCTCCACCTGCCCGGCCAGTCCACTCCCCCGCCGGGCAGGGCGGCCCCCGTCCGGGCGATGCCCGCGATCCAGACCGCCGGCCAACTCGCGCACCAGGCGAGCGCCTTGGCCACGGGCAACAGCACCGGCGCCGTCGCCAGCGCCGCGAAGCCCAGCACCGTGGCGGGCGCCACCGCGATCTCCGCGAGCAGATTGCACGGCACCGCCACCAGACTCACCCGCGCCGACAGCACGGCGACGACGGGAGCGCACAACGCCTGCGCCGCGGCCGCCGCGGCCAGCGCCTCGGCCAGCCTCGGCGGGACCCGGCGCCTGCGCAGCGCCTCGCTCCAGCGGGGCGCGAGCGTGAGCAGGGCGCCGGTGGCCAGTACGGAGAGCAGGAAGCCGTAACTCCGGGCCAGCCAAGGGTCGTACAGCACGAGGAGCAGGACCGCCGTCGCCAGCGCCGGGACGAGCGATCTGCGGCGTCCGGTCGCCAGGGCCAGCAGTACGACGGCCCCGCAGGTCGCGGCCCGCAGCACGCTCGGATCCGGTCTGCACACGACCACGAAGGCGAGCGTGAGCGCTCCTCCGAGCAGCGCGGTCGTCCTGAGCGGGATGCCGAGCCGGGGGGCGAGTCCGCGGCGCTCCACCAGTTGTGCCGTGCCGGGTGGTCCGATGAGCAGGGCGAGGATGATCGTGAGGTTGCTCCCGGACACGGCGAGGGTGTGGGCGAGGTCGGTCTCCTTGAAGGCCTCGTCCAGCTCCGGGGTGATCCGCGAGGTGTCCCCGACGACCAGGCCGGGCAGCAACGCCCTGGCGTCCGCCGGCAGTCCGTCGGTCGCCTCCCGCAGCCCGGCCCGCAACCGCCCGGCGAACCGCTGCACCCCCGACGGCCCGCCCACCGCCTCCGGCACGGTCTTCCCCCGCACGCGCAGCACGGCCGCGACCCGGTCGCCTTCGACCGCAGCGGGCGCCAACCGCGCAACGACCCGCACCCGCGTGGAGGGCAACAGCTCGAGCCAGGGCGACCGTGGTGGCCTCTCGGCGGCGGTCTCCCCTCCGGAACCACGCGCCCCCGCGTCGACGATGACCAAGACGGGCGCCCGCGTCACCGCCGCCGTCCCGTCCGCCTTCTCCACCCGCTGCACCTCCCCCTCGATCAGCACGGAGGTCGGTGCGACATGGTCCCCGCTGATCCGGGGCCGGCTGAGCCGTGGGTCGGAGGTGACCTCGACCTCGGCGGTCACGGTGGCGTACTGCCGCGCCAGATCCGGCACGGGGCCCCGCCGGACGTCGGCACCGTGCAGCCCCGCGGACACGGCAGCCGCAGCGACGCAGAGCAGGACGGCGGCGACGGAGACCATCGGCCACGTTGCACGCGCCGGTCGCCCGCCCGCCGGCGAAGCCCGGCCCGCGGGTACGGACACCGGTGTCGGCAGGTCTGGCACGTGCCCGCCGGTTCCTCCGGCGCCCGCTGTCCGTCTCCGCACGAGCAGCAGCACACCGGCCGCGACGAGACACACCGCCGTCGTGCTCATGACCCATACCGCCGTCGCGTCCAGCATCACCGCAGCCGTCGCCCAGACGGCGAGCGCGGGCGGTACGAGACGCAGGTCCGTCGGTCCTTCCTGTCGGGGGTGGGCGGCTCCGAGCCGTCCTGAGGAGGCGGCGTGGACGGCCGCGCGCCGGGCCTGGAGATCGGGAGCGCGCCTCATGGCCGTACGAGATTCCGGAGATCGGCGAAGCGGCGGTCGCCGATGCCGTTGACCTCGCGCAGCTCGTCCACCGAGCGGAAACCGCCGTGCTGAGTGCGGTAGTCGACGATGTGCTGGGCCAGGACGGGCCCGACGCCCGGCAGGGTGTCGAGTTGGTCCACGGTCGCGGTGTTGAGGGGGACCGGAGCGGCGGGTGCGGCGCCCGCCGCCGAACCGGCCGGGCCACCGGGGGCCGCACCGGGCGCCGGGGCGGCAGGACCGCCGACGATCACCTGCTCCCCGTCCACGAGGAAACGGGCCCGGTTCAGCCCGTCGGTGCTCGTGCCGGGACGCACCCCACCGGCCGCACGCAACGCGTCGGCGACGCGTGAACCGGCGGGCAGGCGATGAATCCCGGGCTCGCGTACCTTGCCGCTGACGTCCACGACGATCTCGGCCCCGGCCGTGCCTGCGGCATTCGGCGCCCCGGGTGAAGCGTCCGGCCCCGGCGGCCCGCTCCCCTTCCGTTCGGCGAAGGGAGCCGCCGCCCGCACCACATCGGGCGCCCGCACGGACTGTGTCCGCCCGGCCCAGAAGTGTTGAACGGCGAACACCGCGGCAACGACGAGCAGCGCCGTGAGCGCGACCACGCTCCGCCGCTCCAGCCCACACCTCGCCTGCAGCCACAGCGGCATCCGCTCCCGCAGCGCAAGCCCCGCCCGAGCTCGCCAGGCCTCCCCGGCCGGGGGCACTTCCGGGCTCGCGACTGCTCCTCCGGCCGGCTGAAAAGCCGGGCGCGTAGCCGCTTCTCCACGGGGCGGAAACTCACGCTCGTCGTCCGCCTCCACAGACCGCACGGGCGGCCCCGCCCCCGACTCCCGCCACTCACCGGCGTGTTCGGGGAACAACACCTCCGCACGCCGACGGAGATCTTCCGCTGATGCATGCCGGTGCCGGGCCCGGCTCCGCGCCGGCGGGCGCCGATGGCGGACCCGGCTGTCGGAAGCGGGTCCCCGTCCCGGGCCGCTGGAGATGGTCGCTGTACGTGAACGTGATCGAAGTGCCATGCGCCGAGCATCGGGCACTCGCCGACATCGCGATGATCTTGCTCAATTCCCGGGGATTACTGCCCAGTTGTGGATAACCTCGTCACCCGCACGGGTGCGGAACCGTCACCGCGGCGAGACCACGACCCCCAGCAGCCCGGGCCCGGTGTGCGCCCCGATCACCGCCCCCACCTCACTCACATGCAGGTCGGCCAGCCCGGGCACCCGCGCCCGCAACCGGTCCGCGAGGGCCGCCGCCCGCTCCGGGGCGGAGAGATGGTGGACGGCGATGTCGACCTGGGCGCTGCCTGCGCGGTCGGCCGCGATCTCCTCCAGGCGGGCGATCGCCCTCGACGCCGTACGGACCTTCTCCAGGAGTTCGATACGGCCGCCGTCCAGCTGCAGCAGCGGCTTCACGGCGAGCGCCGAGCCCAGCAGCGCCTGCGCGGCGCCGATCCGGCCGCCGCGGCGCAGATAGTCGAGGGTGTCGACGTAGAAGTAGGCGGACGTGCCGGAGGCCCGCTTCTCGGCGGCCGTGACGGCCTCGTCCACCGTGCCGCCCGCCTCCGCCGCCTCCGCTGCGGCGAGCGTGCAGAACCCGAGCGCCATCGCGACCGCCCCCGTGTCCACCACCCGCACCGGCACCGGCGCCTCACGCGCCGCCAGGACCGCCGCATCGTATGTGCCCGACAGTTCGGCGGAGAGGTGGAGGGAGACGATGCCGGTGGCGCCGGACTCGGCGACCTTGCGGTAGGTCTCGGCGAAGAGCTGGGGGCTGGGGCGCGAGGTGGTGACGGGGCGCCGCTTCTGGAGTGCCTGGGCCAGTGAGCGCGTCGAGATCTCGGTGCCCTCGTCCAGTGCCTGGTCTCCGAGGACCACGGTCAGGGGCACCGCTGTGATGCCGTGGCGCTCCATCGTCCGCGGCGGCAGGTAGGCCGTTGAATCGGTGACGATCGCGACATGGCGGGACATGAGCTGGAGGTTACCTGCCGTAGCAGCCGGACGGCAGCCCGGCCCCTCTCACCTGGTCTGCCCTTGACCGGATCAAGTAGTGCTCTCGGGGCGGGGTTTCTTCTGCCAGGGGTAGGCGGGCCGCCTTCCCGGCGGGGTGATGGCGGGCCGCGCCGGCTCCTCGGCACTCCCGGACCGGCGTCCCTCGGGCCAGGTCTGCCGGGATGCCTCGGCGTCGGCGGCCGGGGCCTCGGGCCACGGCGGCGGGGGCGACGCCGGCTCCGCTGTCGTCCAGTGCCGCAGGGCTCCCGCCTCGACGTCTATCTGCGCGCTCAGCGAGTCCAGGTCGTCGTCGGCGAAGCGGCGGGCACGGTCGCGGGCCGCCCAGCGCAGTGCGTCCGCCGACTGGACGATGCGCTCGGTGCGCTCCCGCAGGGCGGGCAGCCGCTCGGCGAGCGTCGCGCGGTCCGGTTCGGCCTCCAGGCGCTTGAGATCGCCGTCCAGTTCGTGGCCGTGGGCGCTGAGGCGCTCGAAGAGGCCCAGGGACTCCTTGAGGGACTCGTCCTCGGCCACGCCCGCGTGCAGCGCATCCTGCGTGGCCCGCATCGACGTGCGCAGCTTCAGCCGCAGTTGGGCCAGCTCACCCGCCGCTCCGGGCTGGGCGAAGGACTTGGCCCGCAGGGTGTGGTCCTCGACCGTGCGGCGGGCCTGGGTGATCGTGCGGTCCACACCGCGCTTGGCGGCGCCGACGGCCTTCACCGCGGCGTAGGTGCCGAGTACCAGGAAGAGCACGAAGAGCAGGGCGAACACTGCGATCACTGCTTCCACCGCTCCTCCTCCGACCGGGCGCGACTCTTGCCGCGCCGCTCTTCCACGGTAAACGAGACGGGCAGGCCCGGAGTTCCAGAAGAACCCCGAACCTGCCCGTAGGGGACTACCCCGAGGCACTCACGCCCCGGGCCGTCCGCGACGCCTACGCCGGAACGATGTTGACCAGCTTCGGCGCCCGCACGATCACCTTGCGGATCCCGGCGCCGTCCAGCGCCGCGACGACCTTCTCGTCGGCCAGCGCGACCTTCTCCAGCTCCTCCTCGGAGATGCCCGGCGAGACCTCCAGCCGCGCCTTGACCTTGCCCTTGATCTGCACCACGCAGGTCACGGACTCGTCGACCACGTACGCCGGGTCGGCGACCGGCAGGTCCTGGTGGACCACCGAGTCGGTGTGGCCCAGCTTGCGCCACAGCTCCTCGGCGATGTGCGGGGCCAGCGGCGCGACCAGCAGCACCAGCGACTCGGCGACCGAGCGCGGCACTGCGCCGCCCGCCTTCGTCAGGTGGTTGTTCAGCTCGGTGATCTTGGCGATGGCGGTGTTGAAGCGCAGGCCCTCCAGGTCCTGGCGGACGCCGTCGATCGCCTTGTGCAGGGCGCGCAGCGTCTCCTCGTCGGGCTCGGTGTCGACGACGGTGACCTCGCCGGTCGTCTCGTCGACGACGTTGCGCCACAGCCGCTGCAGCAGCCGGAACTGGCCCACCACCGCGCGCGTGTCCCACGGCCGCGACACGTCCAGCGGGCCCATCGCCATCTCGTACAGGCGCAGGGTGTCGGCGCCGTACTCGGCGGCGATCTCGTCCGGAGTGACCGCGTTCTTCAGGGACTTGCCCATCTTGCCCAGCAGCCGGGAGACCTTCTCGCCCTGGTAGTAGTAGGCGCCCTCGCGCTCCTCCACCTCGGCGGCCGGCACCGCGATGCCACGGCTGTCGCGGTACACGTAGGCCTGGATCATGCCCTGGTTGAACAGCTTGTGGAACGGCTCCGCGGAGGAGACGTGCCCCAGGTCGAACAGGACCTTGGACCAGAAGCGCGCGTACAGCAGGTGCAGCACGGCGTGCTCGGCGCCGCCCACGTACAGGTCGACGCCGCCGTGCGGCTGGCCCTCGCGCGGGCCCATCCAGTACTGCTCGATCTCCGGGTCGACCAGCTGCTCGCTGTTGTGCGGGTCCAGGTAGCGCAGCTCGTACCAGCAGGAACCGGCCCAGTTGGGCATGGTGTTGGTCTCGCGGCGGTACCGCTTCGGTCCGTCGCCCAGGTCCAGGGTGACGTTGACCCAGTCCTCGTTGCGGGACAGCGGCGTCTCCGGGGACGTGTTCGCGTCGTCCGGGTCGAAGGTGCGCGGCGAGTAGTCCTCGACCTCCGGCAGCTCCAGCGGCAGCATCGACTCGGGCAGCGAGTGGGCGATGCCGTCCTCGTCGTAGACGATCGGGAAGGGCTCGCCCCAGTAGCGCTGGCGGCTGAACAGCCAGTCGCGCAGGCGGAAGTTGACGGTGCCCTCGCCGATGCCCTTGCGCGCCAGCCACTCGGTGATGCGCGCCTTGGCCTCGACGACGCCCAGGCCGTCCAGGGAGATGTCGCCGTGGGACGAGTTGATGATCTTCGCCTCGTACGCGGAGAAGGCGTTCTCCCACGTCGAGGTGTCGGTGCCCCGGCCGTCGGTCGGCTCGACGATGCAGGGGATCGGCAGCTCGAAGGCGCGCGCGAACTCGAAGTCGCGCTGGTCGCCGCAGGGTACGGCCATGATCGCGCCGGTGCCGTAGCCCATCAGGACGTAGTCGGCGATGAAGACGGGGACCTGCTCGCCGTTGACCGGGTTGGTCGCGTACGCGCCGATGAAGACGCCCGTCTTGTCCTTGGCCTCGGCCTGCCGCTCGACGTCGGACTTCGAGGCGGCCTGCGCACGGTACGCGGCGACGGCCTCGGACGGGGTCGCGTGACCGCCGGTCCACACGTCGTGCGTACCCTCCGGCCAGGCGGCCGGGGTGAACTTCTCGACCAGCGGGTGCTCGGGGGCCAGCACCATGTAGCTCGCGCCGAACAGGGTGTCCGGGCGCGTGGTGAAGACCGTGATGCGCTC
>Ga0105246_10001605_pt1 | contig 13467 bp, 10 predicted proteins | sample KBSM64metaG_FD_99694 | JGI IMG/M metagenome (GOLD analysis project Ga0105246, IMG submission 99694) | Miscanthus rhizosphere microbial communities from Kellogg Biological Station, Michigan, USA - KBS M6-4 metaG | ecosystem: Host-associated > Plants > Roots > Rhizosphere > Soil | place...
CCTCGGCGACGACGGCGTCCTCCTCCAGCCGCCCCCACCGCCGGCTCGGGTCGTCGACGTGCGAGCCGCAGTCAGGGACGCCCTGCGCTTCCCGCTGGACGAGCCCCCGTTCACCCAGCTGAGGCTGCCCGCCACCGCACGGGTGACGATCGTCGTGGAGCCCCCGGCCCTCCCCCTTCCCGGCGCGCAAGCGGACTCGCGGCGAGAGGCGCTCGCGACCGTCCTCGACGAGTTGACCGCGAACGGTGTCCGGGACGAGCGCCAGACGATCCTCGTGTCCGGGGGACTCTCTCGCAAGCTGGGCCAGCGCGACCTGGAACGGTTGCTACCGCCACCCGAGGCACGGGCGTTTCGAGGTCGGGTCGTCGTCCATGACGCGGCCGATCCCGGGCTCGTGCCAGTGCACCTCGGAGACGGCACCGAGGCACGGCTTGCACCTTCGCTCGTCGATGCCGACTTCGTCGTCGTCGTGACGGCAGCCGAGACAGTTGCGGACGGCGGCCCGGCGGCGCTCCTCTCGGCCTGCGATGCGGAGACCGTTCGCCGCGGAGCCACGGCCGACTCGCTCGTTCAGGCAGCGGGCGAGCCGGCCTGGGACCTCGCGCTCGCCATCGAGGACGCCGTACGCGCACGCGTCCCGGTTCTCGGCGTGTCGCTCACGCTCGACCATCCGCGGCTGACCGGGCGATTCCGTGGCTACCCGCACACCTCGGCGTCGCTCGAGCACGTCTCGACCTCACCGCTCCGTCGCCTGTACTCGCTCCTCCCGGCGGCGCTGCGCCGCGACGTCCTGCGCGACCAGCACCGCGCGCTCGCAACGACGGCGGTCTTTGCCGGGCGCCCGTCGGTCGCACATGCGGAGTCGCTCGTTCGCACGGTCGAGTTGCGAGGGATCCATGTCGGCGAGCCCCTCGACGCACTCGTCATCGGTGTGCCCTGGATCGGGGCGCACCTGCCGCGCGAGCCTTTGAACCCCGTGACGTCCGCGGCTGTCGTCCTCGGCCACGCGCTCCGCCTGTGGCGTGACGCATTTCCGATTCGCGACGGTGGCACGCTCGTCCTCGTGCACTCCCTGACGCGCACGTTCGCCCACGGACGGCACGACCCGTACCACCGCCTCTTCGACGCACTGACGATCGGCGATCCCGACGCGGTACGGATGTCCGAGCTCCTCGCGGCCGCGGACGAGAGCACTCTTGCCACCTACCGGGCCGGGCGAACGTGCCATCCGCTCCAGCCGTACGCCGACTGGGCGGGCTGTGCGCCGGCGCTGGCGCGCATCGGCCGCGTGGTCGTGGCAGGGAGTCGCGACGCCGTGGCGGCACGCGCGCTCGGCTTCGTCCCGAGCCACTCGATCGCGAGCGCGCTCGAGGTGGCACATGGGCTCGCAGGCGGGCAAGCTCGGGTGGGCGTCCTGCTGGCGCCGCCCTACGCGCCGTTGCTCGTTGGGAGCTAGCCCTCTCCGAGATAGGTCTTGCGGACCTGATCGTTGGTCTTGAGCTCGTCGGCCGGACCCTCGAGGACGACGAACCCCGTCTCGAGCACGTATCCACGATGCGCAACCTCGAGCGCCATGAGGGCGTTCTGCTCGACGAGCAGGATCGGCGTTCCCTGCTGGTTGATCTCGACGATGGTCTCGAAGATCCGCTCGACGAAGATCGGCGCGAGCCCCATCGACGGCTCGTCCAGCATCAGCAGCTTCGGCCTCGCCATCATCGCGCGTCCGATCGCGCACATCTGCTGTTCGCCGCCCGACATCGTCCCCGCCTTCTGCGTGCGACGTTCGGCCAGCCGAGGGAAGAGCGTGAAGACGCGCTCCATGTCCTGCTTGATCTCGGATCGGTCGCTGCGCTGGAACGCGCCCATCTCGAGGTTCTCCACGACCGTCATGCGAGGAAACAGCTTGCGTCCCTCCGGGGATTGCGAGATGCCCAGCTTGACGATCCCGTGTGCGGAGAGTCCCGTGATGTCCCGGCCGAGGAACGTGATCTTTCCCCGGCGCGCGCGGTTCAAGCCGTTGATCGAGCGGAGCGTCGTCGTCTTTCCGGCGCCGTTCGCACCGAGGAGCGTCACGATCTCGCCCTGCCGCACCTCGATCGAGATGCCCTTGAGTGCCCTGATGTTCCCGTAGTAGGTATCGACGTTCTCGACCTGCAGGATGGCGCCGTTCGCGGTATCGCTCACGAGACGGCCGCCTTTCCGAGGTATGCCTCGATCACCCGCGGGTCCGACTGAACTTCCTGTGCCTGCCCCTCGGCGATCTTCGCGCCGTACTCGAGCACGGTGATGCGGTCGGAGACGCCCATGACGAGCTTCATGTCGTGCTCGATGAGGAGAATCGTGAGGTCCTCGTCGTCGCGAAGCTTGAAGACGAAATCGACGAACTCGAGCGTCTCCTGGGGATTCATGCCCGCGGTCGGCTCGTCGAGAAGCAGGAGTTTCGGCTGCGTGGCGAGCGCGCGAGCCACCTCGAGCCGACGCTGGTCGCCGTACGAGAGGTTGCGCGCGTAGTCGTCCTCGTGGCCGGCGAGGTCGCAGTACGCGAGGAGCTCGCGAGCTCGCTCCCGCGCCGCGCGCTCCTCGCGCCTGACCCCCGGGAACCCGAAGATGCTCGGCACCATCCGCCCCTTGAGCCGACAGTGCATCCCGACGAGCACGTTCTCGGTCGCGGTCATCTGCTCGAAGAGCCGGATGTTCTGGAACGTCCTGCCGATGCCACGCTCGGTCGCCGCGTGCGGAGGCTTGCCCCCGATGTCCTCGCCGTCGAAGACGACACGACCGGCCGTCGGCTTGTACACGCCGGTCAGCATGTTGAAGAACGTCGTCTTGCCGGCTCCGTTGGGACCGATCAGGCTGATGATCGACCCGCGTGGGATGGTGAAGTCCACGTCGTCGACCGCGACCAGGCCGCCGAACTCCTTGCGAAGCGCGATCGTCTCGAGAAGGAGCTCGCTCACGCTCAACTCTCGGGTGCGTGTCGGAGGTCCATGAGCGGTTCGTCGTGCACTCCGGTCTCGAACTCGAGCTTGCGCCGCCGCTCGGGGATCAGCCCTTCGGGCCGGAAGAGCATGACGAGCACGATGATGAGCCCGTAGATCCCGAAGCTGACCAACGGGGCGTTCACGCAGCCACCGCTGATGACCTTGGCCGGGTCCGCCGTGTTGGGGTCACACGGGAGCACTTTGTCGTTGAACCAGGTCGAGACGCTCGAGAGCCCCTCCTGGTTCAGGTATGTCAGGAATGCTGCGCCGGCGACCACTCCCCAGACGTTCCCCATCCCGCCGAGGATGACCATGCAGAGGATGAAGATCGAGATCTGGAAGTAGAAGTCGTCGGGGAACACACCCTGCTTGAACGAGCCGAACCAGGCGCCGGCGACTCCCCCGAAGAAGGCACCCGAGGCATATGCCCAGGTCTTCGTGCGCATGAGGGGGATGCCCATCGCCGCGGCAGCTACCTCGTCCTCGCGAATCGCGATCCAGGCGCGTCCGAGGCGGGAGTCCCGCATTCGGAGGCTGCAGAAGATCGTGAGCAAGAGGAGGACCAGGCCGGACCAGTAGACGAGAGTGACGAAGTTCACGTACTGGCCCGACTTCTCGAGGTAGTTCGCCGGGAGCCCCAGATGGTCGGCCAGCCACGTCCCCCACCCCGGCGGATCGAGCGGGTTGATCCCCGGCGGCCCTCCGGTGAGGTTGAACCCAAGCGTGATGGAGTCGCCGTTCTTCGCGACCTCGGCGATGATCTCGCCGAAGCCGAGCGTCACGATCGCGAGGTAGTCGCCCCGCAGCCGGAGCGTCGGCAGTCCGATCAGGATGCCGCCGACCGCCGTGACGATCGCGGCAGCGAGCAGCACGATCCAGATCGAGATGTGGATGCCGCCGAGTCCCTCCGTGACGCCGACGCCGCCGATGTTCAGGTCGATCGGCTTGCCGTTGATGTGGAACTGCGATGCGTGCGGGGAGGCGAGCCACGCGGCCGTGTACGCGCCCAGCGCGTAGAACGCGACGTAGCCGAGATCCAGTAGGCCGGCGTAGCCCACGACGATGTTCAGGCCGACCGCCATCATCGCGTAGATCGCCATCACCGCCATCGTGTCGATGGTCGGGAACGTGTTGAAGATCGGGATCTCGAAGAGGAATCGCTGGTAGTCCAGCTGCTGGACGAGAAACGGATAGAGGACGGCGATCGTGAGGACGGTCGCAGGCAACGCCCACTTCCTCCAGCGCGGCGGCATGATGTAGAGGGCGTAGACGATCGCGAGGAAGACGATGGCCGCCGGGTCGGGCGTCCGGAACGGCAACACCAGGACGAGGACGACCGCCGCGATCGCGAGCGGTGGAACCGCCCGCTGGAGGAACGGCGACTTCCGCTCCCAGCGTGCGCGTGCGTCCTTCACTCCGACGCTCTCCAGCAGGCGGAAGAAGCCGCGGTACGCGCGGCCGTGCCGCGACGCCACCTACCCGCCCTCCGGCGTCTGCTCGCCGAGAAGCCCCTGCGGACGGAAGACCAGGATGAGGATGAGGATGCCGAAGACGATCGTCTGCGACCACGAGGAGCCGGGGGCGTACCAGGAGAGGCCCTCGTTGTAGTCGTAGATGAGGCCGATCAGGAGGCCGCCGAGCACGGCGCCCGGCAGGTTGCCGATCCCCCCGAGGACCGCGGCCGTGAACGCGATGAGGCCCAGCGTGAACCCGTCGTCCCACTGCACCGCCGTCCCGTACAACGCATAGATCACGCCCGCTGTCCCGGCGAGCGCGCCGGCCACGATAAACGTGAAGGAGATCGTGCGGTTGACGTCGATCCCCATCATGGTGGCGGCGTCCTTGTCCTGAGCCGTCGCGCGCATCGCCTTTCCCTGCTTCGTGAACCGGACGAGCCAGACGAGGCCGAGGAGCACGGGAACGGTGACGAGCATCACGAAGAGTTGATCCCACCGGAACGTCGCGCATTTCGGGCAGGTGCCGAGCGTGAAGATCACGTCGTGCGGCAGCGTGTTGGGCGGAAGCTGAACAGGCCTCGGGCCCTTCCAGATGAACGCGACGTTCTCGATGATGAACGAGACCCCGATCGCCGTGATGAGCGGGACCAGGCGCGGCGCGCCTCGTAACGGTTTGTACGCGACTCGCTCGATCGTCGCGTTGAGGACGCCGCACACGATCATCGCTCCGGCCAAGGAGATGAGGATCACGGGCAGGAGCGACCCGGCCGACGGGTTGGAGTCGAGGGCGAAGATGTTGATCACGACGGTCGCCGTGACCATGCCGCCGATCATGAAGACGTCGCCGTGGGCGAAGTTGATGAGCTCGAGGATGCCGTAGACGAGCGTGTATCCGAGCGCCACGAGCGCGTACTGCGAACCGCGCGCGAGGCCGGAGAAGGTGAGCTCGACGAACGTGCTCCAGTCCTTCACGAAGTTGATCCCGAGCCAGACGACGACGAGCGCGACGAGCGTCAGGCCGATCGTCGAAGTGACGATCTCCGAGGTCGAGCGCTGCCGCCTCCGAACCGGTACCGCTTCCACGTGTGCCTGCGTGGTCGTATGGGCCTCCTATGCGAATGGGGAAGAGCCCTCGGGCCCTTCCCCATTCGTTGAGCTGCGTCTCGCTAGGTCTTCGTCTTCGTCACGACAACACCCGCGAACACGCCCGCGTTGCCCTTCAGCACTTCGATGGTGATGTACTTGTTCGGCGCGATGTCGCCGAACTTGTCGAAGTGGAACGTGCCCATGATGCCGTTCTTCACGTTCGTCCTGAACAGCTGTTGGCTCACGGACGTGCGCGTTCCGTTCGAGCGTGCGATCGCGTCGAGCAGCACCTGGGCCGACTGACCCTGGTACACCGGGTACGGCGGCATCTGGCCCTTGACCTTCGCGTACGAGCGGAGGCCGGCGATGAACGCCTTGCCCTTCGGACCGAGAGTCGAGAGCGGCTGGCCCGCGTAGGTGATGTAGAACCCCTGCGCGGCCGAGCCCGCGGCGAGCGTGGCCGACTCCGGCGTCCAACCGTCCGGTCCACCCATCGGGATCTTCGGGCCGAGGACGGACCGGAGGTCCTTCAGGAGCTTCACGCCGTTGTCGCACACGAGACCGCCGAGGTACACGGACTGCGCGCCCGAGTCCTTGATCTTCTGGGCGATCGCCGTGTAGTCGGTGGCCTTCTCGCTCCAGGCGTCGAAGGCCAGCACCTTCAGGCCGAGCTTGTTCGCGCGAGCCTGGAAGCCCTGAGCGACGCCCTTCCCGAAGGTCGTGTTGTCCTGGAGAATGTAGACGGTCTTCTTCTTGAGCTTCGTCTTGAAGAAGTCCGCCATCGCAGGCCCCTGGAAGTCGTCGGAGGCCGCCACCCGAACGTAGTTGCGCTTCTTCGTCGGGTAGTAGATGTTCGGCTCACCGGGGTCGTTCCACGGTGCGTAGTGGGTCAGGCCGACCGCGGTGTTCGCGGACGAGACCATCGCGATGGGCCCACCCGCAGCACGGTTGACGATCGGGATGATCAGCTTGGAGCACCCCGAGTTGAACGTCCCCAGTATCCCGATGACGTTCGAGGTGGATGCGTACCCTCGTGCGTTCGACGAGCACACGGCCGGGTCGTAGCGCCCTGCCTGAGCCGTCGAGTCGTCGCACTCCTGGTAGCCGACGGTGTAGTTGCCGGCCTTGAACTTGTACTGCTTCTCGAGCGTGTAGCGGATCGCCTGCCCCATCAAGAGATTCTGCGCGCGGCCGGCGCCCTGGAGCGGCAGATCGGAGACGATGATGAACTTCGGGCTCCCCGAGCCCTTGTAGAACAGCGGGCCGCACGTCTTCGGCAGCGCCGATGCGGTACCGGTGGACCCCGGGCCCGCGATCGCGACGGCTCCGGCGGCAAGCAACGCCACCGCAGCGATCGCGCTGCCGATCAGGATTCTGTTCCTCACGCAATGTCCTCCTTGTCGAGGGTCGATCGTGGTCGGGCGCAGGCATCGCGCGTGTCCCAGCACCCGTAGGGCGAGTATCCCGCGTCGCGGCGCCGGGGGCAAGCGGGGTGGTGCTATCGACCCTGGATCTCGGAGAGCGGAAACGAGCGGTGGACGCGGGGCGGAACGAGGAAGTTCTGTCGGTGGGTCGTCCGGAGGATCGAGTTGAACCCGCGCCCGGTCGAGCCCGTGCCGAATCTCAGCCTCGACCCGTTCGGCATGACTCCGTCCATTGCGAGGCGGTTCCGCCGAAAGTCGTCGCTCGTCGGGTTGAAGACGACGAAGTGGAGCCCGGCTGCCGGCGTGTCGACGTACTCGTCGCGACCGACGTCTGCCGTCCAGAAGAAGGGGTTGTCGAGCGTGTTGAAATCGGCGCGCTGCGGAACGGCTGTTCCCCTCGGGTAGAGCGTGCCGTCCCGTCCGACGGTGTCGCGCTCGAGCCGGGAGGTCGGCTGGATCGAGCCGGAGTGGCCGATCTGCCTGTAGCGGGCGTAGTCGCGAACCACTTCGGCCGCGGACTGCACGTCGTCCGGCCCCTGCGGGACGGTCCTCGTGTACTGGGGCACGTCGAGCCGCGGCCGAAACGTCGTGTCGACGCGGTCCTGGAAGTCGAAGATCAGGTACCAGGCAGCGAGATCCTCGAAGAGGTGCGAGAGATGCATGTGTGTGCCTTGCGCGAAGTACGCGTTGGCGCCGACATCCGCGTAGCCGAGGGTCTCGATGTTCGCGATTCGCGACGGCCCGAGGCCGGCCTTCTGGGTCGATGTGAAACCGAGGAAGAGCTCCGATCCGTGCGGAATGAGGTCCGCGCCGTCAATCCCTGCCGCCTTCGCCATCTGCTTGGGAAGACCCGGGCCGCCGTCGAACCCTCCGCCGACGAACCCCTTGCGGATGCTCGTCACGTCGAAAAGACCGTCGAGATCGTCGAACACGGCCTTGGCGCCCGCCGCGATGTGGTCGAGCGCGTCGCTGCGGAACAGAACCGCCACGTCGTTCGACTCGAGCCGCGTCGACGGCGGGTCCGTGGGAAATCGGATCGAGTCCTCGAGCACGCGTACCTCACGGCCGCGCGTCTCGGACGCGCGGCGGTCGATCGGCAGGTGCGCAGCGGCCTGGCCCGCCACGTAGCGGTGGAAGTAGGGCAATCCCCATGCGACCGTCACTCCGAGGCCGGCCGGAGTCGCCTCGAACCGTTGCTCGAGCCGCGCGAGCGCCTCCTCGAGCGACTGCCGCGCGTCGTCGAGCGCGGCGGGGCTCTCGTCGACGCGCAGTTTCGCGGTGACGACCTGGTGATGGAGGGGTGGTACGAGCACCTCGACGTCGTTGTCCGTTACGACCCGAATGCCGTCGAGGAGATGCTGCTCGGGTGGACGGGCCCCGGTCGCGACACGCGGCGGCGCCGTGGCCATTCGATCGGCGAGCTCGTAGATGCCCGCGGCCGCGAGCGCAGACGCCGCGGCCCCGCCCACGAGCTGCCTCCGGGTGAGTTTCACTTCAGGACTGTGCCGCGTTCCGGGGCTGGACCCGGACGAGCGTCCGCATCATCCGATTCAGGTTGTGGAGGACTTGCCCGTACGTGTACGGCGGGGCGACATGCTCGGAAACCGAGTACAGCGACCCGTTCTCGCGCCACGCGTACAGCAGGTGCCACTGGTCGGCGCCCTGGTTGGAGGTATAGAGCGTCGCCAGCTTCGACCCGAACCGCGCCTTCGTCGCCTTGGGATCGGAGAAGCAGGGGCTGAAATGGTGGACGACCTTGCCATCCTCGACGGTCGAGTTGTCGCACCGCGGCAGCCGCGTATTGCCCGGATATCCGCGAAAGACCACATGCACCTCCTGCGGTCCGCCTGGGAGCCCGGCATCGAAGTAGAGGAACTTGACGAGGTACGAGCGATCCGGATCGACCGTCTGACCGTTGAACACTCCGTCGAACCGTCCCTCGAGCGGATAGGGGAGCCAGGAGGGGCAGTAGACCGGCGCCTTGATCCTCGTCGCGAGCTTCTGCCAGCTCACGCGTTCCGCCCGGGGGCAGACCGGCGGTCCCGACCCGCTCTCGTCGACGGTCGCGACCGCCGACGGCTCGTCATCGGCGCCCCAGGCCCACGAGCCGAAGGCGGCGCCGACGACGACGGCAATCGCACCGATCGCGACGACGACCGCGACGGTCGCGATCCGCCGCTTCACGTCTCGAATCTCCTGTCCGCCATGGGCAGCGAGCCAAGGTAGCACCGTGGCGAAGACGCATGGTTGCGCCCACGTTGACGGTTTGCGGCGTCGCAGCTCCTCGGGGCTGGGCGATCGGGGACGTCGCCCTCGAGCAGGCGACACTGAGCTCAGGACCGTGGCGCCGGCGTCGTGCGGGGGCGCGCGCGCGTTCGTCGGCTGGCCGACGAGCTCTTGGACGGCTCTTCGAGCGCGTCGCGACGGATCGTGAGCAGGGCGACGACGCCGCCGCTCGCAGCGAGGGCCGCCGCCGCCATCATCGCCGTGGAGAACGCCGGCTCGAGCGCGTCGGCGTTCTGGAAGTCGGAGCCCGACAGGCCGGCGACGAGCGGCAGGGCCGCGACCGCACCCACCTGTCCGATGCGCGAGACGGAGTTGTTGAAGCCGGAGGCGACTCCCGCGTGCGCGGCGTCGACCGACGCGAGCGCCGTCGCCGTGACGGGCGCGACGACGGCGGCGAGTCCGAGGCCGAAGACGAGCATCGCCGGTAGGACGCCCGTGACGTAGGAGTCCCCGGGCTCGATCGTCGTCATCAGGAGCATCCCGCCCGCGAGGAGGAACGGTCCGAAGGTGAGCTGCCAGCGTGGGCCGATGCGCTGCGCAAGGGCACCCGAGCGAGGCGAGAGGACGAGGAGGACCACGCTGACCGGCAGCGTCGCCGCGCCCGCCTGCAGCGCCGAGTACCCGATGACGGTCTGCAGGTAGATGACGAACAGGAAGAACACGCCGCCGAGCGCGGCGTAGACGACGAACGTGATCACGTTCGCGGCCGTGAACTGGCTTGACGAGAAGAGGCCGAGCGGCAGCATCGGGCTCGCGCTTCGCTGCTCGACGAGGACGAACGCCACGAGTGTGGCGACTCCGAGTAGCGCAGCAGCGACGATCAGGGCCGGGGCCACGTCCGCGCTCGATGCCTCGATGAGAGCGAACGTCACCCCGCCGAGACCGACCGTCGCGAGCGCGGCACCGAGAATGTCGAGCGGGCCTTCTGCCTTGTGGTCGCGGCTCTCGGGAACACGCCGGGACGCGGCCACGATCGCCACGCCGAACGGCAGGTTGAGGAGGAACACGGCGCGCCAGGAGACGGCGTCGACGAACCACCCCCCGACGAGTGGCCCGAGCGCTGCCCCCAGTCCCGAGAGCGCCGACCAGGCGCCGATCGCCCGTGCCCGTTCGCTCGTCGCGAAGCTCGCTCGAATGATGGCGAGGCTGCCAGGAGTGACGAGTGCCGCTCCTGCACCCTGCAACACGCGCGCGAGGACGAGCACCTCATCGGTGGGCGCGGCTGCGCAGAGAACCGACGCGATCGTGAACCAGACGACACCCAGGACGAATACGCGCCTGCGACCGTAGCGGTCGCCGAGGCTTCCGCCCAACATGATCAGCGCCGAGAGCGTCAGCAGGTAGCCGTTGACCACCCACTCGAGCCCCGAGACGCTCGCGTCGAGGTCGCGCCCGATGCTCGGCAGCGCGACGTTGACGACCGTACTGTCGAGGAAGACGAGGGCTGACCCGAGCACCGTGACCGTGAGCACCCAGCGCCCCTCCGACGACGAAACGCAAAACCCGTCGCTGCTCACCGTCGTGGAGTACCCGAAGACGCGGGACGGGCAACGCGACGCCGCGACTACCATCCTCGGCCTGATGCCCGAGACGGAACGGACTGTCGCGGACGTGATGCTCCGGGGCCCCAAGACGCTCCCGGCCGACGTGACCGTGGCCGAGGCGAGAGCCTCCCTCGAGAACGCGAGCGTGAAGATGCTGCTGCTCGTCGACGGGAGCCGGTTCTCGGGTGCCGTGACGGCGATCCCCGAGGACGCCGAGTCGGACGCCGCGGCGCTCGACTTCGCCGAGGAGTCCCCCCTGACCGCCACCGAGGACATGTCGGTCCGAGAGGCCCTCGAGCGCCTTCAGCGCAGGCCCAACGGCCGACTCGTGGTGCTCGACGGCGAGGACCTCGCCGGGCTCGTGTGTCTCACGAGTGACGGTCGCGACTTCTGCGGGCTCTGAACGGTCTGCCGAAGCTCCTCCGCTCGGAGGAGTGTTTGGAACGGTGGAGGTCATGGCAACGAAGAGAGAACGCACGATGCACGAGAGCGAGCGCCTTCCAAGCGGCACCGAGGGACTTCCCGACGCATCCCGTCCGGCGCTGGTCGAGCTCCGCGACGGTGACGTCTACGACCTCGCGATAGCGCCCGTCGCGAAGACGATCGGCGAGTCGCGGGTACGCATGCTCGCGTACAACGGCTCGATTCCCGGCCCAACGCTCAAGGCGCCCGAGGGCTCGAAGCTGACCGTGCGCGCCACCAACCGCGGCGATCTCGACGCCACCGTCCACTGGCACGGGCTCCGCCTCGAGAACCGGTACGACGGAACGCATGAGACGCAAGCGCCCATCGGCGTCGGAGAGACCTTCACCTACGAGATCTCGTTACCCGATCCCGGCATCTACTGGTACCACCCGCACATCCGGGAGGACTACGGGCAGGAGCTAGGGCTGTACGGAAACATCCTCGTGGTTCCCGCGGAGCGCGACTACTGGCCGCCTGCGGACCGGGAGTTCGTGCTCACGCTCGACGACGTGCTGATCGAGGACGGACAGGTCGCGCCGTTCAGCCCGACCGAGACGACGCACGTCGCTATGGGTCGCTTCGGCAACGTCATGCTCGTCGCGGGGGAGCCGAAGCTCACGCTCAGGGCGAGCAAGGGTGAGGTGATTCGCCTCTATCTGACGAATACGGCGAACACCCGAGTCTTCAACGTCATGGTTCCCGGCGCCAGGATGAAGCTCGTCGGCGCAGACAGCGGTCACTACGAGCACGAGGAGTTCATCGAATCGACTCTCATCGCCCCGTCCGAGCGGATCGTGGTGGACGTCCGGCTCGACGAAGCCAAGCCGCTCGGGCTCGTCCACCGCACTCCCGAACGCGAGTACTCGCTGGCCACGATCCTCGTAGACGACGCCGCGACCGACTCACACGGTGCAACGGAATTCGAGAGGCTGCGAACCAACTCGGACATGGCTCGCGAGCGCGAACGAGTCTCCCCCTACGTCTCGGCCGCTCCGGACAAGACGCTCGCGTTCGTCGCCGAGATGGACATGGGAATCCCCGAGGGCCCTGTGGTCTACGCGTGCCCCATGCATCCCGACGTCGTCAGTGACGAGCCCGGGAAGTGTCCGAAGTGTGGGATGAGCCTCCTTGCGATCGCGGCGCCGACGGACACGACGTTCGTCTGCCCGATGCACCCCGACGTTACGAGTGACGCCCCGGACCGCTGCCCGAAGTGCGGGATGAAGCTCGTTCCCGCGCAGGTCGGCTCAACCCGAGGCCCCGAGCATCAGGAGCATCACCAGCAATCGCACGGGAGCGACCACGCGCACGGTGCCCACGACCACGACGTCGCGGACCACGCCCACGGCTCACCTCAAGGCATCGAGTGGGAAGACGACATGGTCGACGTGAACCGAATGACCACTCCGGCGAACATGCGCTGGCAGCTCGTCGACCGCTCGGACGGTGCCGTGAATGCGGCCATCGACTGGCGATTCCGTGTCGGCGACCAGGTCAAGATCCGCCTCGTCAACGAGATGGACTCGGATCACCCGATGCCTCATCCGTTCCACATCCACGGGGCCGGTCGGTTCCTGATCCTCGCGCGTGACCACGTCCCCGAGCCGAATCTCGTCTGGAAGGACACCGTGCTCGTGCGGACGGGCGAGACGGTGGACATCCTGCTCGATGTCACGAACCCCGGCGTATGGATGGCGCACTGCCATATCGCCGAGCACCACGAGAGCGGCATGATGTTCAGCTTCCGGGTCGACGACGCGTCGTAGGTCGTCGGCGGGGCGCCGTCAGTGACGGTCGTGCTGACCGTGCGCATCCATCGCGCCGGGCTCGGTCGTCGAGATCAGTCGCCACGAATCCCACGTGATCTTGAAGATCACGAGCGTGATGACCAGGCCGACGACGGGATCGGCTCGCGGCAGCCCGAAGGCCACGAGTGCGGCGCTCGCGACGACCCCGAGGGACACCAAGCCATCGGTGCGCGCGTGGTTGCCGTCCGCGACGAGGGCGGGGCTCGAGAGACGGTGCCCGGCGCGAAGACGAACCTGCGCGGCCAGCTCGTTGCCGACGAACCCGATGACCCCTGCTGCGGCGAGTGCCCAGAGATGCGTCAGATCCTCCGGATGGACGAAGCGCTGGATCGTCTCGTAGAGCGCGACGCAGGCTGATATGAAGATCGCGAGCACGACCGCGAGGCCCGCGATCCTCTCCGCCCGGAAGCTGCGCA
>Ga0105246_10001608_pt1 | contig 13453 bp, 9 predicted proteins | sample KBSM64metaG_FD_99694 | JGI IMG/M metagenome (GOLD analysis project Ga0105246, IMG submission 99694) | Miscanthus rhizosphere microbial communities from Kellogg Biological Station, Michigan, USA - KBS M6-4 metaG | ecosystem: Host-associated > Plants > Roots > Rhizosphere > Soil | place: Michigan...
AAAAATGGAAAGAATTTCCTCGACAGTAGCAAAGGCATACTGGTGTTCCCGAGAGTTCTGAAGGGAGGGGCGGGCTTTGGAGGAGAGTATGGCGAAGGTGCACTCCGGGTCGCAGGCAAGACGGTGGATTACTACAGCATGTTACAGGGGTCATTTGGATTGCAGCTCGGAGGGGAAATCAAAACCGTCTTCATCGTCTTTTTGGATGAGGCTGCGCTGAAAGGGTTCCGGGAAAGCGAAGGTTGGAAGGCGGGAGTGGATGGTTCTGTTTCCCTGGTCACCTTGGGAGCCGGGGGCACCATCGATACGCAAAACTTGAAAGACCCCATCGTCGCATTCGTCTTGGGGCAGAAAGGGCTGATGTATAACCTGTCGTTCGAAGGAACGAAATTCAGCAAAAAGAAGAAAGAATAATTTTCACTCCCCGAAGCGGTATCTCAGATTTTGGGGTGTAGCGATCCAAACGGTCTCCCTACACCCCAAACATCATGCCGTCTGTGGCGAAAGATGCAGATGATCGTGCTCGATCCGTGTTGATGGTGCTTCATCTGCCTTTGACTGGTATGAATGATTGAATGGGCCCAATGAAAGCCCAGGTCTTTCAAACCTCCACTTGACTATCAGTCTGGGACCAGCAAAGGGCGCGGTGTCCACCTCATGATGCGATAGGACGCTTTGGGGGCGCTCGGCCCTTCTTCATGCCATCCAACCGTATCAAGTGCGGGCGCGAACAACGCACAGCCACTGTCAAAATTGACAGTTTCTCTTCTAGTACTTCTCTGCCATAGTGCCGTCCCTAACCCGTTAACGGAGGGCTTGGTCTTCACCACCGAGTTGGCCTCTCAGCGCCGACTTTTCACAAAAGGAGGCAATTATGACGAAACTCATCTCTCATCGATTCCATGGTGTATGGCAGTTGGCGTTGAGTTGTGCAGGAGGTCTTCTCCTGGTGCTTGCATCGGCCTCGTATGCGGCCGACACGCCAGCTGGAGCAATGGCCAATCCAACGACGGAAGCAGCGTCCGCTCCACAGCTTCCCGTGGTGAACGATCCCCAGAGCGTGTATCGTATCAAGGACAACCCCTTCTTCAGCCTCCATATTGAAAAGTCTATAGAACATGCCCGTGCTGCTGAAATTGCAGGCAACATGGGACAGTCTGCAGAATTACTGGAACATGCTCAGATGTCGTTGATGCGAGCCAAAGAAGCGCAGCGGGCGGGCAATGTGCCTGGCTTGAATGAAGGAATTGCCAATTTGAGAAAAGCGTTGAAACTCCCTCTATGGTTGACGCAAGGCTCAACACAGGCGTCGGCTTCCTCGGCCCAGGGCGTAGATCCTCAATGTATCGACGAGCTTGAGAGACAATGCGGGGAGGTTCAGCCTGGCAGCGGGCGTATTCAACAGTGTTTTGACGACAAGATAAACAACTTCTCACCAATGTGTCAGGAGAAGCTGAAGGAGGGAAAGGCCGCGATCGCAGCCGCGATCTTGGGGAACAGGCATGAAAAGGCACTATCAGGGACACCCCGTGAAGAGGCTGCCGTGCGTTCGGCGACTGACTCCATTCGTGAAGCGCGTAAGAACTTGTCGCAGGCGGCTGGAAAGAAGTACGTCGAAATTAAGCCGGAACGAGTGGCAGCTGTTCCTTCTGAGCGATGATCTGACAGCTGAGAAGCCGGACACCGGATAATAATGTCGTCGGGGTGAGCGAGGCGGGACCTGGCTCACCCCCTGATCGTCTGATGGCGCTCTTTCACTGCTGAGCGCTCCTCTTGTTCTTACTCTAGTGGGCCACGAGCCGCTCCGTCCTTTCTCAAGCAAGGCACAATCCCTTCTTCAAGCCACGTGTACTCGCCGTTCATAATGGCCTTTGACAGCTGATACACGACCGAGTCTTTCTTGTACCGTCGTATTCTTCCAGCGATGGAGGAGGGAGGAGAGAGTCGATCTACCATATCCTGACAGAAGTAGTCGACCAGCTCACGGATTCCCGGCTTCGTTCGCATCTCTGGTTGAGAGGCAAACCAGAGTATTGCAGCCATGGGGAGCAACAACAGACTGTCATTCACGAGGTGGTGCAGCAGGAGTTGTTTATTGTGCAGTTTCTGCCGGTGGTGAAGCGTCGCGAGCAGTGTCGCTCGGGTCAGGCCTCGGGAGGAGGACTCGATAAACCGTATCCACCTTGAATACTCTTTTCCGCAGGCCGCGGAGGCGGAGCGGGAATGCAGAAAAGGAAAACAGGAGGAAAGGCACATGCGGGCGTAATAGAGAGCCGCGGCGATTTTGCCTGACATGGGTCCTTGGAGAATGGCCAAACCCTGTTCGACATAGGGAGCGAGGGACTCGCGTGCCATCCAGATTCGGAGAATCTCGCTGGTCCCCTCCCAGATGAGGTTGATGCGGGCGTCACGGAGCATGCGCATCACGGGAATGGCCGCTTCACCACTCTTGCGTTGCGCCTCCATGGTCATGAATCCCCGTCCACCGCGAACCTGAAACAACTCATTGACGGCTTCCCAGTACCACTCGCTTCCAATAATCTTGGCTGCCGCTGATTCCAACCGGAGATCGCCTTTCTTGTTGGCCCATGCTCCGCAGAATGCCATGACCGCATCGAGAGCCAAGGTATAGGCCGCCACTCGGCAGAGCTTTTCTCCAATCAAATTGTGTTCCCCGATAGGCTTGTTCCATTGGACGCGTGTCTGTGCCCACCAGCGCATCGCAGCCAAACATTGTTTGAGTCCCCCTAGACAGGCTGCCGGGAGGGTCAGTCGTCCGACGGTGAGGGTGGCGAGGGCGATCCTCAGGCCGTCTTCTTCGCCGCCCAGACGGTTTTCAACAGGGACGTAGACATTGTTGAAACATGGGACCCCGTTATAAATCCCTCTGACGCCCTCAAATCGTAGACGAGAAACCGTACATCCCGACCATTGCGTTTCGACGATAAACGCTCCATAACGTTTCGAGGCCTGCGGGTCACGGAGATCTTCTGGGCGGTCGACGATGCGGGCGATGACGACGAGCATGGAGGACAGGAACTCTCCGTCTTGCTTTGCCGAGTTTGTGATGAAAAACTTCTCTCCTGTGATGCGATAGCCGACAGTCTTGTCGCCCTCTGTCACTCGAACGGCGTAGGTTTCCACTTTGGAAATATCGCAGCCGACGTTTCGCTCTGTGAGGGCAAACCCTGAGATCTCTCCGCTCGCAAGCCGAGGAAGATACTTGGCTTTTTGCTCTGCGGTGCCGAAGAGGCGCAAGGGTTCTGGCACGCCGATCGATTGCGCTGCCGACAACAGCACGGTCAAGGAGGCGTCGACGCTTCCACAAAGGGTCGCGACTTTTTGATATTCGTATTGGGTAAATTCCTGTCCGCCGAAGCTCTTCGGAATCTTGATGCCGAGTGCACCGAGGTTGGCTAGGGATTTAATGACGGATTCAGGAAGTTCTCCCTCGCTATCAACCCGGTCAGGATCGAGAGAAAGCAGGAGGGGTGAGAGCCCTTCAAGAAAGTCGAGGGCTGCAGGGCTTACCTCTGGAAGACCGATGCTGTTGAAGAGATTCCAGCGGACGTCGGCTTCAAATAAACCTGCAATAAAGCCGCTATAGGCAGCTTTGTCCCGAGCCGCTTCCGCTACTGCCTCGGACCCCTGAAACAGCCCCGATTTTGCCATGCTGCGTTCTTCCGACGAAAGGGTAGAGGCGTAGCGTGGGGGTATCGTTGTAAGTGTACCACCTTTTCGAATCGAACGCTGTCATTTGCGCACTTGACCCTAATGGGGGAGCCTAAATGCCATCCGAAAAAGGATGAAAATCGTCACTTGCGTGGTAGGATGTGTGTGAGAGCATTACTCCTGATTTCCTACGGGGTAAGCATCATGCGCAATGTCGTCGTCGTTGAGGGATTTCGTACTCCTTTTTGCAAGGAAGGAACGGACTTTCGCGAGATAGACGCGGACGTGCTTGGGGCGTGGGTGGTGCGTGAAATGATCGCGCGCTGTCACCGCTGGAACCTTCCGCCGAGCACCATTGATTGCGTACTAGGAAGCAATGTCGCCACGCCGATGCACGCCGTGAATCCGACGCGGGTCGCTGCGGTCACCGGAGGCCTTCCGCCCACCATTCCTGCCGATACTGTCGCTGGTAAGAATTGCGGTTCCGGCGTCACCGCCCTTTACTATGCGAGCCTGCGTATCCGAAGCGGCGATGTCGACACCGCGCTCGTCATCGGTATGGAGGCGATGAGCCGGATCCCTATCGCGTATGACCGTGCAGTCGCCGACCTGCTCCTGAAATACGGCAGAGCGAGAACGCCTCGCGAAGGGGTCATGACCGCTCTGACGCTCATTCCTAAATTGCTCAACCTCAAGCGCTACCCGCCTCGTATCGGACTTGTCATGGGTCTCACCGATCCGATGTGCGACCTCATTATGGGACAGACCGCTGAGAATATTGCCAAGGATCCCTCCCTGAGCATGACGCGTGAGGAGCAAGATGCATTCTCTATTCGGTCGCACAAGCTGGCAGCACAAGCATGGAAACGCGGGCTCTTGGCAGAAGAAGTCGTACCGATGTTCGTCCCGGAAAGAAACAGCTGTGTCGAGCGGGATAACGGAATACGAGAAGATGCGGATCAGATGGCATTCCGCGATGTGAAGCCGGTATTTGACAGGCGCCACGGTTCTGTGACGCCGGCGAATTCCTCGCAAATTACGGATGCCGCCGCAGCCATGCTGTTGATGGAGGAGGACAAGGCCAAGTCGCTCGGGCTTCCGATTCTTGGGTATGTGAAGGACTATGCCGATTTCGGGTATGAACCTTCCTGCATGGGCCTCGCTCCTGTAGGAGCCATCGCCAAACTCTTGTCCAAAACTGGGTTGACTCTTAAAGATTTTGCGGTCTGTGAGATCAACGAAGCCTTTGCCTCCGTGGTGCTAGGCATCACCCGAATTCTTGGGTCATCCTCTCTCATGGAGCGCAAGTTCGGCAGATACGGATGGACGGAGCGTTTGGGTGAAATTCCCCCTGACGACTTGAATCCGCACGGCGGAGCGATTGCCCTCGGTCATCCGGTGGGCGTATCCGGTCTGCGCCTGGCGATGACTTCCCTGTTCGAGCTCAAACGACGGAATGCCGAGCGAGCCCTGATCAGCATGTGCGTGGGAGGGGGGCAGGGAGTCGCGATGATCGTAGAGAGAAAATAGCGATGTCCAGCGACTTCAAACATTTCAAGACCGCTCGTGTCCACGATGGAATTCTCCTGGCCGGGTTTGATTACGCCGGGAAAGCGGTCAATGTCCTCAATGCTGAGAGTTTCGCTGAATGGCAGGATATCGTCCGGTCGGCAGAGCAATCGAGGGCAGTCACCGGCGTGGTGCTCGTGAGCCTGAAGGAAGGAAACTTCTGTGCCGGAGCCGATCTGGAGCAGATGCATGGCGCACAGGAGCAACGGTCCTTTGAGGCATTAGAGCAATTGGTCAATACGGCCCATACGGTCCTCGACACAATGGAGCGCTCGCCAAAACCGTTTGTCGCTGCGGTGGAAGGGGCTTGTCTCGGCGGCGGGCTCGAACTCGCGCTGGCCTGCCATGCGCGCATCGCTAGCGCCCACGCGAGGACCATGTTCGGCCTGCCGGAAGTCAAGCTCGGCATCCTCCCCGGCTTTGGCGGGACGCAACGTCTTCCACGGCTCGTCGGTGTGCCGGCAGCGTTGGAGATGATCACCACTGGAAAGACGGTGTTCCCGCGCCAAGCCCTGAAAATGGGGCTTGTGGACGCCATGGTGACCTCGATCTCTTCCCCCCTCAGGACGTTGGACCAGATTCAACGCGAAGCGTTCGTTCAAGTCGCCATCTCCCGAGCGCGTGAACTTGGTTCATCGCCTGTTCGGCGGCGTTCGCTTCAGGGGAGGCAAAGATTCCTGAGCGCACCGGGAATTCGTGCGCTCGTGTGTGGCTATGCGCGGCGTCAGGTCATCAAGCGAGTGCGGCATTTTTATCCTGCTCCGCTCGGCGCCATCGACGCGGTGAGGCGGGGAATGCGTATGGCTGTGCTGAAGGGGTCGATGGCAGTCGAGAAGCCCCTGTTATTGGACCTCATGGCCAGCCCGGTTTCTGCCCACCTTGTTGGCTTGTTCCTGAAAGGTGAAGAGATCAAACGGAAGGCAGCGCGTGTCTCGGAGCCTGTGACGCGAGTGGGCGTGCTGGGAGCCGGCTTGATGGGCTCGCAAATCGCCGGTCAGCTTGCCGAAAAGGGGTATTCAGCCGTGCTGCGAGATGTGGCCTCGGATATTCTGGCAAAAGGCATGGGGAGGATTCATCAAACTCAATCCGTCCAGGTCCGGAAACGGATCATTCTTCCCTCCGACCTGCGCTATCGCATGATGCGGATTACCCCGACTATCCGGCTCAGCGATCTCGCGTCCGTTTCCCTGGCCATCGAGGCCGTGTCGGAGAAGCTGGATGTGAAAAGGGCCGTACTGGCTCAATTCGAATCCGAGGCGCGCCCCAATGCCATCTTCGCCACGAATACGTCATCCTACACCTTGGCCGACATTGCGGGAAAGGCCGCCCATCCCGAACGGTGCGTCGGACTTCACTTCTTCAATCCAGTCGCTAAGATGCAGTTGGTCGAAGTGGTGCGCGCGCCTTTCACGTCCGAGCAAGCCTTGGCGCAGGCCTCCAGCCTGGCGAAGCGGCTGGGCAAGTTTCCGCTCGTGGTCCGCGATGGACCCGGATTTCTCGTGAATAGGATTCTGGCACGCTATCTCGCGGAGGCGGTGATCCTCGCGAGCGAGGGGATCCCTATTCACCGCATCGATGCGGTCGCAAAGGACTTTGGCATGGCCGTGGACAGCGGGCATCCCATGGGCCCTCTCGAACTCATCGATTTGATCGGACTCCCCGTTGCGGTGCACGTGCTCAGCTCGCTTGCCGTGCTGGGATCACGCATTGAATCGCGTGACGCGCTGCTGCGCGGATTCCTTTCCGAGCAACATCCGGTCACATTTTGGAAGTCAGGAAAAGAAAACCCACGGGCCATCGACCTGGTCAGGCAGTACCGTCGTACTGAGTCGTCAGAGAGTGGCTCTGTCACAGACGAGACGCTTCACCAACGCCTGTTCCTTCCGATGGTGGACGAAGCAGTGCGCTGTTTGAAGGATAAGATTGTCGAGCATCCGTGGCAGTTGGATTTTGCCCTGATCTATGGGATTGGTTTTCCCGCGTTTCGTGGAGGTCTCCTGACCTGGGCGAGGCAGCACATGGCCCCGGCGCAGCTCACAGCGGCCTTGGAGGTACTGTCACGAACGTATGGCAAACGGTTCGAGCCTTGTCCGGCAATAGCACACGGAGGATGGTAGCGGCCCGGTCACCTCTAAAGGGAGCACGTCATGCCCGAACAACCTTGGTTCGTCCATTATCCTCAAGGAGTTCCCAAAGAACTCTCTCTGACGGATGAGACGCTCACGGCGATGTTCTCCAGAAGCGCGCAACGATTTGCGCGCCGACCGGCGCTGTATTTTTTTGGCAAGACCATCTCCTACCAGGAATGTCACGCGCTCGTCGAGCGATTTGCCTGCGGTCTTGCGGCGCTGGGCATCCGCAAGGGAGATCGCGTGGCGCTCTGCCTGCCGAATTCACCGCAGGCGGTGATCGCGTACTTTGGCATCTTGCGGGCCGGCGGCATCGTCGTCGCCTGCAATCCGACGTACACGGAATATGAGCTCGCCCATCAACTGCGCGACTCTGGAGCACGAGCCATTGTCGTGCTCGACTTGATGTACCAAAAAATACAACAGCTCAATTTGGAACTGGTCATCGTCACCCGAATTACCGATTTCATGACGACGATCGCGAGATATCTTTATCGACATCGAAATGGCCACCATCAGGCGCCTGACATTCAACCGGACGCCCGAACGCGTTTCTTGCATGATGTGCTCGATGAGGCGTCGTCTTCTGTCGCGGTGGAAGACCTACCGGTCGCCTTGCCTGACGATATCGCACTCCTGCAGTACACCGGCGGCATCACAGGAATCTCAAAAGGGGCGATCTTGCTTCACCGCAACCTGACGGCGAATATCCGGCAACTGGTCAGTTGGTTTTCTCCCGCAGAACGAGTGGAGAGTTTTCTGGCGGCGCTTCCGCTCTTTCATGTCTTTGGCATGACCGTCACGCAAAATATCTGTCTGGGGATCGGTGGATGCATGGTGTTGGTGCCCGATCCCCGCAACATCCCCGTCCTGGTGACATTGTTGCGCAAGAGGCAACCGACCGTGATCACGATCGTTCCCGCGTTCGTGCGAAAACTGCTTGAGCACTGTGACGCAAAGGATTTTGCGTCGACGCGGTTTGTCATTTGCGGCGGGGCGGCGTTGCCATATGAACTTTTGAAGCAGTTCAAGGAGCGGACCGGGCATCTTATCTGCGAGGGCTATGGTCTCTCGGAAGCCTCACCTGTCACACACTGCAATATTGCTCGTGGCCTTTCCGTCAAGCGGTCGATCGGATTGCCCATCGGCAACACCGAGGCGAAGATCATGGATGAGCAAGGCCAGGAGGTTACGACCGGTGAACGCGGCGAACTATGGGTGCGAGGCCCCCAAGTCATGGCCGGGTACTGGAACAATCCCGTCGAAACCGCAAACGCCCTGAAGCCCGGTGGCTGGCTCGCCACCGGCGACATCGCACGTATGGATCAAGACGGCTTCTTCTACATTGTCGATCGGAAGAAAGACATGATCTTGTCGACCTCGGGGTTGAATGTGTACCCCGCCGAAATCGAGCAGGTGCTTATGCTTCATCCTCATGTGCGTGAGGCAGCTGTCATCGGAGTGCGGTCCCTGGATGGAGGCGAATCCATTAAGGCGTTCATCGTTCCGGCACGCGAGTCCGTCTCCGCGGAAGACCTCACCGCGCATTGCCGAAGTCATTTGGCCTCATACAAGGTTCCGAAAAAGGTTGAGTTCCGCACGGAATTGCCTAGATCAATTCTTGGGAAGACGCTCCACCGGGTCCTGCGCGCCGAGGAGGATGCACAACTGCAACTGCAACGATCTACAAACGGTGAACCGCAGCCGAAGAACCCATCGGCCGAAAATATTGTTGGATGCAAGGTAGGTCACTGACGTGCCTCGCCAGCGCCAAAGCGGCGGACAGCCCAGGCGATTCAATGCCGACCAGATTGATGAGGAGGGGGGTGGCTCGATCGACGGACACGATGAAGTCGCTCTTTTTCTGCTTCCCGATCATCACGCATGGCCGGATGCCCGAATAGCCCCAGCGGAGATCAGATTCTTCCAGCACGGGGAGGAACTTCCGCAGGGCCTCGACGAATGTTCCCGGCGGCGTCTTTTCCGACAGATAGTCAGATTTATCCTGTACCGGTACCTCGTTGGGTCCCACGAACAATTGTCCGTTCGGCCGGGGGCTGAAGTGGATTCCCTTGCCCGTTGCTCTTGGCGGCAGGGCGGGGTACACGAGGCGTCCAATCAAGCCCTTCTTGGACGAAGTGACGAGTTCGTAGTACTCCCCCCGCACCGGTCGAATGCTATATTTACTGTGGGACAGTGCGAGGGCGGCGATGTCATCGGCATGAAGGCCTGCCGCATTAATCAGGCAGGCAACTCGCATCTTTTGACGGTCGGTCGTGATGAGGTACTCGGTGCCTGCGTCTTGGATGCCGACGACCCGGTTATTGAACGCGAATTCGACCCCACTGGCTTCTGCGTCGTGTTTCAGTGATTGCACAAAGGCGGGCGAATCGATGACACACACACTTGGAATGACAATGCCGCACGAGGCGCGGAGGTTCGGCTCCAGGGCCCGCAAGCCGGCTGGTGTGACGAACGACATTCGGATATTCGATCTCCATGCGTTCAGCCACAGCCGTCGGAGCATGGAGAGTTCACGCCAGAGACCTCGACGGATATCCTCCCGCGAAATGGCGATGACCATGCCGCTGCGGAGGAGAGGGATGGTGTGTTGTATCGCGTATGCCACGGCCAAGGCGCTCCCCTCTCTGGCCAACAGCGCCTTGAGTGAACCGGGATGTTCATGGATTCCGCTGTGCAGGACGCCGCTATTGCGTCCGCTGGTCTCCTCCGCAACCCTCTCGTGTCGTTCCACCGTGATGATACGGAGTGGGCGCTGCCAGCGACGGGCCGCGAGTTCCCTGGCAATGGCGCACCCGACGACTCCCGCACCGACAATGCCAATGTCATACGTCTTCATCGCATTGGATTCTCTCAGGCCGTTCATCGGTAACTTTCGGATCCAGGAGTCGTGGTATGCCAGATAGCCTCTCGACCAAATACGGCAAAACCCTCTTCGTCTTTTGTGGAGGAGGATGCAAGGCCATCCACCAAGCGGTGGCGGCGGCAGAGGTGGTCAATGCTGGCTTCACTCCGTCCCACATCATGAGTTCTTCGGCAGGCACATGCAACGCTCTCGGATTTGTCGAAAATCCCGGTCCCGTCGGAGCCGAGAAAACCATCCGCATCTGGGAAAACTATATCACTTCCCCCGAAGCGATTTACGAGGTCCATCCCTTCCTCAGGGACAAATTGACGCGCCTCTTGGGAGTCGTGCCGATGGCGACACAAGATTGCGGACCTTCCGGATCGATCCTCCACGATGTCCGGAGAGCCATCAAATTTCTGCCGTTGGTGCTCTCGTTCTGCGTGCGCATGCCATTGCGCGTGGCTGGCCGCACGGTCAGTTTCCTCTTTCGACTCATGGACACGTTCGAGGCCCAACATCAATCGTTCCGGAGACTTGTCCAAGCACCGGAGATTCTCGAAGCGTTCGATGAGGTGGACAAATACTTTGAATTCAAGCGGATGAAGGCGTTTCTCGACCCCTTTCCGCTCTTGGCCAGACTTGGCGAACAAATCGATCTGCAGAAGGTGCTCACCAGCTCCATCGTGTGGCACATCATTACCGAACGATATGAAGATGGAGCGACGGTGCTGTTTTCGAACAAGGATCCGGATCTCGTGATCGATGAACACACGGACGCGCGAAGTCAGAAGGTAAAGTACGATACGTTCTATAAACGGATTCGCGCCTCTATGGCGCTGTATCCTCTGTTCGAGTTGGTTGAAATGGACGGCTTCCGGTACCTTGACGCCGATCTCGCAAATCCGCTTCCGGTAGAGGAGGCATTCAACCTTGGGTGTGACACGGTCTTCATCTTCCTGAATGTTCCGAAAAGGAGCGTTCGAGTCGATCCGCATCCCTTGCGGGACCTTGTGGAGCTCAATGACCTGCTGCGATTGAACGAACGATACATCCATCACCGCCTCAAGGAAGCCCAGGTGAAAGCCAAGGAAGAAGGGATCAATCTTTTCGTCATCCGTCCAGACGAGATTCCTGCGGGCCTCGGACTGTTAGAGATCGATGGCAAGGTGATCGAATTCGTCAAGGGGCAGGAACGAAAAAAGATGAAGGACTATCTCGCGGATTTGGAAGCACACAATCTTCGATTTGCACCGCCGCTACGCTGATTCCTCCCTTCGCCCATTGCTCTTGCGTACACAATGCGGAGCGCTCATGCCTCGAGTGTTGAGAATCGGTCATCGCGGTGCAGCCGGACATGCGCCGGAGAATACCTTAGCCGCTGTTCGTCAAGGGATCGAACTCGGCGTCGATTTCGTGGAGATCGACGTGCGCCGGACGGCAGACGGCGTCCTTGTTGCGCTTCATGATGCGACGGTCAATCGAACTACCAATGGGAGGGGACGGGTCGAGGCGCTATCGCTTGGAGAAGTCAGGAAGCTCGATGCCGGAAACGGGGAGCGTATCCCGACGGTTGAAGAGGTGCTCCAGATGGCTGGACGACGCACAGGACTGATGTTGGAACTCAAGGTCGATGGCCTGGCTCACCTGACTGTGCAAACCGTGCAGAAGGTCCAGCTGGACACTCCCGTCATCTATGCCTCTTTCTTACACAAGGAGCTCACACACGTTCGAGCGGTCGAGACAGAGGCTGCGCTCATGGTCTTGTTCGATAGGCTGCCTCGCGCTCCGGTGCCTTACGCGATGCAGTATCAGCCGGAGTACGTCGGCCTTCGGCACGACAGAGCCACCGGCCCGCTGGTCGACGCATTCCATCGAGAGAACGTGATGGTGTGGGTCTACACCGCGAATAGCCTCGCTGACATCGCGCGTGCAATCTCCATCGGTGTGGACGGAGTGATTTCCAACTTTCCTGAGCGCATCCCCAGCCCGTAACTGTCAGGCAGGTCCGTCCTCGCTACGGACCATGGGCTGACGTCGGGTTCCATACGTGCATCATTTGGCCCGAATCACTGCCAATCCTTGGGTGCCCATCGACACATAGACCGCACGTGGCGTCACGGTCGTGTCCATTACCACGCGACGGACGCTCGACACGCCTGGCCAGACCTGTACGGTCGATGCGGAGGGATCGAATCGAAGCAAGCGGCCGCTGCTGTCGACAATCCACAGGGAGCCGTCGGGATCCGCTGCGATGTCGACGAGGCCGGTGGCGGGTAAACCTGGCACGCTGACATAGTGACGAACTTGTGAAAAATCAAATTGGGCGATTGAATGGTTATAGCTCGAGAGGCCGGTGGTGGTACTGACCCACCATGACGTTCCATCAGGAGTAATCGCCGCACCACGGTTCGCTTCACGATACTCTGCAGGCACATCGAGATCATGCTCGCCGTTGTTATAGGGTTCTGCGGGACCGTATGTCGTCATCGCCCACGCGAAGGGACCCAGCACCCAGGCCTTGGGATCGACGTTCCAAGACTGCACCCCCACGCCGTACCCGGACGCAGTCAGCAGGTCTCCGTTGGGAAAAATGGCGAGCCCGTATTGCTCACCCTGCTTTGTGACAATACGGCCATCGGAATAATGCCACTTCGTTTCCACATGAATGTGATCCCCCCACGTGTCGTTGGCGACATGAACGACGCCATGGTCGAATCCGATAAACAGGTGTCCTGCGGCGGTCCCACTATGTCCGAACACCATGCGCCGTGCTGACCGCTCTTCCCAGCAATTGGGGTTGTCATCGCAGAGAAATTCATAGCGCCGGACGGCGATCGTTCCATCCAGATTGAGCGTGACTTTGTCGGCCTGTCCCAAGTGCCATCTGGGATCGCTGAAATCTGCATTGGGTTCGCAGCACGAGGGAGGTGCCGGCGGTGGGATGGTGGCTTCATATCCTCTGTATCCGAGGAAGACCTCGTTACTCTGTCCGCCTGCCAGAGCCGTGATATTGCTCACCGTGGTGCCGTTGGTATCCGTAATTGACGGAATATGAAGACCGTTGGAGGCCGTAAATGACGTGAAGGTTGTCTGACCAGGGCGCAGGACATAGAGTGTATCTGGAGTCGCTGCCCAAATATTTTGCGCCTCGTCGGATCCCGCGTCGATAATCGTGCCGTTTAAGCCTTGAGTCGAGGCATACAGTGTCAGATCC
>Ga0105246_10001609_pt1 | contig 13453 bp, 9 predicted proteins | sample KBSM64metaG_FD_99694 | JGI IMG/M metagenome (GOLD analysis project Ga0105246, IMG submission 99694) | Miscanthus rhizosphere microbial communities from Kellogg Biological Station, Michigan, USA - KBS M6-4 metaG | ecosystem: Host-associated > Plants > Roots > Rhizosphere > Soil | place: Michigan...
ATGGTTGAGCCGGAAGTGGCTTGATACAAATCTCCACTGTTCAAAAAAGAAAATGTGACTTCTCCGGCTGCCAGACGAATCGTTTCATTCATGGTTGTTGCCATCTCTCTATCACTCCTTAAATTAGTTTACGACTTAAAATCGAAACGTTTCGATATTTTTGAAAAAGAATAGGGCTCCCTTTGAACCGGTCGTTCCCGACCCGTTCCAACGATAACCCTCCTGTTGTAACTCATCATATTCACATGCAGATCATTCTTCCCGTCACTATGTAGTCCTGAGCCTAAGAAGAACCCACAGAACCGCGCTCCACCAGGTCAATGGTTAACGTATAGGATGGATTAACGCTCTCTCCATTCAACATCTGGAACAGAAGATGTCCAGCCAGTGATCCTGCCTCATGCTTCGGCTGACGAATCGTTGTCAGTGGCGGATGAACATATTCGGACAACTGGATGTCATCAAAACCTATGACCGATATGTCTTGCGGCACCGAGATACCACTCTCTTCAAATGCCTTCAGCCCGCCAATAGCCATCTCATCGTTTCCGTAAAATACGGCTGATGGAAGCTCTCCCTGTACAATCATCATCTTGGTTGCATTAAAGCCGCCCTCACGAACGAAATTACCGTTCAAACGCCACTTTGACTTCTCTTCAAGTCCAGCCTCTCGCATCGCTCGCAGGAATCCTTGGTAACGCAATGCATTATCGTAGGAGTTGGATGGACCCCTGATATATGCAATGTTCCTATGACCACCTCTTATCAAGCGACGGGTTGCAAGGTATCCCCCCTGCTCACCATCTACCAGCACATTGACCAGATGATCACCGGACAACTGACGATCCATGACAATAATCGGGAAACGTGATCCGGCAGATTCAACCAAAATGTCATCATGGATGTTGTGAGCCAGTATAATGGCCCCATCCACCCTCTTCTCACGCAAAAAACGAACCGCTGTTGAATCCCGACCACCCATTGAGCTGCAGGCAATAAGATCATACCCGTTCGCGAGTGCTACATCCTGCACACTGCGAATCAGCTCGGAGTAATACGGTCCCGACAGGTCTGTCAAAATCAGCGCAATGGTATTGGTCCGACTCCGTTTCAAATCCATGGCAAAGCCGTTCTTTCGGTAATTCAATTCTCTTGCTGCCTCAAGCACCTTCGCTTTGGTCTTCGCACTAACTTTACTGTCCCCGTTCAGTGCATAGGAAGCAGTTGAGAGCGCTACACCCGCAAGCTTTGCCACATCCTTGATCGTTGCCATTCCTCGTTCGTCCCTTCTTACTTAACTCTTCCATTACTATTTTATCTTATCAGACAGCAGATATTGAATAAAAACCAACACCTTGCAGTCCCGTTCACTGCTCCAGTCGTGGTTATCATTCATAATGATGCATATGCCATACCGCTCATGGCACTTCTAGCTATGCTTCCTAAAGTTCGCTTAATCATTTTACCTTGCCGCTCATAATCGAAACGTTTCGAGGTGTTTACAAAAAAATAATTCAGGCTTACTTTTCCTGGCTCCCTACTTGTTTAAAGGCGAAAATATGGTAGTAAAACACTCCTTCTTAGAAGCGGACTTTGCATCCTTTGCAACAAAAAAATCAGTCAATCTGCCGTAAACGCTAGATTGAAACGTTTCGACATTATCATTATAGTCGCTGGTGATAGCGATTTCAACCATTTTATCTAATTTCGCAGAAATAAGTACAATTTTCGACCACTTGTCCACGAAGTCTTGTTTATCATATATACTGCATAATAGTTCAAATTCATCAATTTGACCAGCAGAAGAAGTACGATGCAGTGTTACAGCTCTTCCAAATCATAATAAGGAGAAGGTTACGTCATGAAAAAAAACCAGCCTGCCGATCCAGTCCACGAACATTCCTGGCTCGCTTCCTTACCCTACATAAAGCCTATTCCAGAAGCTCTATTCAAGCTGATACATCTCGTTCAGCTTCACGACTTTGAAGCATTGGCCCAGATTGAGGACTCCTGGAGCAAGCTCCATGTATTGTATGTCATAACCTCAGGTCAGGTCAGACTCATTGGAGCAGAGGGCAAACTGACATTAACTCCTGGCTCCGCATTTATTCGCCGTGCAGGCCGCCTGTTGCAGCATGACCGCTACCGAGGTACGCTCTCGCCAGTACAGGGCATCGCCATCGCTTTCGATTTTACCGATCAAGAACAGCGCTTCTGGCCGTTTGGGTCCCCAGCTCCACTATCCAGCCACTTGCTTGTTGAGAAGGCAGTAGAACTGGCCCAGATATGCATGTCAGGACAAAATACAAGCCTGTTCAGACCGCATATTCTTTTCTATGAACTTCTGGATATGCTGCAGGAGCAAGCCGCTCTTGTTCCGCAACCAGATCACTCTTGGCTGGATGGTGCACTCCGCTATATTCATGAAATGTATGCGCACCCTCTCACACGTGAGCAGCTGGCCAAGGCAGCGAATGTGAGCCCCGAACATTTTTCACGGGAATTTAAGCGGTATACCGGATTTACCTTCATTGAATATGTATCCCGTTTACGGATCAGGATGGCCCAAGAACATCTGCTGTTGGGAAATCCTACATTACAGGAAGTGGCTAGACTGATCGGATATAAAGATTCGTTCTATCTGAGCCGCAAGTTCAAACAGATCGTTGGTGCAGCACCGAGTCATTACCGGCAAACACCGAAGAAAATCGTCTCTTTGACCTTCAACTACACGGCTTCCCTGCTTGCACTGGGCTGTATTCCCCACATAGGAGCTGTTGCGAGCTGGATGGAACCTGACCTTGATGAGCATGTACAACAGCAGATGAGGCAGTACGCGGAGCATGAACTGTTAGCTCATCCGCAGTTGATCACGGAGGCCAATCCCGACATAATCATCGGTTATGCACCTCATCCAGCGCTGAATGAATTGCGAATGATCGCCCCCACCATTCTGATGCCTTTTGAAGAACTGGACTGGAAGCAGCAGTTTATACAGATCGGTCGAATTACAGGTATGGAACCCAAAGCTCAGGCTATTATTCACCGTTATCACCAGTTGGAGCATGAAGCCAATCAGACTTTGGACAATCTAATGGGTGAAACCCGAGGTTCGGCGGTATGCTTATTCCTGAATGATGAACAAGGTGCATACCTTTTTGGTCATGGGTGGGGCAGAGCTTCTCATATTCTGTATGAGTCTCTTGGATTTCAACCACCGGCACGTATGCTCAAGGATGGGCAATTGCCGACCGGATACATCCATGTGCCTCTGTCCGATATTCATTTGTATGCCGCAGATCACATATTTATAGCCTATCCTGAGGAAACTGTAGAGCAACAAGCCGTCCATTTACAGATGAATACAGCATCATGGAGCAGCCTTGCGGCTATTCGTAACGGTTGTGTATACGAAATTGATGCAGACATGTTCTACGGTTTTGACCCTGTATCCATGATGAAGCAATTTAAACACATGATGCATCATTTCATATCACATCTGTCCATGCCTTAGTGATCATCGTTGTCCATGTACAAATCAGACATCTTCCTCTATGTTATTAATGAGAATAATAATCATTATTATTTATGGACTATACATAGGGAGGAATCAGTACATGTATTCTTTTAGAAACAGATTCTCTGGCTTGCTGCTTATGCTTGCCATGCTTATGATCCTGACCGCTTGCGGTAGCGGGGCGGGAACAGAAGCCATACCTGGAACTTCCGAAGTCAGCACAGATGCGTCGTCCGGTTCGGCTACTTCGGATGCTAAACGAATCTACAAGTCCTTAAGTGGGGATGTTGAAATTCCGGCTGAGCCCAAACGGATTGTTACAGACATGTACGTAAGTGATCTGCTGGCAATCGGTGTGAAGCCCGTTGGCGCTATCCAATATTACCTGGAGAATCCGTACTATTTGGATCAGGTGAAAGGCATCGAAAGTATTGGTGATCGGAATGCTGTATCGCTAGAAAAGGTCGCCGCCTTGGATCCGGATCTGATTATCACCTACTCTGACCAGGCCCAGGAAATTGAGAATTATCAGAAAATCGCACCGACCGTAGTTATCCCTTACGGTACATTCACAAATGTACAGGAGGAGATCCGTGGCTTCGGAGAGCTCATGAACAAATCCGAAGAAGCCGAAGCTTGGCTGAAAACGTACAACGAACGGATAGAAGTCGCTCGTTCCAAAGTGAAGGCGGTCATCCGTCCAGAGGAAACCTTCTCGATCCTTGAAGTATCGGACAAGAGTTATTATGGATATGGAGACAATTTTGGTCGAGGAGGACAAGCGGTTTACCGTGCTTTGGAACTCGCTCCGCTTGAACGCACCAGAAAAGAACTGATGGGCGATACCCAATGGAAAGAAATTTCACGTGAGGTTGTTGGTGATTATGCAGGCGATCATATTTTCCTGACCGTTGGTGAGAACAATAAGAATTATCAGGGCGATTCCGTATGGAAGTCCCTGCCTGCGGTAAAAAACAATCAGGTGTATGAATTGCAGGAGGATCGGTACTGGTACTTTGACCCGATTGCAATCCAGGGTCAGGCTGAAGAATTGGCAGATATGATTGTAGAGCGTGCTGAGCAGAATCGCAAATAATGCAATCACGAATTCCAAACGCCTGGAAAGACGACTACGTCTCTTCAGGCGTTTGTTTTTTTATATGAAGGCAACTGCACCATATATTACATCAGTTGGCCCGTATATAGTGTTTTCACCTCTAATGTATAGTTGAATTTCACTTTTTTACCGCATGAATAAAATGAATCGTCTCATAGGCAGACAAGTCATCCGTTCGTTGACTGAAATAACGCTCCTGTATATCTTCAGGTGACAGATGCTCATAGATCAGAAGCCCTGCTTGTTGAAGCAACTGCTCCAGTTCCACATAGGTGAAACAGGATTTCATCGGTTCGCCACCCATCGCGGCCATCTTAACCATGTTTTCAACCCGATTAAACTTGCCTTTCTCCTCATAAAGATGCTCATCTGCGTAATCAAATACGATAGAACTTCCAGCAGGGAGCGTCGCAAAGGCTTGATGGATCAAGCTAAAAAAATCTTCTTTGGACAGATAATACGAAACCCCGAGTAATGTAAATAAGGTTTTCACATTCCTCAATACTGTGCTCGTAAAATCAGTGTTAATAATCTCTCGGGTAAAATCCATAGGAACAAAATGAAGATTGCTCGGAATCAAAAGCTCTGCCTGTTGCAAACGCTCTTTCTTCAACTGTTGGGCGAGCGGAAGATCCACCTCAACAATATCTAGTGTATACTCCAGTTCCGGGTGTCTGAGCGCATACGTATCCATGCCCGCACCAAGGATAACCACTTGTTTCACTCCCAATGCAGCTTCTTGTAGCATCAACTGCTCACTATAGGCAGAACGAGCCAATGTTATGGGTGAGAGCTGGACTTGAACGATCCATTTTAAAATCTGATCCCGGTCTCCGCCGAACTGACGATCTGCGTCCGAGTGAAAGAAATCAATGCCTTGAATCATACTTGCTCCTATATCTGCACATTCTTGTGAGGTGATCAGCTTTGTCGCTAAAAAATCATTAATAATAAGCGGTTCATCATGCTCAACATGATAGGCTCGGGCAAAAGCTGAAATCAGGGATGTGATGCTGGGCTTATTTTGGCTCATCGTAGTAATTTCCTCCCATATAAACAGAAATGAGGTTCCCCTGGCCAGGGAACCCCATTATATACGGAAACTTAATATATGTAAATTATAGCATATTTAATTTATTTTGTCAATATTTTTTTGAGATTGGTTTGCCATATTCAATGCTTTTTCGCTGCATGAAGCACGAATCCAAGCAGAGCAATCGCAGCGGTTCCTGTTGCGAGCCATCCGTCCATTACCCCTTACACCTTACTAAACCGACATCCACTAGCCTGTTTCCAGACGAAAGGCTCCCGCACACGTAGCATGACTCGCTACGGCGAAAGCCTTTCATCGGAATTAATCTAAGAAGCATCGCGTTGCCTGATTTTTTTTATTTTCTTCACTTCATACATCAATCTTATTACAAACGCAATTTCCAAAGGTACACAAATAACAATAGCAATGATAAAAGAGGCCTCCAGAGCCATATAAAATAGTATAAGAACACCTATAATATATATGCTGGACATGACAATATCCCGCTTCGCCGACTCATACTCTGATAATTGTCTCATATTATCATTCCTTTGTAATTTTGGACTACTACATTACTACAGAGAAATGCGTCTTATTAACTGCAATCACCCTAATTTTCGCTTCACTTCAACAGTGGCCGAGAAAAAGGTAGCACCGTTCCCCATATCCGACAAGCGGTCCGATGTCAGCGAGTTGGAGCGCTGTTTTTTGCCTTCGCCGTCCCACCACAGTCCTTGACTGATGACCGTTCCCGGAAGCATGGCATCCGTGACTTTGGCGGTCAGTTCAATACGTCCGCGTTCATTCCATACCACAACTGTATCGCCATCCTGCACATCACGACGATCCGCATCCTGTGGATGAATTTGCAGTAGCGGCATCTTCTCCAAACGTTGATGTTTAGCTGAATTGCCGAAGCTGGAGTTCAGGAAATTATGGTTAGGCGGCGACACATACATCAGTGGATACGCATCACCTAGCCCAGCAGGATTCTCTCCATCAAAACCTTCAACGAGCGCGGCATATGTCGGTAATGGCGGTAGTCCCTTCTGTTCCATCTGCTCGGAGTATAATTCAATCTTGCCTGATGGCGTAGGCAGATGTTCCAGGAAAGATTCGTGGGCCGACATGTCCAGCTTCACAAACCGCTGCTGCTTCAGACGATCCAATGTAACCCCGTTCATATAAGGATTTTCAGTGCCTTGGAGTGCATTCTCAATCATCTGCTCCGGCTTCTCACCAAAGATGTCCGCATCATAACCCATGGCCTGTCCAAGCAGCGAGAACAGCTCCACATTGCTTTTACTCTCGCCGATTGGCGCGATAACCGGTTCTTGCAACTGGACGTACTGATGCCAGTAGGATAGGTACAGGTCAGTTGCTTCAAAAGATGATGTCGCTGGCAGCACAATATCTGCATATTTTGCCGTATCCGTCATGAACAGGTCATGAACTACCGTAAACAGATCTTCCCTTGCAAAACCTCGCTCCACTCGTTCTGTATCCGGTGCTACCACCAGTGGATTGCTGCAATAAACTAACATGGCCCGGATCGGCTGCTCCGCTTCCAGCAATGCTTCGCCAATCCGGTTCATATTTACGACTCGCGGCTCGGCCTGTTGCCTTAGATCAGGTCGCTCCAGCGCATCACTGTTGGTGCTTGCGTAGCTGTTCGTACGTACCGCACCGCCGCCACGCTTCAGCCACTGCCCCGTAATCGCAGGCAAGCAGGCAATGCTGCGTACGTTCATGCCCCCATTGTCATGATGCTGCAAGCCATTGCCAATGTGAATGTGAGCAGCCTGAGCTCCCCCGTAGAGCTGTGCCAGCTCCACAATCGTTTCTTCCGGCACGCCTGTAATACGTGCTACGCGCTCCGGGGTGTAACTACGGACATGCTCGCGCAGCGCTTCGTGTCCTACCGTATATTTTTGCATAAATGCTTCATTCGTTAGTCCTTGCTCAAACAGCACATACATCATACCCAGTGCCAGTGCGCTGTCCGTACCTGGATAAAGCGGAATAAACCAGTCTGCCCACTGAGCCGTACGGTTGCGATGAACGTCAATAACAACGATTTTGGCACCATTCTTACGGGCCTTCTCCGCCAGTACAACCTGATGCATATTGGTACTGACGATGTTCCCACCCCACACCACAATCAGATCTGCATGCTCTGTATCCTCAGGCAACGTGCCGTGGTTAGCTCCCATCGTATATTTCCAGCCCGTATTACCGGCAGCATTACATATCGTTTGCTCCAGCACGCTTGCGCCAAGTGCATTGAAGAAACGCCGATCCATGCCGTCTACGCCGAGCACACCCATATTCCCGTAAAAACTATAAGGGAGAATGCTCTCCGGTCCATATGTTGCAGACAAGTCTTTGAACTTCCCCGTAATTTCCTGAATGGCTTCGTCCCAACTGATACGCTCGAACTTGCCTTCACCTTTGGCGCCGACACGCCGCATCGGATATTGAAGACGCTCGGGATGATACACCCGCTCCGTCATATTTCGCACTTTATTACAGATCGCGCCCTTCGTAATCGGGTGATCCGGATTACCCGTGACCTTCGTAATTTTACCGTTTTCTTTATGTAATAGCAGACCACATGTGTCTGGACAATCGAGCGGGCATACCGCTGGAAACACACCATTCTCCTGATCGATCATCATTAGGCTCCCCCTCTTCCAATGGCTATCCCTATATCATATCCCGTCCGGGGTTAAAACGTAAAGAGAACAGGGTAAATCGGCCAAATTTTCGTGGATGTCGGGTATCATATTTCTGTGCAAATCCATTATTCTTGTTTTTCAAAAAAAGTTTTTATCCCTTTGATTCATTCTCTGAATCCAGGGGTAAATTAAGAACAAGGCATTAGGCTGGTGTTTCCCCACTTCCTCCTCATGCCATATCATGGACCACTCCCGAAATTCGCCATGCTCAGGTTTCGTTCCCCCGAACCTTGTCATGGCGAATTTAATTTGCGCAAAAAAAAAAGATGACCCATCTCCTCTCGCCACGACCAAACTTGTCGTGAAGCGATAAGATGCATCATCTCACCTCATTATTTCTGCATTGTTATCTGATAAGTCTCCGTAACTACTTTCCTACACTCTGACTATTTATACTTGCAGATACGATGCTCCTAAGTGTCGACTCTGCCATGGATTACACCTGTTTGCTCCACATCGCTCTGCCCTCTGTTTCCATAGGAGAAGTTACAGCAGGAACCATTGTTTCCTCTTTGACTACCGTGGCTACTTGCTCGGTCTTGCGCAGATATACCATCCAGTATGCAGCCGCTACGAACAAAGCTCCGCCCGTCAGATTACCTAGCCAGACCGGAATAAAATTCATGACATACTGCCCCCAGGAATAGTGTCCCTCAAAGATCGCTGCTGGAATAAGAAACATATTAGCCACAACGTGCTGAAATCCGATTGCCACAAATGCCATCGTTGGAAACCAAATACCCAGAATTTTACCGCTCATCGTATCGGCTGCATAAGACAGCCAGACTGCCAGTGCCACTAGCCAGTTACAACCTATGCCTGAGATAAAAGCCTGCAGGAAGCTGTCGTGCAGCTTATGTCCTGCCATATCAACCACTTTAGTCAGGTATACACCTTCGGCTGTAAGCCCAAGTACATGACCAAAGAAAAAGGCCACGAACAGGGCACCGAGCAGATTGCCCAATGTAACGAGCAGCAGGTTCTTCAGCATGCTGGCTGGAGTGATTTTACGTGTGATTGCAGCAAGCGGTACAGCCATCATGTTACCCGTCAACAGTTCTCCCCCGCCAATCAGGACCAGAATCAGACCTACCGGGAACACCGCCGCTCCGATAAATGTTGCAATACTTCCCCACTCTGCTGGTGCAGATGCAATTACACGAATATCGAGCAGAAACCCAAGCGCAATGAAGGCACCTGCCAAGAACCCCAGAATCAGTACTGAGGAAACCGGATTTTGTGCTTTCTTCAACCCGGCCTGTGCCGTATATTGTGCAACCTCTTGAGGGGTTTTAGTCGCCATATGTCATCCTCTCCTTTGTCTTCGATCCGTTCGTATGTTAAGGAACTCTATCCATGCATTCATTGTATATCGACCTCTCGCAAAACTTTGTGTAAATAATCACAAAGTCAATCAAGAAGATGATCCAATTTCCCACTTGCCTTCCCCCAAAAAATCCGAAACCCTTAGAAATAAGATGGAAGTAAGAAAATTAAGAAACAAGATGATACAGACAGACAGCTCAGACGACAGAGACGACAAAAAGGAAGTCTGACGATATGATCGCCAGCCTCCCCTTTGTCTTTATTGTATGATGCTCCCGAATTCTCTATAGTTGCTAGCTGCCTTCATTGTGAATGCTTTGCCCAAGCTTACACCAGTGCTGGTGCTTTAACTTCTACCGGAGGCAGAGCTTGCAGACCTGCAGTGTTCAAGAAATTCCACGGTTTATTGTAATGTGGTTGGAAGAAGAAGTCGATAAATGCCAGCTCATCCACCGTCATGTTGTTCTGGATACAAACCGAGATCGTATTGATCGACTGCGTCAGATCCACTTGTGACATCACCTGTGCACCAACAATTCGGCGAGTGGCTTGCTCGTAGACCACTTTAAGCAGCAGTTTCTCAGCGGTTGGCATAAATTCCGGTCGGTAGTTGTCTTCCAGAATAACTGATTCTACAACCAGTCCTTCCTCTCTTGCAGACATTTCGGTCATACCTGTTCCCGCAATATTTTGCTCATAAATTTTGATGCCTGATGTGCCCTGTGTTCCCATATAAGGTGTCGTTGGACGAACCAGGTTGCGTGCTACGAGTGTACCCATCCGCACGGCGTTTGTTGCCAGTGGAATGTAAGCCGCTTTGCCTGTCGGATTGTAATGAATCGCACAGCTGTCACCTGCAGCAAAGACATCCTCTTGGCTTGTTTGCATATATTTATCCACGATGATTGCACCGTTAGGCAGCATATCTACTTGACCTTTGAGCAACTCCGTATTTGGACGGAATCCGATACAGAGGATGACCAAGTCAGTCTCAAACTCCCCTTTGGAAGTGATGACTTTGGTTACTTTACCATTCTCACCCTCAAACTTCTGCACCGTTTGACCAAGCGCCAGTTTGATGCCTCTTTCAGTCAGTGTATCTTCGATTACATCTGTGAATTCGGAGTCCAGATACTTGTTCAAAATACGATCCACGCTATCGATCAGTGTTACTTCCTTGCCATTCATTTCGAATGCTTCCACCAGCTCAACACCGATGTAACCTGCGCCGACTACGGTCACGCGTTTCGCATCCTTCGCTTTTTCGATAATGGTGTTGGAGTGATTGTAGTTTTTACAGAGCAGAATGTTATCCATCTCGATGCCTTCAAGCTTCGGTACAACAGGCCATGAACCCGTAGTTACGATCAGTTTATCAAATGTATCTTCAAATTCTTCCCCGGTTTGCAGATTTTTAGCCCGCAAGGTGTGCCCTTTCGCATCAACCGCTGTAACTTCATGCAGCATCTTGGTCACCACACCAAGGTCGGCCAATTGATTTGGCGAAGAGTAGAATAAGCCGTCCGGATCTTTCACCACTCCACCGACGTAGAGCGCAATGCCACAAGACAGGAAGGAAATGTTGTCATTGCGTTCATAGACCGTAATGGCGGCGTCCGGGTATAATTTAGCGGTATTTACGATAGCTGCTGTTCCTGCGTGTGTACATCCGATGACTGCGATTTTCATGAGTAGTTCCTCCTTGGAGTATATAAAATAATGAATGATAAACGTTATTATGGTTGTGAAATAATTCACTATTGATTCGATAATACTCATGTGATTTATTTCACTTTATACGCTCATTATAATGTGATCTTTTTCACATTGCAATAGGTTTTGCAAAAATAATTTCTGTTTCCTCATAAAATAGCGCTAGTTCAGCCTCCACGCTCGGTTTATTAGTGACTTCAATACGTTGTTGGCACTGACCTAATCCTATTTTTCGCTAATTTCATTTTCCCCCAGTACCATTTTGCTTATGCTCTCCAAATCATTCAATTTCCGTATCAACGTATCAGGCTTCTCTTCTATCGAACACAATGAACAGGATGTAAAAATGATGCCTTTTGATATTTAGGGTTGATTTCTATAATAGGAAGCGCTTACAATGTATAGAATCCTTTTATTGGATTATTTGTTATATATGTTCCATATTAGTCACAAGAAAATAATAGCTTTAGGGAGGCGTTCACTTGAGTAACCGTACATTGCCAGCCCCATTACGCATCATTCCCATTACACTTTCCATCGCCATGATTACCGCCGGCTTATCCGTCCCATATGCCGCCGCTTCCGGTACTACTGATATTTCCTCCGCCCCAGTGACAATTAAAACCGAAGTGTTGCCGAGCCAGAAGTCCAGTTCGATCGGAGTAGATGTATCCTCATTATTGCAAAAATTCAGGGATATCAGTAATTTCTCCACAGGGGATCTTGCCAAAGATACCGCATATGCACTGAATATCGTTTCCTGGCAGATGCCACACGGCGGCTTCTACAAGGACATGGAGAAACAATACGCAAACCCTTGGGATGGTGTGACCGAGCGCTCTGGGTGGAAAGACCCGAATGGTGTTGAGCTTGGAACCTTTGATAATGATGCTACAACCTCAGAAATCCGCTTTCTTTCGGATATGTATGTCAAAACCGGTAATCCGATCTTTAAGGACAGTGTCCGCAAAGCCGTTGATTTCATTCTCGTGTCACAGTACCCTTCGGGTGGCTGGCCTCAGGTCTATCCTAAACGCAGTAATTACTCGGATGCCGTAACGTACAATGATAATGCGATGGTGCAGATGATGATTCTGCTGGATGATATCACCCAGCGCAAACACGGTTTTGATAATGATATCCTGACAAACCAGGAACGCAGTAAACTAAAGGCCGCACTGGATAAAGGTATTGCATATACCCTGAAAGCCCAGATTATGAATAACGGAGTCCCCACCGTCTGGGGAGCACAGCATGATCCTGTGACCTATGAACCGTTATCTGGCAGAGCCTATGAGCTGGCTTCCAAATCGGGATCAGAGTCTGTCACTGTTACAGCATTTCTAATGTCCATACCGCAAACACCTGAAATCGAACATGCTGCCAAAAGTGCCTTGCAATGGTTCGATACCGTTCGGGAAGATGGTACCAAATACAATCGACAAGGCCCTGTATACTTCGAGCCGGATGCTGGCAGTGTAATCTGGTACCGTTTCTACAAAGTAGATGAAGATGTTCCTTTTTACGCAGATCGGGACGGCAAAAAATATATGAACATTCTCGAAATAAGCGAGGAACGCAGACATGGCTACTCTTGGGCAGGAAGTTACGCTCGTAATCTGCTGAAGCTTGCCTCCGAACAAGGGTATTACAAGCTTAGCAAGCCACTTCCCAAATCATAATCATTTTATACTTTTTACTAGGTTTAGATTTATGAATAAAGTGCTTAGTGAGTATCCCCTATGCGGAGATGTGACACTGTAGACATATAAAAGAAGCCTGTCTCTGCGAAATAGCAGGACAGGCTTCTCGTCATCATACGTTTACCTTACAGATGTAGCACATTAACCGAGCAATTGCTCAATCGCAGCACTCATGGACTCTGGTGATTCTTTCGGTTCAACGCGGCCAACAACTTCACCTTCACGGTTCACAAGGAACTTGGTAAAGTTCCATTGAATATCGCTGGTTTCACCTGATCCGGGCTGTTGTTCTTTCAAATATTGAAA
>Ga0105246_10001611_pt1 | contig 13440 bp, 10 predicted proteins | sample KBSM64metaG_FD_99694 | JGI IMG/M metagenome (GOLD analysis project Ga0105246, IMG submission 99694) | Miscanthus rhizosphere microbial communities from Kellogg Biological Station, Michigan, USA - KBS M6-4 metaG | ecosystem: Host-associated > Plants > Roots > Rhizosphere > Soil | place...
GGTTGCAATTGATGAGTTCCATCATGTCTCAGCGGATGAAAACAACCGTTTGGGCAATCTGATTGATGCTCTGATGAAAGGTTCTAATGCACATATTGTTGCAATGACTGGTTCTTACTTCCGAGGGGATACCGTACCCATTCTGCAACCCGAAGATGAAGCCCAATTCACGAAAGTAACCTATACCTACTATGAACAGCTCAATGGATACCAGTATTTAAAATCTTTAGGCATTGGCTACCATTTTTATCAGGGTCCATACATCAAGGCACTACCTTCAGTGCTGGATGCAAGCAAGAAAACCATCATCCATATTCCCAATGTTAATTCCGGCGAATCAACAAAAGATAAACATGCCGAGGTTGATGCCATTCTGGATGCGCTGGGTGAGGTGCAACAGCAAGAGCCAGATACCGGTATCTATCGAGTGAAACGCAAAAGCGATAGCAAATTGTTGCGCGTAGCGAATCTGGTTGATGATAACCCGGCAGAAAGACCGAAAGTACAGGCGTATCTGCGTAATATCCACTCTGTCGACGATATGGATATCATTATTGCGTTAGGTATGGCGAAAGAGGGGTTTGACTGGCCTTTCTGTGAGCATGTGCTGACCATTGGTTATCGCAGCTCGATGACAGAGATTGTACAAATAATTGGGCGTGCGACACGCGATTGTGAAGGCAAAACTCACGCACAGTTTACTAATCTTATTGCTCAGCCTGATGCTCAAGATGATGACGTTAAAGCATCAGTAAACAACATGCTTAAAGCCATCACCACCTCGTTGTTGATGGAGCAGATCATGGCTCCAAATATTCAATTTAAACCACGATCTCAATGGACTGGCGAGCCGTTACCTGCCAATACTGTTCTGGTTGATGATCATGCATTACCGGTATCAGACAAGGTTCTAACAATCCTTAACGGCGGTAAAAACGAGATCCTGGCGGCACTAATGGCAAATGAGCAGGTGGTTAAAGAGGCTATTACCGAGTCAACACCGCCTGAGGTAATTACTCAGGTAGTGTTACCATCGGTGATACAAACGCTTCACCCTGACCTGACTGAATACGAACTAGAACAGGTTCGCAGCGGTATTTTGCAGAGTCTTTTTGTAGGCCAATGTGGTGGGTTAGTTGATGAAGCCGATTTGCCGTCGGATGCCATCATTGATAACGGCCAAGGTCAGCGTTCCGGCAATTCGAATGATTCATTAAATGTAAACAATCAGTTTATAAAAATGGGTGATAAATTCATCAATATTGAAAACTTGAATATTGACTTAATTGATGCGGTAAATCCTTTCCACGGTGCTTATGAGATTCTATCAAAATCAGTCACAGCGACGATGCTAAAAACTATTCAGGAAGCAGTCAGAGCGAATCAGGCGCAGGTATCTGAGGAAGAAGCTGTGATGCTCTGGCCAAGAATTAAAGCGTTTGCCAGTGAGCATAAAAGGGAGCCATCGCTGAATGCCAGTGACGCAATAGAGGTTCGTTATGCAGAAGCGTTAGCTTACATCCGAAAAATGAAACAACAGCGTATTGTGCGACAGGAACCGTAACTTATGCTCAGACTTTCACCTCTTCAAGTTCGTCAAAAAGTGACAATTGATGACATTTTTTTCGAACCAGACGATCTTGGTTTACTCGTAGTCGAACCACTAAAAATATATTCCCCTACGGGTAATCTGCCTGTAAACAGATTAGAAGAGATTAATACATTTTATGTGGTTCATGGGCGTCCACCTCTACCCGATTCGGAGGAATTTAAGGAAACGTTGCTAGCACAACGTTTGAGGGTTCTCAAGGATAACAAGCAATATCGTGAGATGTTGCAGCCATTTGATATTCATGGCTTACTCGCAGGTGAAAATAACGAGAATACCATTGAATCATCTGTATCATTCTCAGTTTCTCCCATCGAGGTTGATAGGTCGGAGTTGGTCACCTCTCTGGACGATATCTTTGCTGATGACGATGATGGATTGCTCTCATTTGCTGAGCCCGATATTTTCACGTTAAAACATGTTCCGATTGAAAAGAAAACACAGCCTGACGAAATTGCCAAACGACAGCCGTGCCCAGATTTTTATCGATTTTCCCCACTGTTTGAGACAGTCCAAAATGGTCTGAAAATGGGAGCGTTTTCATTTGTTCGCTTCCGCCATGAATTAAAAATTCATGAAGGTGATTTTTTTATCCTCAATGGGGTTATGGGTTATGTAGATAAAGTTGGTGAGCGATTGGAGGAATATGGACCTTGGAATGCCCGTTTGCATTTGGTGTTTGAAAACGGAACTGAGATGAATATGCTTTTCCTCTCGCTTACGCATGGTCTGGTACGAGATACAGAAGGTCGTAAAGTTGTTTTAAATGGACAGGCAATTCGTCCTGATGAAGCTCCGGTTCCGACAGGATATGTCTATGTCATTGCCACGCATAGCGACAAGCCAGCGCTTCAACGTTTTAAACCTGATTTGTATAAAATTGGCTTTACTGAAGGAACTATCGAAGAGCGCATCAAACACGCTGAAAAAGATAAAACATTCCTCGAAGCACCCGTTCGTATAGTCATGACTACGCAATGCTTCAATATCAACACTCACAAATTTGAAACGCTTATTCACGGTTTTTTAGGTAAGCAACGGCTCAATATCACATTACTGGGTTTAGATGGACAAACTTATCATCCCCGCGAATGGTTTCATGTGCCTTTAGCGACTGTGCTCTCTGTGATCAAGTACATTCTTGACGGTACAATTTCGCAATACCGGATGGACAATACGACAGGGAAGATTGTGGCTAAGAGAGATACTGGTCATTCATGAAGCGAGTGGAAATCATTTGGCTATGATTCGAGGATTCTGATTCTGTATAAGTTTTCTCCACATAACAAGTGTTGCTCTAGGAGATTTAAGCTGACACTACCCTAGGAATTGTAGCGTCAGCCTTCATCGGCAATCTCAGCGCAGCATCTGTTATTCAAGATTTGCGAGTGAATAAATCAATAACATTTGATTTTTCATCTTCTCTTACTGCAGGTGTCAGACTATTCTTGAGTTTAATTTTTGAATTAATATCAAGTAATGGTTTATCTGCTAAATATCCGCGAGGAAGAGAAAGAATATCTTCAGCATCAACACGGGACATGCTTAAAGTTTCAAGTAAGGTTGATTTAGAGAATGTGTTTGTTTCAAACAACAAATTGACACATCGAGGCAGTAATCTCACTGACTCTGGTTTGCGAAGATCATCAAGGGGCTCACCTTTTCTCCAGCCTCGAGCAGAAACGCTTTTATATAGGCGCTGGTATTCTAGCGGAGAAATGAGTTCCAATGATTTAGCTCTATGAATCATGGATTGAGCAGACATTCCCCAGCGAGTTTTCAATGAAATAAAATTCTCAAGCGTTGGAAACGGAGGTAATTCTACCGAAAATGCTTCCTCTGGTAACATCAAACATGCTGCAAATTTATGAGCTTGTTCCTCAATTAGTTTAAAGTTGACAGAGTCAAGTCTTTCGACATATCTGTGCAACACTACGTGCCCAAGCTCATGTGCAGCGTCAAAACGACTTCTGTAATAATTATCTTTGTCACTGGCAAGAATAATGTAAGGACGACTCTCTGACTCATTCCATTGAGAATATCCATCCATCATTGCGCTTCCCTGTTCAAAACGAGAACATACAACTCCGGCATTTTCGATAATCAAAAGCAAATCGGTAATAGGAGCTATACCCAAACCCCACTGCTGACGGCATTTTGCAGCCATCACTTCGATCATTTCATCATCAATTGCGCGGTAATCAGTAACCTCTAAATGAGGAACATCTACTTCAGGATAATCAAGGTACTCCTGTAAAGTTGTGGAAACTTCCTGCAACCATCCCATATAACGCTCAGAAGCATTGCACAGATCTTTCGCTGTGTTTGCCATAGTTCTGAAGAAAACTGGATTGTTCTCTTTTTTCACCGTTGGTTTGATAAACCATGTGACAGGGCAGTTCAGAACCCGTCCCAAGATCGCAATGACTTCTGCATCAGGAGAGTGACTGCCATTCTCCCATTTCGTAATCGTAGAGGGGGAACGGTCAACCAAACGACCCAAATTAATTTTAGATAACCCTCGTGCTTCACGAAGCTGAGTTAACCTTTCCGGCTGAAATCCCGTTATTCCCACTCTCATAATTTTACCACGTTAGCCTTCCTGTTCTTTCAGGCGTTTCTTCAGCTGAGGAATAACCTTGTCTGGTATGACCACAGCTTGTTCAGTATGGTAAAGCTCAAGTAGCTCGCTTACTGAACGGTTAAAGTGATACCCCTTCATATTCGTAAAGGGAACGACAATCCTTAGGTCCAGCATGTTATCTTGCGAATGACCGTGAGGTGGGTTGATATTTAAGACCAACATTCCTAGAGTGCCAACTCCACCTTCCGACTTATCACGTTCGCTAAATAAATCTGGCGTATACCCTTCTAAATTCTCGTTTAATTCCGCTAATAATGAACGATGTTTTGCACCTCGAATGCACTTTTCATCATAGTTCAGCCCGATTCGGCTAATCTTCACTCCTGCAGAGTTTACTACGATGTAGTTCTCACCTTTAGGCGTCGTGTCAACGTCACAACAAACAATGCCCGAGTTTTCTGCAGCTCTTCGAAAAGCTGCATTCAGTACGTAATGCCTAGCTTGAGGGCGAAAGCGAGATTGTTCTGGCTCACCTAGTTTTGCGATGCTTCCCATTGTAAGTGCATTTGCAGCCACGTAGGCGGTATGGAGTTCTTCTTGGATGTTAAGCCAGAATTCTCGCTGAAAAGCATTTACGATCAGTCCGCTAATGTCCTTTTGTACGTCATCTTTACTTATTTAGATACCCTGATTGCGTTAAGCAGATTTAATCATAGTTTTTTTTCGTTTTGACGGCAAGCTGAGTTCTTGAGTCTGAGAAGACGGAGGCTAATTTGTTATAAAAATGTGTCATTGGAACGAATTTACGGCAGAACACCGTAGCCTTAACACCACGGATTGGAAATGGCTGAATATCTTAGAGACAAGGTTCTGATTTTTGTGGAAGAAGTTACTTTTAACTAGGTTGAACAAGCGTAAAATCATACTCATCAAAACAATCTTTTGTCGGGTCGCAACTCTGCCCAGCTTGCTAGGAATTACATGAGAAAGATTAGAAGACTCAAAGCCGATACCCCTAGTATCTTAAAATCTGGACGTCTTGTTGAAGAAGTGAGCAAGTTAAGAAAATATTACCTCCAATCAGAGGAGTTGCGCCGCTATAGCCGCCCCCCGGTCAATAAAGAAATTTTCTATGATGAGAGCGTGCGTGTTTCGCTACGCAAAACATTCCATGGCTGCTGTGCTTGGTGCGAGACCTACCTAGCTCCTAGAGAAGAAGAAATTGTTCATTTTCGACCTATCGGGAACGCCAGAGGACTAAATGATGATGAAAGCGTAGAGTCTTACGGTTGGTTGGCTTATATTTGGGATAACCTTTTTTTGTCTTGTTCCGAGTGTAACCGCGCGCAACGAAATTATTTTCCTGTGGAGTCTGTACGTGCTCCAGTCCTTTCTACTTGGGAAGAAGCCAACTCATTGGAGAGAGTGTTACTTATCAATCCATGTCGAGATGACCCTCTCCGTCACCTTTCACTTAGCTCAGATGGGTCGCTGCAGGCCTTAACGGATAAAGGTGAGCACACTCTGCTAATTTTTAATCTGAATCGGTCAGAACTCGTTTTTGCTCGGGCTGAACAAATTCGCATTGTTCGCGCTATGGTTTTTGAGAGTAATGGATCTGTTGAAGAGTTCAATAGCTATCATTCAAGTGATAAATGCCTTGTCGGTGTTACAAATTTTATCGTTTCTATGTTCTTAAAGGAATACTCCAGAAGACAAGGAACCTATTCTACTATTAAAATTGAGTCTTTCATAAAGCATAGCCTACAGAATTACCATTTTAATTTTGACTATCCAATAAATACTCCAATTGAAATATATGAAGATTCCATTGCGCTGAAAATTTCATCCGACTATTATGATAGGCTTGCTAAAAAAATAGGTGATGAGGACAAAGCATCCCGCCATCTAAAAATCATTGAAATTCGGGATTTTAAAGGGATAAGTAAATTCACTTTGAATATAAAGCATGGTGAGTCGAAATCTCTTGCGCCTTGCGTGATGTTACTTGGTGAAAATGCTACAGGTAAAAGCTCAATTCTTCAATCAATAGCACTTACAATGATGACAGAATCTCAACGTGGAAAGTTGCACCTTAGCTACGACGATTTTATTTCTAGAGATAGAGGTGAATGGACGGTCGATAATATTCAACCCGCGGTAATTAAATTAATATTTAATGATGGATTCAATTGTGCTTTTCAGATAGATGAAAATTTTAATGCCAGCGGTGAGGGTTCTGAGAATATTGTCTTTCTTGCCTATGGAGCTAGACGCTTTGTTAAGCCACTTAAACGTGCCAGTCAAGGAAATGGCATTATCTGCCAAACTCTTTTCAATCCGGTAGCCTTACTTTCAAATCCAACTAAATGGCTGCAAGAATGTGATGAGATTTTATTTCAATCTGTGGCTAGGGCCATGAAGGAGATCCTTGCCTTAAAGCAGGATGACATAATTTATCGTAATGAACTTAGACATGTCATGGTCCATGCTCACAAACGTAACACTCCTCTTGAAAACATGAGTGATGGCTATAAGGCTCTGTTTTATGTTGCTATTGACATTATGCGCCATATGCTAAAACGTTGGGAAAATTTAGAATATGCATCAGGCATCGTTATTATTGATGAAATTGAAACGCATCTTCATCCCCGATGGAAAATGCAGATAGTGGGTGCCTTCCGACGAGCAATGCCGGGTGTTCAGTTCATATTTACAACCCATGATCCTCTTTGTTTGCGAGGGATGTTTGATGGTGAAGTTCATGTACTAAAGCGTGATGAAATATACTCAATTACTGAGGAGGAAGATTTACCTGGATTCCAGGGGTTGAGAACGGAACAACTATTGACATCTGAGTATTTTGGCCTTCTCTCGACTGATGATCCAGATCTTGAGCGGAGACTAGAAGATATTACCAGGAAAGAAGGAAGTAATCAGGCGGAATATATTCGTCATATAGAAAAAGAACTTAGTGAAATAACTGTACTTGGTACGACTCTTAGTCAACGAGTAGTCCATGAAGCATTGGCGCGATATTTAATTTCAGTAAAACGAAAGATGCCTGAAGCCAAAGATGTGAAAGAGGATGCGATCAGAGCAATCCTTAATCTTCTTGAGCAAAAAGGCTATTGAGAATGATTAAAATCGATCGCTCAGTTCAACCGGTGCCAGTCTCACTAACCACGGCAGGTAATGTTGTTGATAATGAACGTATTGCTGCACGAAGATATTACGCAGTCGTACCAGCCCCCAGTAAAACGTATAAATTTAAGCGATATAAAGAAGAAGATATCGTCGAAGCCTTGGAACATCTTTTTCACGGTAAATGTGCCTATTGCGAGAGTAAATACATAGGTACCCAGAAAATGGATGTTGAGCATTATCGTCCGAAAGGAAAGGTGAACGAAAGTCAGGGACATCCAGGTTACTGGTGGCTAGCGTTGGAGTGGGAGAATTTATTTCCATCCTGCATTGACTGTAATCGCCGCCGAGGGCAAAAATCCTATACTTTGCAAGACGATGGCACATTTGTCTTTATCGATGATACAGAAAACGCAGGTAAAGAATGCGCATTTCCTGTCTCCGGAGTCTATCGAGCGCAGGGGAGACAAGATGATCTTACACTTGAAATACCTTTACTTATAAATCCCTGTGAACATGACCCTAGAGATCATCTTCGCTGGCATATTAACAATTTGAAGCTCCCCCTACTGCTCGCGAATTCGGTGCAGAACCAGCCTGATGAGAGGGGAGTAAAAAGTATTGAAATTATGGGATTAAATCGTTTTGGACTTGTGACTAAGCGTGCTGAAGTACTACAACCTGTTGTAGTACAAATTAATAGTATTTTCGAGTTAATAGATATTACAGCAACGTTACCACCCTGCGAGGCTCGAGATAGATATCTTACGAAGATCGGGCGGGATATTGATGTATTGCAGACCTGCTATGAATCTGGCCGGGAATATGCTGGAATGATTAAATCTTACATTGATTCACATATGGATACTCTAAAAGAAGAACTTGCTAGATTATTGGCATGATCTTAACGATCTATAAGCCCGTATGACCCTGACCCGAAATCCTGCTCCATTCAGAAACAGAATTCCGGCATGATACATACTCCCCTGAACGGAGATGGTGCCGATGAAAAAGTCACAATTCACCGAAGAGCAGATTGTCTTTGCCCTGAAGCAGGCTGAACTGGGGACGTCCGTGCCGGATGTCTGCCGCAAGCTGGGCATCTCCGACGCCACGTTTTACATCTATGGACTACCTCTGTTTTGCAAGCACTGAATCAGGTTTAGGTTGTTGCTAACATCTATCCGGCATCAGGAATATACCTGTGCCCAAATGGGAAATCCGCACACAGTCGCCTCAACACTTGGACGGCCTCATGGACCAGTATTAAAATCAGGTTCCGACTGGGCAGGAGCAACCTGTTACCATTTTCAGTACGCTGCAACTTTCATGAGGTAAGCCTTAATTTGATGCGGGTTGATATTCAGTTTCATGCCGGAGAATCGACCAGATAATCCGGGCGTTTTTGTTTGCCACCGCGACAGTAGTCTTATTGAATCCCCGTCGTTCTTTCAACTGATTAACCCATTGGTTTAGAGAACCGTCATTGTTATTTGTTGCTACCCGGACAACTGCGCGGGCTCCGTGAATCAAAAGCGTTCGTAAGTGCTTGTCGCCTTTCTTGGAGATATTCATCAGCACCTGTCTGTCTCCGCTCGAATGCTGCCGCGGGACAAGTCCAAGCCATGCTGCAAAATGACGGCCGTTTTTAAATTCCTGACCATTACCGATCGCAGCAACAACAGCTGTAGCCGTTTTCGGGCCAATCCCTTTAACTTTTGCTATGCGCTGACATTCTGCTGATTGCCTGAAAACAGTTTCGATCTCCTTATCAAAAAATTTAATTCGTTTCTCAAGATCGATGAAAAGCTCATAGAGTCCAGCAATTGTCTTTCGCATTCTTATGCTTAATCCATTTTCAGCATCTTCAAGTATCAGTGGAACAGCACGGCGGGCTCTGGACATCGCTGCACCAATTGAGATGCCGCGATCAAGTAAAAGCCCTCGTATCTGGCAGATTGTTGCAGTTCGGTGATTAACTATTCGTTGTCTGGCCCGATGTAACGCCTGTATATCCTGCTGTTCCGGGCTTTTCGGGGGGACAAATTGCATCGTTGGTTGCATCAGTGCCACCGCGATGGCCTGTGCATCATTGCCATCGTTTTTCTGCCCGCGAATAAAAGGCTTAACATACTGGGGACTGATGATTTTCACTTTATGCCCCAGTTTTTCAAATTCTCTCTGCCAGTAAAATGCTCCCGTGTATGCTTCAATACCAATCAGGCAGGCGGGTATATTAACCAGCGTCTGAAGTAAAATCTTTCGCTCAACACGCCGTGTATAAACCGGCTTGCCTGCCTGATTCAGTCCGCAGAGCTGGAAAACATTTTTTGCCAGGTCGATGCCCATAAATACAATGTTCATAGTCACACTCCTGCTAGATGAATTATGTTCAGTTAAGCGCAGGGGGAAGAGGTCGTCCATCCCATTACGTGGCGCAAGAAGTACGGCGGAATTTCCCCTTCTGAACTCAAACATATGCGGCAGCTGGAAGAGGAAAATCTGCGGCTGAAGAGGCTGGTTGCAGACCTCAGCCTCGACAAGGCCATGCTGCAGGACGTGCTGGCAAAAAAGAGCTGACGCTGGCACGCCTGCGCGAATGGGTCAGGGATTTACAGGCCCGGTACGGTGCCAGTCTGTTTTGCGCTGCGACTCAGCCGCAGCTCGTTCAGGTATCGTTCTGTTGCTACCGATGACAGTGCGCTGCGCCTGCGCATCCGCGAGATCACCGAAACCCGGGTGCATTACGGCTACCGCCGCGTACACGTGATGCTCCGGCGTGAGGGCTGGCGCGACAATCACAAACGCATCTACCGCCTCTACTGTGAACAGGGTCTGTCGCTGCGCCTCAAACGGCCACGCCGCAATAAATCGGCACAGCGCCGGCAGCCGCAGCCTCAGGGGCTGTATCCGAATCACGTCTGGGGCATGGATTTTGTCTCTGATGCGTTATTTGACGGGCGACGACTGCGCCTGCTGACGGTTATCGATCTGTACACCCGTGAGTGCCTGGGGATCTGTGTGGGGCAGAATCTGCGTTCAACCGAAGTGGCAGAAATGCTGAACAGCATCGCGCTCAGGCGTCCGTTACCTCAGCTGCTGAAAACCGATAACGGCTCTGAATTTGCAGGAAAAATGCTGGACAGGTGGGTGTATGAAAGAGGCATCAGGATCGACTTCTCACGCCCGGGAACCCCGACGGACAATGCGACGGTAGAGTCCTTCAACGGCAGGTTGCGCCAGGAATGTCTGAACGAGAACGGGTTCATGTCTCTGGAGGATGCACGGTGCAAAATCGAGGCCTGGCGCATACACTATAACCAGAGGCGTCCCCATTCTTCACTGGGCTGGATGACGCCCTGTGAATTTGCCGATAAATCTGCCGGTTGCCAGAATAAGCAGCCAACATGAAGCCGGTTATTCCTGATTATGCCTGGATCATATTCGGTGTCAGGGTCACCAACTGACATTACTAACTGAAGGTTGTATCTAATCTTGGGGGCAGGTCAAAGAGTCGCGTATAGATTCTCGGGTTATTGCTGAACGAGCTGGAATACAGCATGAAAACTTAGTTGCAACAATCAAAGTGTATAAAGAAAGACTTCGTGAGCTTGGTTCATTGCCCTGCCAATCGCTTAAAGAGTTTTTCGATTCGAAACAGGGAAACCTTAAAAGCAGGGAAGAGAGGCCAGAAGTCAGTTATTTGCTTAACGAGTCCCAATTCGATTACACGCTTCGAATTATTCGTGGGAGCAATCCAGAACGCATGAATCTTTTCAAATTGGACGTGACTAAAGCATTTTCTATGCGTCGTGTAGCCGCATCGATTCGCCGAGAATACCTGCCCGGATATCACGAAAGCCGCGACAGCCTCAAAGCGCTCGGAGCACTGCGTCATCATTACATAAATCTGGCACGTGCTGAAAATCGCGTTATTGGCCTGTCGGCAGGCGAGCGAGGTGGCGCGGATGAACAACAGTTGGGATTGCTGGTAGTGATACAGAAGATTGAGCTTGCAGCTTTTGACGAAGCGGTGCGCAGTGACATAAGTCCGGGTGATGCAGTTCGTGAAGTGGCACGTCGTATGGAAGCCTTCGCCACTCTGATCACATCTTCGCCAGTAATGGATATACGCGAATGACTTTGCGAGTCAACAATTTCTATGTATAAAATCTAGTGGGTTGAGTTATTTAATTTTTTCTAATTAAATATTGAAAGGGATGCACTGATAAAGCATCCCATATTCAAGTTGATTGAAATGAATATTTTACTGATCAGCATTTCAGTAGATGAAATAACTCACTAAATTACCAATCGTGTGGCGCCATCTTGGAACTATTGTCTTACAGACGGTGTATGCATTGCCGAAGAAACCGACTTTATTCACATGTTTCATGTTTCGTTCGGATTTTTAATCATTATACGAGAACAATGCTCGTATACATCTGTGGCTTCCCCGATATACCGGTAAGGTTCACTGTATTTAGCGTGTCATTCACTCTCGATGTTTATGTTATTTGATGTGGCTTTTCCGCAGCTTTCCCACTTTAATCCGCACCGTCTCCGGCATCGTACTCAAATTATCCGTCCTCAACCCCAGCATCATGTTGTATCCATTAAATAACCCGGCATCGCCTAGCCGCGGCATTGGCAGCAATCGCGTGGGAATCGTCAGCCAAAACCGCAAATCATAGTCACAACCCAAATACGTGCACAGCAGCGCCATCACGTCATTCCTGAGTTGCCCGCCAGGCATCCAACCCTTTGCCTCATCAGGATCGTCTGTTGAAAGCTCTACCCGTGAGCAGTAATCAGCCACGCGGGTTTCATCACCCAGTATCGGATTCTGATCAAGCGTCATGCCACTGCGTATTGCTAGCCGGGCGCGTTTTGCCACCGGCATCGTCACTGGATGGTGCGCGAACACCTCAACTTTGGTGTTCGGTGCCTGGCTGTTGATCACCGCTGCAATACCTTCAGCTGTGTGCGTGGTATGCAGCAACGGTTTCAGTATCGCCAGCAGGCGTGATGACGGCTGGTCGCCGCTGTGGATGATGCCGGTTAGCGCCATCAGGCTTTGCGACACCGTATCGGTACCGCCCGGCTCAAAGGTGGCCGGATAGCTGTACTTGCGCCAGATGCGGTAAAACTGCGTCATCAGCCGATGATTGAAGATATCCAGAAACGCCGCCATCGCATCAGCTCCGTCACGCCCTTGGTTGATGTCGTCAATGATGCTGGTGGGCAGCGGCGAATCCACACTGTACAAACCGAAGAAGTTGGTTCTGACCGTTGGTATCGCATCCGGGTTATCGGGGTCAATTTCCGTGCGTTTTAGCTCCCCGGCGGGAAAGCCCAGATGCGGATTAGGACGAAAGCGCACCGGATCACTCTCTGGCGTGCGGCCCGTGCCAAGACGGCTGCCGGCCGTCTGCTCCAGCAGCTGGCAGAAGCGGTAAAAGTTGTACTGCGCGGTCTGGTCATTGCCGTTATCGTCCAGCCAGAACGGTTTTTTGTTTTCTTCGCTCACATCAGCACCCTGTCAATGCGTCGCTCCGGCCAGGCCCATTCGGTTCCCGACGCGGTCAGCAGCACCGTCAGTTGGGTAAAACGTACAACGCTGGCGTACTGCGTCAGGAACTGTTCCAGCAGCTCGCAGAACAGGCGGGCATCGCCGGTGCCGCTGAACTGGGTTTCATCGAGCGCCACGCGAATACGCACGCCGTGCCAGTGATACGAGGCGTTATAGTCCTGACGCCAGCTGACGTGACGAATACCGCTGATGCGACGGCGGTTGTTATCGTCATTGCTCCAGTCAAACAGAGCCAGCACGGCTCGAAGGCTTGCAGCGTCGTTAATCATCTGGCTCAGCGCGCGCGGATGCAGCAGCGATATCACATGCCACTGATACAGCTGCGTGGTTGGCGGGTAGTAGGGCATAGAAGGGGGATGACGCGTTGTGCACTGCAACGTCAGGTTACCGGTGACCGCGCTTCCATCAAATACGGCTTTCTCCAGCGCCATACGCGGATAGTTACCATTGGTGCAGGTGATGTTCATAAACAGCGTGGCATCATCCTCGCCCCGATCGGTCTCGCTTGCA
>Ga0105246_10001613_pt1 | contig 13432 bp, 11 predicted proteins | sample KBSM64metaG_FD_99694 | JGI IMG/M metagenome (GOLD analysis project Ga0105246, IMG submission 99694) | Miscanthus rhizosphere microbial communities from Kellogg Biological Station, Michigan, USA - KBS M6-4 metaG | ecosystem: Host-associated > Plants > Roots > Rhizosphere > Soil | place...
CTTGAAGGAACGCTGGGAGAAGCGGAGAAACGGCTGATGAACGTCCTGGCTGAAATCGAAAAGGAAGAGGGGTTATTCGAATGAAAGTCATTTTTATAAAAGATATGAAGGGTCAAGGCAAGAAAGGGCAAGTGAAGGAAGTATCTGAGGGTTATGCACAGAATTTTCTGTTGCCACGGGGAATTGTGCGTCCGGCAACGGAGGGTAACATGAAGACACTGGACAATCAGAAGGCAGCTGAAGAAAGACTTAAGCAGGAAGAGAAAGCCGAAGCTGAAGCACTTGCGAAGAAGCTGGAGGCAGAAGTAACGGAACTCAAGGCAAAAGCGGGTGAGGGTGGCCGTCTGTTCGGTGCGATTACGAGCAAACAGATTGCGGAAGCTTTGTCCAAAAAGGGCCTGAAAATAGACAAGCGCAAAATTGAGCTGGATGATCCGATCCGTACGCTCGGTGTAACGCAAGTGACCGTCAAGGTTCACCCTGAAGTGAAGGCAACCTTGAAGGTACAGGTAACGGAGGAGTAAGATGGGCGGCGAAATGTTATTCGACCGGGTTCCTCCGCAGAACCTAGAGGCCGAACAGGCTGTGCTGGGTGCAATCCTGTTGCAGGGCGAAGCTCTGATTACAGCGATGGAACGGGTACAGACCGAGGATTTCTACGATAAGCCCCATCAATTGATCTATGAAGCGATGATTCAGCTGGGTGAGGAAAATCAACCGATTGACCTTGTTACACTGACTTCGCGTCTGAAGGATAAAGGCGAGCTGGAGGACATTGGTGGTGTTAGCTACCTTGCCAAGCTTGCTCACGGTGTGCCTACAGCGGCCAACGTGGATTATTATGCACAGATTATCGAAGAGAAATCGATGCTTCGTCGTCTGATTCGTACAGCAACACAGATCGTGAGTGAAGGATATACAGGTGGCGAAGATGTCGCCGGTATGCTCGGTGAGGCTGAACGGCGTATTCTGGAAATTTCCAATAGACGCTCCAGCAGTGGTTTTATTGCGATCCAGGATGTACTCATGGAAGTATTCGATAAAGTCGAAACGTTGCATCAGAACCGGGGGACAACAACCGGGATTCCGTCCGGCTTTATCGATTTGGACAAGATGACGGCTGGATTCCAGCGCAGTGACTTGATCATCGTTGCGGCACGCCCATCCGTAGGTAAGACGGCCTTTGCTCTGAATATCGCTCAGAATGTAGGCATCCGGGCACAAGAAACAGTAGCGATCTTCAGTCTGGAGATGTCCGCTGCACAGCTTGTACAACGGATGATCTGTGCGGAAGCCAATCTGGATGCCGGAGTTCTCCGTACAGGAGAATTTAAGGGGGATGAAGATTGGCAGAAGCTGACGATGGGCATCGCTGCTCTCAACGAAGCAAATATCTATATCGATGATACACCTGGTATCACGGTAGCCGATATTCGGGCCAATGCCGCCGTTTGAAGAAGGAGAAAGGTCTGGGTATGATCCTGATCGACTACCTTCAATTGATCAGTGGACGTGGTAAAGCCGGAGAGAACCGTCAACAAGAGGTATCCGAGATCTCACGTACACTGAAGCAGATTGGCCGGGAACTGGAAGTTCCAGTTATTGCCTTGTCTCAGCTCAGCCGGGGGGTTGAGCAACGTCAGGATAAGCGTCCGATGATGAGTGACTTGCGGGAATCGGGTTCGATCGAGCAAGATGCCGACATTGTAGCGTTTCTGTACCGGGATGACTATTATAACCAGGATACCGAGAAAAAAAATATTATCGAGATCATTATTGCCAAACAGCGTAACGGTCCGGTAGGTACGGTGGAACTGGTTTTCCTGAAAAACTTTAATAAATTCGTCAATTATGAGAGGGCACATAATGATGCCTTCGCGATGTAAGGGATAGACTGCTATACGCTGAAAAGAGGTATGCAGCCTATCCGGTACAGCCAGTAATCGGAGAATAGTACGGTCGAATATCAGGATTTACACCATATATACCGTGAATGAATAGCAAATGTAAAAGTACCGGTGAATGCAGTCAAGGTGAACAAGACTGGAATCACCGGTTTTTTACTGTGAAATACGGCCATAATTCCGAACATTAATCAAATGCCATTTATAATTGTTCGCCATTTCATTTGACTTTGAAAAAGGGGACTGGTACACTAATATTGCTGCGTTAAAGCAGCGCAAACCTTCCCTTGAATGTAACGGAAGGACATTCTTTACTGTCCGTTAGCACGCTTCTCAGTCGGTTTATTGCGTAACATGCCTGCCGGGATAGAGGACGGACAGACCAATACAAAGGTGCGCAAGGCACCCACGGAGGTATGTTAACTATGTCAACGGTAGTTGTAGTGGGAACGCAATGGGGAGACGAAGGAAAAGGTAAAATCACGGATTATTTGGCGGAGAGCGCTGATGTGGTTGCTCGTTACCAAGGAGGTAACAATGCAGGCCATACGATTCTGATCGATAACAAAAAATATAAATTGACGATGATTCCATCGGGTATCTTTTACACAGACAAAGCATGTGTGATTGGTAACGGTATGGTTATCAACCCGAAGGCACTTATCGAAGAAATTAATTATATTCATGACAACGGATTTACAACGAAAAACTTGTCCATTAGTGAGCGTGCACATATCATTCTGCCATATCATATGGTTCTGGATGCACTGGAGGAAGAGAGCAAAGGCCCGAACAAAATCGGTACAACGGGTAAAGGAATCGGCCCTTGTTACATGGACAAATCTGCTCGAATCGGTATCCGCATGGTAGATCTGCTGGATGCAGAAGACTTCGAACTGAAGCTGCGTCATCTGGTTAAAGAGAAAAATCGTGTTATCGAGCAGGTGTATAACGGCACTCCGGTTGATGTCGAAGAGATTCTGAAGGATTACCTCGGCTATGCAGAAATTCTTCGTCCTTATGTGAAAGATACATCGGTCGTACTGAATGATTCCATTGACGACAATAAAAAGGTATTGTTTGAAGGTGCGCAAGGTGTGATGCTGGATCTTGACCAAGGTACGTATCCTTACGTGACTTCGTCCAACCCGTCTGCTGGCGGTGTATGTATCGGTTCCGGTGTTGGCCCGGCGCGTATTCAGCAGGTTATTGGCGTAGCTAAAGCTTACACAACTCGTGTAGGCGACGGCCCATTCCCTACCGAATTGCATGATGCGATTGGCGACCAGATTCGTGAGACAGGTCATGAGTACGGAACCGTAACTGGACGTCCACGTCGTGTGGGCTGGTTTGACAGTGTGGTTGTTCGTCACGCTCGTCGTGTAAGTGGCATCACAGGGTTGTCCTTGAACTCTTTGGACGTTATGACAGGCCTGGATACCGTGAAAATCTGCACAGGTTACAAATTCCGTGGTGAAGTTATCACTCACTATCCGGCAAGCCTCAAAATGCTGGCTGAATGTGAAGCGGTATACGAAGAAATGCCAGGTTGGAGCGAAGACATTACAGGAGCGAAGAAGCTGGAAGATCTGCCGGTGAACACACAGAACTACGTAAAACGTGTATCTGAGCTGACAGGCATTCCGATCGCGATCTTCTCTGTAGGTCGTAACCGTGAGCAGACCAATCAGGTTCTGCCAATCTACGTATAAACTGATATTGGGTTGTTAAATTCCCCTCCAGTTGTTGCTACTCAGCAGCGACTGGAGGTTTTTTGTGTCTGTTTCGATATAATCCCGAGATTTCCGTCAATACTGGCTAACAGATATACGTTGAACGAATGATATGTATACGAGCACTGCGATGCAAAGTATAAATGGATTCAACCTGTATAACGTCGGTTATCCCCCAAAATCCACTTGGATGAGGGAGAGCAAATTGGAGGGAGAGAAACAGAGATGAAGTTGCTGATGTGGTTTGTCAAAATGGTACTTATCGTGTTGCTGGTCAGTTCACTGACATTGCTTACGACAGGTCTAATTGTGCAATCGTATGCCAAGTCATTGCTTGCCAGCTTTAATATACAGTGGGAAGGTCAGCCTATGGGTCTGATGGGCATGTTTCAGGGGGCCTTGGGAGGTAAGCAGGGCAAGCAGTCCAGCGAGGGAGATAAACCCGGGAATAAGCCAACAGATCAGCCGGCCGGAACGGAAGAGGAAAAAGCTCCGGAGAATTCAATTTCGGTGATGGGCAACGGTACGAGTGAGGGGAATGCTGGAGTAGACAAAGGTAAGGAGGATATTCCAGAAGGATCGAATCAGGCCACAGGAAAGACGAACTCTGGAACATCTAGCAACGATGAAACGGGTGGAGCAGGGACGAGTGGTGATTCTGGAAACGGAGCATTAGATGGCAATGGATCAGCGGCTGGAAGTGATACGTCAAGTAGTCAAGGAACGAACAGTGACAATGCAACGGGTAATGATACAATCGTTGTTACACCAGATGACATTACAGGCGCCAAAAATAAATTACCGACAGAGGAAAAAGAACGTATTTTCACTCTGTTGATGAACAAGCTCCCCCAAAAGGAAATGCAACAGATCTCAGGAGCAATGGAGGGTGGATTGACCGAGCAGGAACTGCGAGAGATTGAGCAGGTTATCTCGAAATACCTCACTAGTGAAGAGTACGATGATTTGATGCAAGTACTACAAGCGGAATAAGAAGGGGCGCTGTACCTTCTTTCGCCCCGCATCCTCCAAGTAGGACAACAATCTAGACTGGAGAAATGTTACATCCTTATTGAAATGCACAACTCGTTTCCCATATAATTGCATGAAATAGTAGAGAACGTACCTACTCAGGAGGAAGAACATATGAGAACGAACCGTAAAGAACACGATATATAACAACAGAACCTCTCATTAGCACAGGCTCCAATGCCGCGGAGTCGTGGCCCTCCGTTCATGCCTTTGTACCACAGGTACGCTGTACCGATATCGGAGAAGAGCATGAAAATGGACTATTGGAGGCCTAATAAATATGAATACATTTAATACTACAGGTTCTATAAATAAAACGAATACAACGTCAAGGATGTCGGCTGAACAGCTTGTTGAAATAAAGGGACGGTTTGAACAAGGATTACAGGAAGCAGAACAGCCCTTTCATGGTTGGGATTTTGGATATATTACGGGTAGCAAGCGGATGCAGAGTGGCGGGCTTCCTTGGTCTTACGGTGAGATGGCACGGCGTTGCATGCAGAATGCGAAGCGGATGCTGGATATGGGCACAGGCGGTGGCGAGGTACTGTCGAGTTTACTTCCTTTACCCTCATACACTTGTGCAACCGAAGGATACACTCCAAACATAGCCGTTGCGAAGGAACGTCTGAGCCCTTTAGGTGTAAACGTATATCCTGTAACGGATGATTCCCAGCTTCCTTTTGCAGAGGGGGAATTTGATTTAATCCTCAATCGGCATGAATCGTATGATCCACGAGAAGTCTGGCGCGTGCTTTCAGATGGTGGAGTGTTCCTGACACAGCAGGTTGGCTGGTCTGATTGCCGAGAGATTAATGATCGATTAGGCATTCCGATGCCATCTGATTATGCTGGATGGGAGCTGGATTTTGCGGCTGATCAATTGCTGAAAAGTGGTTTCCACATCTGGGAACAGGATGAGGCTTCACCTTTCCAACGTTTCTATGATATTGGAGCATTGGTGTATTATCTAAAGACAATTCCTTGGCAGGTTCCTGATTTTACAATAGACCGATTCCGTGAACCGTTATGGCAGATCCATCTGGAGATGGAGCAATATGGATTCTGGGACTTGCAGCAGAAGCGCTTTATCATAGGCGCAGTCAAGAAATAAGAAAATGAATCATGAATGGTTAGGGTAGATGAGATTGCCCCTTCATGAACCGAATAAAGCTATTATTTAAATCTTTCATCAGAGTTGATCTGATGAAAGATTTTTTTGTATTTACATGAAAATTATAATGTAATTTAGTAGGTCTTAGAACCTAGTCATAGATTGGGATAAAAAGTACATAGTACAGTAGGAGTTGAGGCATAATGGAGGATGGAACATATGCTCCAAACGATGGATATTTGAGGAAAACCAGATAGGACGCGGCTTTGTGATGTGATGATAAAAGTTGAAATGACTGTAAAACCTGTGTTAAAGTATACGGGTGTGATAAAAGGTTAAAATTTTGACACTTTTACGAGCGCAGCTAAAGTCCTGCTTTTACAATAATGATAACATTAAGCTTACTTGCATAAGACTCACCTGAAGGTGATGTCTGATAGAACATGCGGATTAAGAAATGCTGAAAAGGAGAGAATCATGAAAGGTTTCAGAGGCAAACGCCAACCGGATCAACACCGGGTACACGAACAATCCGGAGAACACCGGACGGCCGAAGACAAAAACAGCATGAGTATGTCCAACTTCAGTTCAAATAAGAAAAGAATTCTGTCATCGCGCAAATGGATCATTACCACAGCATGTGGCATTCTAATTGCAGTATCAGTTGGATTTGGAGTCAAACAATATGTAGCCTCAAATACAGTCCCTTATTATAAGGTTATGGTTAAAGGCAACGAGATTGGTACGATTACAAGCGAGGCACAGTTGCAGCAACTGTTTGCCGAAAAAACGAAAGAATACCGCGCTAAGTATCCGGATGCGGATATGGTGCTGAACACAGATGGTATCACAACCGAGACGGTAAGAGCATATAAACCGGAAGTGAACAGCGAGGAAACGCTGGACAAACTGGGAAACATGTTAACGGCTTATGCCAAAGGCGTGGAGCTTAAAGTAAACGGTGAAGTTGTCGGAATTGTGAAGGATCAGGAAACGGCAGACAAGATCCTGCAGCAAGTACAGAGCAAATACATACCGGCATCGGCTGTGCGAAGCTCACTGAAGACCAAGTCGGTATCAGCTAACTCCTCTAAAAAGGATCAAGGCCCAAGCACAACGTTAAAATCTGTAGACATCAAGGAAGATGTAACAACAGATACGGTGAAGGCAGATCCAAATAAAATATGGGATGTGTCCGAGGCGGTTAAAGCTTTAACCGTTGGTAAAGACGCGCCTGTAACCTACGTGGTGCGTGAAGGAGATACGATCTCTTCCATCGCAGCCAAATATGAAATTACGCAAAGCGAGATTCGCAAACATAACCCGGGCATCAAGGAGACATCACTCCAGATTGGACAAGAGTTGACTCTCACTGTACCGAAGCCAGCGATTACGGTTAAATCTGTGGAACAAGTGGTAGAGCAGATTGAAGTGAAACCTCAGGTTGAGGTACGTAAGAGCGCTGATCTGAAGGCAGGTACGACGAAAGTGGTTCGTCCAGGCCAAAGCGGGCTGAAAAACATGCAGTATCGCATCACCAAAGAAAACGGCGAAGTCGTTCGGGAAGAATGGCTGGGTCAGGAAGTTCTCAAAACAGCTGTGACTGAAGTTGTGCTTAGTGGAACCAAAGTGGTTGGCGAAGGCACAGGGCAGTTTGCATGGCCCGTATCCAATGCGACGATGAGCAGCAGCTTCGGTCAACGTTGGGGACGTCAGCACAAAGGTGTCGATCTGGTCGGTAATCGCGATGTGAAATCTGCAGATGAAGGTGTAGTTACTTTTGCAGGACAGAAGAGCGGTTATGGCAATGTCATCATCATTAACCATCGTAACGGATATGAAACGCTTTATGGTCACTTGAACAGCATCAGTGTGGATGTTGGCCAAGTGGTGGAGAAGGGTGACAGCATTGGCGTAATGGGCAATACCGGACGTTCCACAGGAACGCATCTGCATTTTGAGATTTTGAAAAATGGTTCAGCAGAAAATCCGATGACCTATCTGAATTAAGGATAGAGCAGGAGATTAAGCATAGGACACGAGGCATCGCGTAACGATGCTAAGATTGAGAACAAGGCCCGCTGTAAAGCTGGCCTTGTTTTTTGATGTGAAATATTTTTACAGGAAACGTCTTCCAAGAGGGGTATCGGGATGTGACGGTAGCTCAGGTATGTTAAACTAGAGAGTATAAATCGTTGATTATATTTAATGCACAACACGATATGGACTATAAGCAATAAAAATAGATTAGAGAGACAACGCCAGTGGCGGATTAAGCAGGATATAGGGGTGAATTCAGCCGATGCAGGGAAAGATTTTGGTGGTGGACGACGAGCAGCCCATCGCAGACATTTTGAAGTTTAATTTGGAAAAAGAGGGATACGAGGTCATCTGTGCGTTTGATGGTATTCGTGCGGTCGAACTGGCGTTATCCGAGAAACCGGATCTGATGCTTCTGGATCTGATGCTTCCGGGCAAGGACGGGATGGATGTGTGCCGCGAGGTGCGTGCTCATCTGGAGATCCCGATTATTATGCTGACAGCCAAAGACGGGGAGATCGACAAAGTGCTCGGTCTGGAACTAGGTGCAGATGATTATGTGACCAAACCTTTTAGCACACGGGAGTTGCTCGCACGGGTTAAGGCTCAGATGCGCAGACAACAGAAACCTGCAGCGATTGTAGAAGCGCCGGAGGAAGAAGGGAGGCAGATATTGCGGCTCTTTGATCTGGCTTTTGATATGGACATGTATACGGCGTACAAGGGCGGGGAACCGCTTGATCTGACACATCGGGAGTATGAACTGCTCTATTATATGGCCAAGCATTCAGGCAAGGTCATGACGCGAGAGCATCTGCTACAAGCCGTATGGGGATACGAATATTTTGGCGACGTGCGTACAGTAGATGTGACGATCCGCAGGCTACGGGAGAAGATTGAAGAAAATCCGAGCAAGCCGGAAACGATTCTGACTCGCCGGGGGCTTGGTTATCTCGTGCGCAGTGCCAAAAGCGTGGGGATATAATGGGTCGTTTCTCGCAATTTTCGTTCTTTCGAACGATTCAGGCGAAGTTAATTATTATTTATGTACTGCTGATCCTGATTGCGATGCAATTGATCGGCGTTTATTTCGTAAGTGCGATGAAGAACTCGCTCACCAGTAACTTTACGGAGGATTTGCAAGCACGAGCAGAAATGCTGTCAGTGTTGGTGGGTCAGACGATGGCTGGTGGAGAGGCAGAAGCTGGTGAGGACAAAACAGAGAGTCTGCGTGTACTGGTTAACAACCTGTTTAACATCAACGGTGCCGAGATTCAGGTGCTGGATGCCAGCGGCAAGGTGCTTACTACCTCGCTAAGTTCACATTCCGATTATATCGGGCGAAAAAATACCCAAACTGTTGTCAGCCGTGCGTTGCAAGGTATTCGGGATAATGAGGAATATATCGTAGACGAGGATAATGTTCGTAAAAAAGTCGTAGCTAAACCGGTATTATCCGGCAGCAAAATTATTGGTGCGGTCTACATCGCCGCATCGATGAACGAGCTGTACGCAACGATGGAGGGCATTAACAAGATTTTTATCTCGGGTATTCTGATTGCCCTCGTGTTAACCGCGGTGCTTGGTGTTATTCTGTCTCATACGATTACTCAACCAATTAAGGAAGTGACAAGGCGGGCAACCGCGGTTGCGGAAGGAAACTTTGACCAGCAGACGCCGGTATTTGGGACAGATGAGATCGGACAACTCAGCCGGGCATTTAACTATATGACTAGCAGGCTGCGGGATGCCCTCTCTCAGAACGAGGAGGAGAAGGAGAAGCTGACATCCATCCTGACCAATATGAGTGATGGTGTTGTTGCAACGGATGAGTACGGCAAAGTCATTCTGGTCAACCGCCGTGCCAGCAGCATTCTCGGCATGCGCCCATCCGATATTGAAGGCAGACATTTAGCCGTCCTGTTGGGTATTGATCCGGAAGATGCGGAAGCGCTGGCGAGCGGTTTTACCGGCTCAACGCTTCTCCAGATTGCTCCGGCAGGCCAGGAGGAGCCCGTCGTCATTCGCATGACGTTCACACCGGTTCATCGGCGTGAGCTGGGGATCACCGGCACGATTGCGGTGCTTCAGGATGTAACGGAGCAGGAGGAGCTTGAGGCCTCGCGGCGTGAATTCGTGGCGAATGTATCACATGAGCTGCGTACACCGCTCACCACAATTAAAAGTTACGCGGAGGCACTGGATGATGGGGCATTGGAAGACCCGCAACTTGCGGAACGTTTTGTGGGTGTTATTCAGAATGAGACGGAGCGCATGATCCGTTTGGTAACGGATTTGTTGCACCTGTCCAGGCTGGATTCCAAGGAAGCTTTGTTGCGCAAGCAGCCTATCGATATTTTGGAGATGCTGGAGGAAGTGACGGATCGCTTCTCCTTCCAGATGCATCAGAAGGATATTCAGTCTGTCCTGTCTGTGGAGAATGATATTCCAGCAGTGCCAATGGATCGGGATCAGATTGATCAGGTTCTGGACAATGTGGTGTCCAATGCATTGAAATATACGCTGGAGGGCGGCACCATCACGATTGCAGCTCGGCGTAGCGATGAACATACGCTAGCGATCTCGGTATCCGACACAGGTATGGGTATTCCACAGCGAGATCTGGATCGGATATTTGAACGCTTTTATCGCGTTGACAAAGCACGCTCCCGTAGCATGGGGGGCACAGGGCTCGGGTTGTCCATTGCCCGGGAAATTGTAAAAGCACATGATGGTAGCATCTCGCTGGAGTCTGAGGTAGATGTTGGCACAACGGTAACTTTTACATTGCCGATGCGTGATAAAGGGGGTGAGCACCTTGAAGGAACGGATTAAATCTCTGGTGCTTGCTTCGCTGGTTGCAGCCAGCCTGATTCAAAGTTACTTTTTGATCTATCGTTTGCCTGGAGGCGGTGACTCTGTTGTGACCTCCGAGACAAACTACGTGAAGACCGAGAATATGGGTCAGGAGCGTAATATTGAGGAGTTAATCTTTCCGGATCAGATGATTATTCATCTGGGCCAAGACAAACATACCGTGTTTTATCCAGGAAACACATTCTATCAGTTGATCTATTCCAGGTTAAAAGGCCGGACGTTCGAAGATTTCCAGCGCCGTAGTGTGCAGTCGGTAAACTGGGATCAGATTCGCAAGGAAAGTCCCGGCTTTGAGTTATCGTTTAAGGAAGGCATGCCGGTGACTTTGTTACAGCGCGTGATGCGTCTGGGCACGGATTCTCTTTTTCAGGGAGAGACTATCAACCGCATTGCTATATACACAACCCCGAATGAGACGAAGGCTCATGCACTGTTTTTCAGTGCAAAGGGAGATGTCGTCTATGAGGCCACACAGGCGGATTTAACAGTACAGGATGTGAAGCAGCATGTCGACTTTGGGACGAGCTGGACACAGTACACGCTGATGTCAGGTGGATATTATATTCCCGCGCAGGCCCTGGATGCGATTGAGGCAAGTGTGCCGACAGGACAGTTCACCGTGGAGCAGATGCAGCGCAGTCTATTCACAGATCCAAGCATGACCCGGAACATCCGGGAAAAGGATGGATCAGAGATCTATACCGACAGCAAACGTAGTCTGCAGGTGAAACAGGAGCAGCGATGGATTAGCTATACAGACCCGGCAGCACCACCTGCGGGACAGAGTGATTCGTCCAAGGATGCGCTGTCAGCAGTTGATTTTGTCAATCAGCATGGCGGCTGGAAAGGGCGATCACGCATGATGCTGAGATCGGCTGACAACAAAACGCAGTTGCAGTTCCAGCAATATTACGGCAGTTTTCCAATTATGGACTTGATGCAGTTCCGCTTTGGCACCATCAACATGGAGATGCAACAAGAGACTGTGTCGAGCTATGAGCGATCCTTGGAATATTTGAACGAAGGTACGGAAGCCAAAAAGTCGATCAAACTGCCTGGTGGGGATAAGCTGAAAAATCTGATTCGCAAAGTAGCGGGCGAAAACCGCAAAGTTGTGGACGTGTACCCGGCGTATCGTCCATCGGCGATAGAAGATGGGCTGAAGCTGATTCCGGTCTGGGTGATCCGTTTTGGCAATGGTGAGGAAACGACGGTGTCTTAGCAGTACACAAGAAGGATGTTATCCTTTTATAAACGGGAAAATTAGAAGCTGGAATTAAATCGAAAGCATATATGCGCGGCTGAAATCCTAACGATCACCATTGACGTTATAGGCTAGAATTGCGAGGCTTTGAAAATCTAACGATCACCACAGACGCTATTTCAGTGAAATGGGGCTAATTATGGCTGAAAAGTCTGAATTTACACGAAATAAGGTTTCTGGTGATCGTTAGAATTAAAATGAGCCTGAAATGAGGCAAATAAGGTTCCTGGTGATCGTTAGCCTGAAAGTGCCATGGGCTTAGAGGTAAACAAAGCCAAACACAAACTCAAAACGAGCCAAAACAAACTTTCAGTAACCAAACTTTAAGTAACTGAACAAGAAGGCGAAACGTGTGGCTGGCCACAGGTTATTAGGATACGAGGCTGCGTCGGCAACGTGGAAGCAAGGTTATACTAGACGATCAGGTAAATAAGGAGGTGAATGGTCTGGATTGGGGACGGGCGAAAAATGTATTAATTTATGCATTTCTGCTGCTGAATCTGGTGCTGGGATATCAGATCTGGATGGATGCGCGAGAGACAGCTGGAGCCAATCTGGACTTCACCTCGCTCGCGGATAATACACAGCAGGCAATGGAAGAGAAGGGCATTCAAGTGCTGGCACCGATCCCAAATGAGACGCCGAAGCTGCCGAAGTTGTCCTATGAGTTCACCGAAGAGGACAAGTCGGGTATTGAAGTAGAGCTGGAGGAGCCGGTGGACAGCAAGCTGATCTTCTCGCCAAGCGAGCTGACGGACGCGTTGCAGGCGGAGATTCCGCAAATCAGCTCGTACCGGCTGGACCAGCTGATGGCGGAGGATGGGGCTTTTGTGCTCCACCCGCTGGTGGACGGGAAGTGGCCGCTCTTTAACGTGAGTCTGGAGCTGTTCTACAGCGATCAGAAAATCACGGGATATCATCAGACTCCCGTGCGGATTACAACCGCCGAGGAGAGCGATCAGCAGGTACTTCCGGCGTCAAAGGCGCTGGGAACGCTGATCGAAAACTTTTTGCCAAACGATGCAATTGTGAAAGATATTCAGCTGGGCTACTACGGCCAGTTGTTCAATTCAGATATACAGGTAGCGATGCCGGCATGGCGGTTCGTTCTGGAAAGTGGCGAAGTGTTGTACGTGCAGGGCATCAGTGGGGACGTATTCAGTCCCAAGTCAGATAAACCAGGGGAGTAATGCGTTATGGGGATATATTTTACGGTGTTATCCAGTGGTTCGACAGGTAATGCCACAGTCATTCAGCATGGGGGCACTTCACTCATGATTGATGCGGGTCTTAGCGCGAAGCGGCTGGAGGCATTGTTTCTCGAACGGGAGATTTCGGGATCGGAACTGGATGGCATTCTGGTGACACATGAACATTCGGATCATATTAAAGGACTAGGCGCGATGTCTCGGAAATATAATTTACCGATCTATGCAAATACGAATACGTGGGCGGCTTTGGAGAAGTC
>Ga0105246_10001614_pt1 | contig 13425 bp, 14 predicted proteins | sample KBSM64metaG_FD_99694 | JGI IMG/M metagenome (GOLD analysis project Ga0105246, IMG submission 99694) | Miscanthus rhizosphere microbial communities from Kellogg Biological Station, Michigan, USA - KBS M6-4 metaG | ecosystem: Host-associated > Plants > Roots > Rhizosphere > Soil | place...
CGGGCACCATGGTTCCATGTGCAAGCTGGCTCAGGTCCAGCTCACGCGGCCAAGGGAGTGATCCGATGGAAGAACAGGTGAAACCGGGCGGCTACGCCGGCCTCAAGGCCGTCTTCTTCAACGGGACGCTGAAGCCGTCGCCGCAGCTCAGCCATACCGGAGGCCTGATCGAGGTCAGCCGCCGCATCATGGAAAAGCAAGGCGTCAGCACCCGCGTTATACGCACGGTCGACCACAACATCGCCCCCGGGGTCTATCCGGACATGCGCGAACACGGCTGGGCCAGCGATGAATGGCCGGAGCTCTACCCTGCCGTCCAGGAAGCGGACATCGTGGTGCTCGCGGGACCCATCTGGCTGGGGGACAACTCCTCCCAGACCAAGAAGATCATTGAACGCCTTTACGCGCATTCCGGGCAGCTCAACAGCAAGGGCCAATGGGCGTACTATCCCAAGGTCGGCGGCTGCCTGATCACTGGCAACGAGGACGGCATCAAGCACTGTGCCATGAACGTGCTGTACAGCCTCCAGCACGTCGGCTTCACCATTCCGCCGCAGGCCGATGCCGGCTGGATCGGCGCGGTGGGTCCCGGCCCGAGTTACCTGGACGAAGGTTCCGGCGGCCCGGAAAGCGACTTCACCAACCGGAACACCACGTTCATGACCTGGAACCTCCTCCACCTGGCGCGCCTGCTCAAGGACGCCGGCGGCATTCCCGCCTACGGCAACCTCCCGGCCGAATGGAAGGCCGGAACCCGCTTCGACTTCGAAAACCCGGAATACCGCTAGGCCCAAAGGACTTCTACTGGATATGACTTATAAAAGCCCCCTGTTGTCGCGCCCTGGCGCCGTCGAAGGCGGGGGCGCCGATGCCGGCGTCGCCGCCCACTATGGCGAGCCACTGCGCGAGCAGCGCGCCCTGGCCGCCGGAACCGCCGTCGTCGACCTTTCGCACCGCGGCGTCGTCACCGTTACCGGACCGGACCGGCTCAGTTGGCTGAACACGCTGTCCTCCCAGCAGGTGACCAACCTGCCGCCGCGTGTTTCAAGCGAACTGCTGCTGCTGACGGTGCAGGGCCGGATCGAGTTCGATGCCAGGATCGTGGACGACGGCGAAACCGCCTGGCTGCTGGTCGAAGCCGTAGAGGCCGCCCCGTTGGCGGAGTGGCTGACCAGGATGAAGTTCATGCTGCGCGTCGAGGTCGCGGACGTTTCAGGGGAGTGGGCCACGGTGGGTTCCACCAAACGGGTGGAGGCCTGGGCGGACCGGATCATCTGGGAGGATCCCTGGCCGCAGGTGGGTGCGGGCGGATACTCCTACAGCGTGGTTGCCGAGGACTTGCATCCGGGGCTGGAACGTCCCTGGTTCGAATACCTGATCCCGGCCGCCGAGCTCGAAGACGCGGTGGAGGGCCTGGCCTTGGCGGGCACCCTGGCCTCGGAGGCCTTGCGGATCGCGGCCTGGCGGCCCCGGCTTGGCGCAGAGACCGACGAACGGGTCATTCCGCACGAACTGGACCTGCTGCGGACCTCGGTGCATCTGTCCAAGGGCTGCTACAAGGGGCAGGAAACCATCGCCCGGGTGCACAACCTGGGCCACCCGCCGCGGCGGCTCGTCTTCCTGCAACTCGACGGTTCCCTGCACACCCTGCCGGTGGCCGGAAGCGACGTGCTTGCAGCGGGCCGGAAAGTGGGTACCCTGACGTCTGTGGCCCAGCATTATGAGATGGGCGCCGTGGGGCTGGCCCTCATCAAGCGGTCCGTGGATCCGGCCGAGGTGCTTGCCGTTCAGGACGGCGACGAAAGTTACGCCGCCGCCCAGGAAGTGATTGTCGCGCCCGATGCCGGCCAGGTAGTGGGGCGCCAGAGCGGATTCCTGAAGGGACCACACCGATGAGCGAAACTCCCGAAACCCAAGGCATCGAGGACGAAGACGCCGCCCTGGCAGAGGCCATGTTCGACGCCGTCCGCGAGGGCGACGACCCCGTGCTCCGCAGCTACCTCGACGCCGGAGCCCCGGCCGGTCTCTGCAATTCCGCCGGGGATTCGCTGCTGATGCTAGCCGCGTACCATGGCCATCCGGAGACCGTCCAGCTCCTGCTGCACCACGGGGCGGATGCCTCCGCCCCCAACAGCCGCGGCCAGACGCCGCTCGCCGGCGCGGTGTTCAAGGGATACACGGATGTCGCCCGGGTGCTGATCGACGCCGGGGCGGATCCCGACGCCGGCAGCCCGACTGCGCGGGAAGCAGCCCGGATGTTCGCGCGCGCGGAGATCCTGCAGCTCCTCGGCTGACGCTTCCCACCGGGGCCGGTGGGTCAGGACGCACAGTTGCGGATAGTTGCGCCCAAATATTCCACGTGGAATAGTCGTTGTGGAATAAGCAACTTCAGTGAGGAGCACGAATGGCACGCTCTCAGCTGTCCCCGCTGGGGGTCGCCGCCCTGGCGCTCCTGGCGGAAGCACCCATGCACCCCTATGAGATGTACCAGCTCCTGATGGCTCGCCATGAGGACCGCTTGGTGAAGGTCCGGCCAGGCACTCTCTACCACGCGGTGGCCCGCTTGGAGTCGGACGGCCTGCTTGAGGCCACGGGAACGGACCGTGACGGCCGCCGCCCCGAACGCACCACCTACCGGATCACCGATGACGGGAGGGCCGCCCTCTCGCAGCGGCTGGCGGGAATGCTCTCCGAGGCCGTCAACGAGTACCCGGCCTTCCCGCATGCGATCGCGGAGGCACACAACCTGCCTTCCGACGTCGTCCTCGAACTCCTGGATATCCGGCTCGCCGCCCTCGACGAACAACTCGCGTTCCTGGCGGAAGGCCGCGAAGCGGCTATCGCCAAAGGGGTCGAGCGCAGGTACTGGGTGGACGTCGAATACCAGCAAGCCATGCTGCGGTGCGAGATTGACTGGATCCGCAGCTTCCAGGCGGAGCTCCGCAGCGGCGGACTGCCTTGGCAAACCCCCGCAACCACAAAAGACTAAGGAAACCCGTGGAACAAGTAGCCAAACCCTGGCCCGCCCTGTGGTCCCTCGTCATCGGTTTCTTCATGATCCTGATCGACTCAACCATCGTTTCCGTGGCGAACCCGCGGATCATGGAAGGACTCAACGCTGACATCAACGCCGTCATCTGGGTGACGAGCGCCTACCTCCTGGCCTACGCCGTGCCGCTGCTCATCACCGGGCGGCTCGGGGACCGTTTTGGTCCCAAGAACCTCTACCTTTCGGGGCTGGTGGTCTTCACGCTCGCCTCCCTCTGGTGCGGGCTTTCGGGCGACGTCGGCACGCTGATCGCCGCGCGCGCCGTCCAAGGCTTCGGCGCGGCCATGATGACCCCGCAGACCATGGCCGTCATCACCCGGATCTTCCCGCCGGACCGCCGCGGCGCGGCCATGGGCCTCTGGGGAGCCACCGCAGGCATGGCGATCCTGGTCGGACCGATCCTGGGCGGCGTGCTGGTGGACGGCCTGGGCTGGGAATGGATCTTCTTCGTCAACGTGCCCATCGGGCTGATCGGTTTCCTGGCGGTCACCCGCTTTGTGCCCGCGCTGGGCACCCACAGCCACCGGTTCGACATCCCGGGCGTGCTGCTTTCCGCCGTCGGGATGTTCCTGCTGGTGTTCGGCATCCAGGAGGGCCAGAGCTACCACTGGGGAACCGTCGTCGGGCCCGTCACGGTCTGGGGACTGATCATCGCCGGCATCGTGGTCCTGGCGCTCTTCGTGGTGTGGCAGTGGATCCTGGAGCGCCGCGGCGGGGAGCCGTTGCTGCCGCTGGGGCTGTTCAAGGAGCGCAACTTCTCCGTGGGCAATACGACCATCATGGCCGTGGGCTTCACCATCACTGCGTTTCCGCTGCCTACCATCTTCTACTATCAGGTGGTCCGTGGCCTGACTCCCACCCAGTCGGCGCTGCTGATGATCCCCATGGCGGTGCTCTCCGGTGCTTTGGCACCCTTCGTGGGCAAGCTGATCGACCGGTTCAACCCCCGCTGGTTCGCCGCGTTCGGCCTCATATGCCTGTCCACGGCGCTTTTCTGGACCGGCGCCCTGCTCAAGCCCGACACCCCCATCTGGATGTTCTTGCTTCCCAGTGCTCTGCAGGGTGTGGCCAACGGCTTCATCTGGGGCCCCGTTTCCAACGCGACAACCCGCAACCTTCCGCCGCGCCAGGCCGGTGCCGGATCCGGCGTCTTCAACACCACCCGGCAGATCGGGGCGGTGCTCGGCTCGGCCGCGATCGCCTCGCTGATCCAGGCCCGGCTCGCCGCCGAGCTGCCGGCCGCTCCCGGCGGCGCCCCGGGCGGGGAGGGGCCGGTTGGCGGGCAGCTGCCGGAGTTCCTGCACGCGGGATTCTCGACGGCGATGTCCCAGTCGGTGCTGTTGCCCGCCTTTGCGATCCTGGTGGGCGCCATGGCGGCTTTGCTATTCGGCAAACCGAAAGCTGTCCAGGGCTGGGGAGCCAAGGCGCCGTCGGACGAGGGGGTCAACGCAGCAGCACGGAAGTGACCGTACCGCCGTCGGCGAATCCCAGGCTCCTGGCCAGGGCAAGTGCGCCGCGGTTGTCCAGCGCGGCGCGGCACTGCAGGGTCAGGCCGGAGGCGAGTGCTTCGTGTGATGCGATCGAGGCGGCCAGCGTGCCCAGGCCCTGGCGGCGGAGGTCCGGCCGGACCAGGACGCCCATGTCTGCCAGGATGCCCTCCCACTCGGCGTAGGCACCGCAGGCCACGGGGCTGCCGTCATTTCCGGGGCCGTCCATCACGGTGTAGCAATGGCTCATGGAGCCCAGGCGGGCTTCGTTGACGTCATCGGGCGGGCACATGCCTTCCAGCTCGATGGCCTCCGGGTGCCCGTGGGAGACGGTCAGTTCGCCGCGGGGTTGGGCGAGGGGCAGGTCATCGGCGAACAGCAGGGCCGAGGTGCCCAGGCCGTGGCCGCCGTGTTCGCGGCTCATGCGCAGCAGCGTGGCGTGCTCGCTGAGTTCTTCGTCGCTGTATTCGCCGGCCGCCGCGGCAGCCCAGGGGGGACCCACGAGGGCCGAGTGCCCGAAAAGCCGGACGAAGGTGATGGAATCCGAGCCGTCCTCCTCCCGGACCAGCCGTTCACTGGCAGTGGCCGCCGGGGAGAAGCGCACGTGGGCGAATGCGGCGTCGTCGAATCCAAGATGACGTGCCCAGGCCAGCAGGACGATATCGGCAGATCCCTCAGCAAATCCCATGCATCGAGTGTAGGCAGAGAGGGAACAGCTCCGGAGACGCAGAGCGGGCCCGTGCCGGAAGACACGGGCCCCGCTCTGGTGTTCGCCTCTTAGCCGAACAGCACGGACTTTAGCCGAACAGCACGGCGGCTTCGTCGTAGCGGTGCTGCGGGACGGTCTTGAGCCTGCCGAGGGCCGCTTCGAAGCCGACGTGCACGATGTCGGTGCCGTTGAGGGAGACCATGGTGCCCCAGCGGCCTTCCACCACGGAATCGATGGCGGCCATGCCCAGGCGGGTGGCGAGTACCCGGTCGAAGGCGGACGGGACGCCGCCGCGCTGGATGTGGCCCAGGATCGTGGCGCGGGTCTCGATGCCGGTGCGGGCCTCGATCTCCGGGGCGAGCTGGTCCGCGATGCCGCCAAGGCGCGGGCGGCCGAAGGTGTCCAGGCCGCGCTCGGAGTGCGGGGCTTCCATGTGGTCGGGCACGAAGCCTTCGGCGACCACCACGAGCGGGGCGCGGCCACGGTCGTGGGCTTCCTTGACCCATTCGGTGATCTGGTCGATCGAGATCTTCTGCTCGGGGATCAGGATGGCGTGGGCACCGGAGGCCATGCCGGCGTGCAGGGCAATCCAGCCGACGTGCCGGCCCATGACTTCGGCGATCATGCAGCGGTGGTGGGATTCGCCAGTGGTCCGCAGCCGGTCGATCGCCTCGGTGGCGATCTGCACGGCGGTGTCGAAGCCGAAGGTGTAGTCGGTGGCGTCGAGGTCGTTGTCCACCGTCTTGGGCACGCCCACGATCTTCAGCCCGGCGTCGGTGAGCCGCTTGGCCGCGGCCAGGGTTCCTTCGCCGCCGATCGCGATCATCGCGTCGATGCCGAGCCGGTCCATGTGGCCCTTGATGACCTCGGGCCCGCCGCCGTTCTCGAAGGGGTTGGTGCGGGAGGTGCCCAGGATGGTGCCGCCCTGCTTGGCGATACCGCGGACCATGGTGCGGGGGATGTCGATGATGTCGCCCTCGACCACGCCACGCCAGCCGTCGCGGAAACCGACGAACTCTTGGCCGTGGATGGCGATGCCCTTCAGGACTGCACCGCGGATGACTGCATTGAGTCCGGGGCAGTCGCCGCCGCTGGTGAGGATTCCAATTTTCATGAGCGCTCAAATCCTGGCTAGGAGGTACACGTGCAGAGCGCCACGCTGAGCTCCCCTAGATTGTAGGCGGCAATGTGGGGCAGGACACAAACCGGGCCCGCAGGCCGGGATGAGCACCCGGAAACAATCCCGCAATATTCGCCGGATCAGGAGCGGTTGCGGCCGCGTTGTTCGAGGAAGGATTCCAGTGCAATGCTTCCGTCCTGCGCGGGGAGCAGCAGCCAGGCGAGGATGTAGACAACAACTGCGGGACCGGGCAGCAGGCAGAAAAGCAGGAACGCCACCCGGACGTACGCGACATCGACGTTCAGTTTCGCGGCGATGCCGCCACAGACGCCGCCGAGCCAGCGCTGCGGACCGCGCTTCAGGCCGATGCTTCGGATGATGCTGAAGAATTTGGTCATGGTTCGAGCCTCCCTTGTCGGAGATGTTTTGTCACGCCCCAGCGGACGCCGGAGCCGGCGCCCGCTGGGGCGGTTGGGTCCTTTTTCAGGTGGTGGTCACCCGTGGATGGTTCCGTTCCCGGCGTTTCCTTCCGCTTCCTTCGCCCTGGAGCTGCGCGAACGTCCCGAGAGGAGGCCGCCAATGATCAGCGCCGCACCGGCTCCGATCATGAGCCCGATCAGGACGTAGTTCCCGTTGAGGGCCACCAGGCCCAGCTTTGAGATGATCATCAGCGCCGCGAGGGCCACGATGACCAGGCCCCACACCACCGTGCCGACCCGTGGCCCTTGTGCCTGTCCGGTGCCGTCCCCGTTGGCTCCGTAGAGCGGTCCCTGTTCCTGCGTGCTCATGTCAGTTCCCTTCCTGGATGGTGACGTTGCTGAACGTGCCGTCCACCTCGATGACCAGGGTGGCCCCGGGTTTGCCGGTGTTGAACACCTGATGCCCGTCAGACTGGCCGTCCCCGCTGATGCTGCCGGCTCCCTTGAGGTTTCCGAAGGTCATGTCCGCTTTGATCTCCACGGGCACGGTTTCGGGAATGAGTACCCTGATGTTGCTCGCGGTGATATTGAGCGGCACTGTCAGCCCGGATTCCAGGGGCTCGTCCAGTTCCAGTTTCGTGAGGTCTACCGTCCCGTTGGCGCCGGTGATGTCGTAGCCCTTGTGGGCGTCCGCGATGGTGAGCGGCGTCCATTCGGTGTTCTGCAGTGCGAAGTGGTCACCGCGCGGGATCAGGTTGAAGATCCCGCCGATCACCAGCGCCACCACTGCAAGGAAACCGAGGAACCCGGAGGTCCGGCCCCGGAGCCCGGCGACCAGGATGCCCAGCCCGAGCACGGCCGCGCCGCTCGCCCAGACCACCGCGTTGGCGGCGTCGCCCAGCTGGATGGTGCCGCCGGCGTCGAGCAGTTTGATGGTGCCTCCCACCAGGAGCGCCGCACCCGCGGAAACCGCGACAATCGCTGCTCCGGGTCCCTGCCGGCGCGGTCCGCGCGGCGGCCCGCCCTGCCAATGCGGCGCGGTCGGGGCACCGGGGAAACCGGGCCCTGCGGGAATGCCCGAACCCGGAATGCCCGAACCCGGAATGCCCGAACCCGGAATGCCCGACGGCGGTGCCTCGCCCGGGAGCGGAAGGCTCCCGGTCGCGGGGGTGGGGCCTCCGCTTGCCGGGGCGGCGAAGGCCTGCCGGTTGCCGAAGTCCTGCCCGCCGTCGTGCATGTCCGGCGTCCCTGCGAAGGTTCCGCCGGTCGGTGCCGCCGGTGCAGCACCCGCGTAGTACTGATTGCCCACGGTGTTTCCTCCGTTCCGGTTTCGGTTCCGTTGGACCAGGAAGTAGACCAGGCAGGCAATCGCGCCCACCCAGAAGAGGGTCCAGAAGAGGCCGGGCAAGCCGTTCCAGCCCCAGCCCCAGACGCCCCGGCCGAGGCCGGGAAGGCCGATGACCGTGGTGATCACGGCCCCTGTCATGCCCGCGGTCCAGCGGCCGGCACCGGCCTCCTGTGCGTGGATGCGCCCGTCCGGCTCCGGCAGCAGGGCCCAGGCCACGCCGTAGAGCAGGACGCCGACGCCGGCGAAGATCGCGAGCACGACGAAGATGCCGCGGACAATCAGCGGGTCGATGCCGAAGCGGTGGGCGACGCCGCTGGCAACGCCGCCGATCCACCGGTCCTGCCCGCGGGATATGCCCTGGCTGCGGATCCAGTCGAAGAAGTTCTGTGTGGGCCGGGCACCGGGTTCGCCACTGTGGCCGGTCCCGTCACCCTGCCCGGGGGTCCCGGGTGTGCTGTTCTGGTTCATACCTCGATCCTGCCGTCCGGCCGGGGGTGGCCTCTACTGGGGGATACCCTGAACCGTCCCTGAGGGACCCCTGGGATACCCCGGTTCCGGGGCTCCCGGCCCCCTGATCCGTGTTTGGATGGAGGCATGACAAGCCCTGCCCAACGCCCGCCTCTGTTCCGCAGTGGCGACCGCATGATTGCCGGCGTCTGCAGTGGCCTCGCCGCACACCTGGGTTGGCCGGTGAAGTACCTGCGGATCGGCATGGCTTTGGCAACACTCGCCGGCGGCGCCGGGTTCGTGTTCTACGCCTGGCTCTGGGTCCTGGTGCCCACCGCGGACGAAGGAGCCCGTCGCGCCGCCCGACCGCCGGCGTCACCCATTGCGCCGGCGGTGAGCTCGCCGTCTCCTGCGGCGAACGGGTTCGCTCGCGCTGGAGGGCCGCCGTCGGCCCGGCGCCCGGCCCCTTGGTTCACCGGCGGGCGATTCCAGTACGGCAAGGAACTGTTGCTCGGTGCGGGGCTGCTTTTCGTGGCCGGGATCCTTGTCGCACGGCAACTGGGGGTGGACCTGCCCCTGGGCACGTTGATTCCGGCAGCCGCCATCCTTGGCGGTGCCGCCATCGCCTGGATGCAACTGGACGAGACCCGCCGGGCAGGGTTGGTCGACAAGACCAAGGCGGACCAGGCCGGCGGCTGGGTCCGCCTCGGCGCGGGACTGGCCTTGGTGGTGGCCGGCGTGCTGGTCATGGTGTCCGGGTCGGGCTCATGGGAACAGACTTGGCTGGCCTTGCTGGCTTCGGTGGCCGTGCTCGGCGGCGTGGCCCTTGTGTTGCTGCCCTGGGGCCTGAAGTTCTGGAAGGACCTGGAAACCGAACGGGCGGGCAGGGTCAGGGAAACCGAACGGGCGGAAATCGCTGCCCACCTGCACGACTCCGTGCTGCAGACCCTGGCCCTGATCCAACGCCGGGCCGGCTCGGAACAGGACGTCGTCCGGCTGGCACGCGCCCAGGAGCGTGAACTGCGCGGCTGGCTGTACCGGGACCAGGCCGCCGACTCCGGGCACCTCGCCGACCGGATCAAGGCTGTTGCCGCTGAGGTGGAAGACACCCACGGGCAAGTGGTCGACGTCGTCAGCGTAGGGGACACCGCCATGAGTGAACGGCACGAGGCACTGGTCCAGGCAGCCCGCGAGGCGATGCTCAACGCGGCCCGGCACGGTGGCGGAGCGGTATCCGTTTATTTGGAGAGTTCGGACACGGGAAGCGAAATCTTCGTTAAGGACCGCGGTCCCGGATTCGACCCGGAGGCCGTGCCGAAGGACCGCCTGGGCGTTCGTGAATCGATCGTGGGGCGCATGAAAAGGCACGGCGGCACGGCGGTCATCAGCAGCGGACCCTCCGGGACCGAGGTGCGCCTCAGCCTTCCGGCGGCGGCGGCCGGCCAGGACGAACGCAACGGAGAGGGAAGACCATGAATGATGCAGGAACCGCGCGTGATGCAGGAACCCGGCGCAGCGTCCGCGTGGTGGTGGTCGATGATCACGCCATTTTCCGTTCGGGACTGAAGGCGGACCTGGATTCCCGGATCGACGTCGTCGGCGAGGCCGGCTCCGTCGACGACGCCATCCGGGTCATCGCCGAACAACGCCCCGAAGTCGTCCTGTTGGATGTCCACCTGCCGGGCGGCCTGGGCGGTGGCGGGCGGGAAGTGATCAGCAAGTCGGCGCAACTGCTCGGCAGCACCAGCTTCCTGGCCCTTAGCGTCTCTGATGCCGCGGAGGACGTGGTGGCCGTGATCCGTGCGGGCGCCCGCGGATACGTCACCAAGACCATTTCCGGGGCCGAGATTTCCGACGCCGTCATCCGGGTTGCCGACGGGGACGCCGTGTTTTCGCCGCGGCTGGCCGGTTTCGTGCTGGACGCCTTCGGTACCTCACCGGCGGAGATCGCCGACGACGAACTGGACCGCCTGTCCGCCCGCGAACTCGAGGTCATGCGGCTCATCGCCCGCGGCTACAGCTACAAGGAAGTCGCCAAGGAACTGTTCATTTCCATCAAGACGGTGGAAACCCACGTCTCGGCGGTACTGCGCAAGCTCCAGCTCTCCAGCCGGCACGAACTGACCAAATGGGCGGCCGAACGCCGCTTGCTCTGAGCCGATCCTGCCCGGGCGCCGTGCGGGATGGCACCCAGACATGAAGAACGCCCCCTCAGCGGAGGGGGCGTTCTTCATGTGCTCTTACTTGGCTTTGCCGAGGAAATCCTGCAGGCGGCGCACGCCTTCGGCGAGGTCCTCGTCGCCCAACGCGTAGGACAGGCGTACGTATCCGGAGGGGCCGAAGGCCTCGCCCGGAACGATCGCGACCTCAACCTCGTCCAGGATCAGCGAGGCCAGCTCGGCGGAAGTCGACGGGCGGACCGGACCGTTCGCCGTCGGGAATTCCTTGCCGAGCAGGGCGCGGACGTCGGCGTAGACGTAGAACGCACCGGCCGGCGTCGGGCAGTCAACGCCCTCAATGGCATTCAGTCCCGCCACGATTGCCTTGCGGCGGCGGTCGAAGGCGATCTTCATTTCGTCGACGGCGGTCAGCGGGCCGGAGACCGCGGCAAGGGCCGCGATCTGCATGATGTTCGAGACGTTGGAGGTCGCGTGCGACTGCAGGTTGGTGGCGGCCTTGATGACGTCGGCCGGGCCGATCATCCAGCCGACACGCCATCCGGTCATGGCGTAGGTCTTGGCGACGCCGTTGAGGATGACGACCTTGTCGCCGAGTTCCGGGGCGGCGGTAGCGATCGACGTGAAGGGCACACCGTCGTAGGTCAGGTGTTCGTAGATCTCATCCGTGACCACCCACAGGCCCTTGGCAGCGGCCCATTTGCCGATTTCGGCGACCTGCTCCGGGCTGTAGACGGCGCCGGTGGGGTTGGACGGGGAGACGAACAGGAGGATCTTCGTCCGCTCCGTGAGGGCGGCTTCGAGCTGGTCCACGGTCACCAGGTAGCCCTGCTCGGGGCCGGCGAAGACCTCCACCGGCACACCGCCGGCAAGACGGATGGCCTCCGGGTAGGTGGTCCAGAAGGGGGTCGGGATGATGACCTCGTCGCCCGGGTCGAGCAGGGTGGCGAAGGCGTTGTAGACGGCCTGCTTGCCGCCGTTGGTCACCAGGACCTGGGACGGATCGACCTTGTAGCCCGAATCGCGGAGGGTCTTCTCCGCAACGGCCTTCTTGAGTTCCGGGAGCCCGGCCGCGGGGGAGTACCGGTGGTTCTTGGGATCACCGGCGGCTTCGATGGCGGCCTTGACGATGTAGTCCGGGGTGGGGAAATCCGGTTCCCCGGCGCCGAAACCGATAACGGGACGGCCGGCGGCCTTGAGCGCCTTCGCCTTGGCATCAACGGCAAGGGTGGCGGATTCGGCAATGGCGGAAATTCTCTGTGAAACGCGGGCGGGAGCTGTTCCGGCAGGCATGTGGGACCGTTCTTCGCTGGCAGCGTGAGCTGGATGATGGGAAACGACGAGTTCTACTCTATGCTGTTCTGCGGACGCCCTGCGGGCCTGTTTGCGAAAGTGACGGCAGCGGCGGGGGAGCCAGGATGCCCGGACACACCGGAACTGTCCCGGTTCGACTATCGCGAAGTTCTTGCGTAGACTGGTTCACCGGTGTTGAAAAACATCACAATGGTCCGCGCCTCTGGCGAGGGGCCAAAACATGGATTCGTTCCATAGGGTAGTGGCGCAATTGGTAGCGCAGCGGTCTCCAAAACCGCAGGTTGCAGGTTCGAGTCCTGTCTGCCCTGCGCAGGCTGTTCCGGTTTCAGTCCGGGGCAGACGCGGCAACGGTTCTGATCAGAACCGGGTCAACAACTTTGCATGGATGAGTGAGGACCGGGTGACCGAAACAGCTGCAAGCAGCTCGAAGGGCCGACCTGCCAGGAAGGCCGAGGCCGGCTTCTTCGCTCGAATCACCCTCTTCGTCCGCCAGGTAATCGGCGAACTCAAGAAGGTGGTCGCTCCGACCCGCAAGGAACTGATCAACTACACCCTTGTGGTGCTGGTTTTCGTGGCCGTCATGATGCTCATCGTCACCCTGCTGGACCTGGCCTTCGGTACCGGAGTCAGCTGGGTGTTCGGCGGGTCAGGCGCCACGGACCGCTAAACGGATCACTCCGCAAGCCGTGCGGAAATCCCCGGAAATTCAAGGGATTTTGCAGGGTTTGTGGAATTGAGCCATTTAAATAGGCATGTTAGGCAATGAGGAAGCAGGAGACCAAGTGTCTGAGCAGGAGCTCGAGGTAAACGAGACTGAGCTGGATGGAAGCACGGACGCCGCGGCGGAGGCCGTGGATACGTCCGAGGCTGAGTCTGCTGCGCCTGAAACCGCCGGAGAAGAAGCCGGCGACGACGCCCTCGCCACCGCGGCTGCAGCCGCACCGGCCGATCCGGCCGAGGAATTCAAGGCCAAGCTGCGCCGCCAAGAGGGTGACTGGTATGTCATCCACTCCTACGCCGGTTACGAAAACCGCGTGAAAGCGAACCTTGAGACCCGCATCCAGACCCTGGACATGGAAGATTACATCTTCGAAATCCAGGTCCCCATGGAAGAAGTCGTTGAGATCAAGAACGCCCAGCGCAAGGTCATCAACCGCGTCCGCATTCCCGGTTACGTCCTGGTCCGCATGGACCTGACGGATGCTTCCTGGGGCGCCGTCCGCCACACCCCGGGTGTCACCGGATTCGTGGGCAACGCCCACAACCCCGTGCCGCTGCGCCTCGACGAGGTCTTCTCGATGCTCGCCCCGGTCTTCGAAGAAGAGCAGGCCGAAAAGGGCAAGCCGGTCAAGCAG
>Ga0105246_10001619_pt1 | contig 13417 bp, 10 predicted proteins | sample KBSM64metaG_FD_99694 | JGI IMG/M metagenome (GOLD analysis project Ga0105246, IMG submission 99694) | Miscanthus rhizosphere microbial communities from Kellogg Biological Station, Michigan, USA - KBS M6-4 metaG | ecosystem: Host-associated > Plants > Roots > Rhizosphere > Soil | place...
AGAGGTCAAGATTCATCTTCAGTGCCGGGCTGTTGACCGCTTCGACCAGCGCCAGCGTATCGGCAGCCCGTGCGAACGGCGTACCCGGATGATCAACTGCCAGATTCAGGTTTTCGAGAGTAAATACCCGCCCGGCCTGCTCGCCGAGCGCAGCGACACGCCGCAGGGTGTCGGCCGCTTTAAGCCACATCTCACCAGTGACCACCTCAACCGGACGAACCGCCTGGCCGTGAGCATCCAGCCCGGTGCCATGCAGATTCAGGCTCGGGCAGTTCAGACGATCTGCAATCGCCAGTGAGGTTTCTGCGCTATGCAGCAACTCTGCAATCTCATCATCATCAGTCAGGTTACCGTTGAGGTAGCCGGTCATGGAGGTAAAACGCGCACCTGTCGCCACCAGCGCGTCGATATCTTTGTTGGCCCAGTTCCAGATCTCCACGCCAAATCCCAGCGCATGAATCCGCTCAACACGCGCGATAAAAGGCAGTTCGAGAAACACCATCTCCGCACAGACTGAAAGCTGATAACCGGCCATTAGCGTTCTCCCAACAGAATGGGTTTGCGTTGCTGCACCGATTCAATACAGGCCAGCGCAATTTCCAGCGCGTTACGCGCATCAGTGCCAGTAGCGCGCGGCGTGTCACCGTGCAGAATCGCGCGGGCGAATTCTGCCATTTCAGCAACATAGGCCTCACGCAGCAGATCGGTATCCATTCGAGACGTTGCGATGGCAATACCCTCGGCGTGATAGCGCACACAGTTGTCCTGATTGATGTTGCCCGCCTGCAGCATACCTTTACTGCCAAACACCTCACCGCGAACGTCATAACCGTAAACTGCCTGGAAGTTGGCTTCCGCAGTGGCAATGGCACCGTTATCAAAGCGGATGGTCACCACCGCGGTATCAAGTAATCCCTTATCTTTAAAATCGGGACGCACCAGCGCATCAGCCAGCGCATAGACCTCAACCGGCCGGGAACCCGGATTGAAGTGCAGAAGGGTGTCGAAGTCATGGATTAAGGTTTCAAGGAAGATGGTCCACTGCGGGATTGGGGCCGGATCGCGCAGGCCAGGGTCGCGTGTCACCGAACGGCTTAGCTGGGTGGTGCCATTGGTGCCTGCTCTGACAGCTTCAATAGCTGCGGCGAAGCCTGCACTGAATCGACGATTGAAGCCGACCTGCAACACAACGCCCGCATCCTGTGCGGCGGCAATAGCCCGATCTGCCTCATCCAGCGTTACCGCCATCGGTTTTTCGCAGAACACGTGCTTGCCAGCCCGGGCTGCAGCGATCACCAGTTCGGCGTGAGTGCGAGCCGGCGTAGCAATAGCAACGGCATCGATTTCGCTGTCATTGAGTAACGCCTGGATATCGGTATAGGCTTTCTCCACCCCCAGCCGGTCTGCCAGTTGCTGCGCTGCGCCGGGTTGTAGGTCGGCGACCGCTGTCAGCCGTGCCCCAGGCACCCGCAGCGCCAGATTCTCTGCATGAAAACTGCCCATGCGGCCAGCACCGATCAATCCCACTCGTACTGTTTTAAGGTTCATAACTGTTCCTGTTTTTTGTTGTCAGCCCAGTCAGGCTGAATAGGGTGTCCGGATGTCGCCTGCGCTTTGGCGGCAAAACGACGGGATTTTGAAAGCATCAGCGGCTCGATGTGCTCCAGTGAGATGCCTCGGGTTTCAGGCAGAAAACGTTTTACAAACCAGAAGGCCACCAGGCAGCCAGCGGCGCAGAGCATCAGTGGAAAAGCACCATGGAAGTGATCCATCAGCAAACGGCTACGGTTCATCATCGGGAAAGTCTGAGTAACGATGAAATTGGCGAGATACATCGAAGAAAAGGCGTAGCCCATCGCGACGGCACGAATCCGGTTGGGAAATATTTCAGAGATCAGTAGCCAGGCACCCAGACTCCATGACATACCAAAAATCAGTACGAACGCCACCAGGCCCACGACCGGCAGCAGGCCACCGATCTGCGCTATAAAGGCCCAGGCCGTAATCACCAGGCTGACAGCGCAACCCAGCGCTCCCCAGCGCAGCAGACGCGTCCGTCCCCAGCGATCCACTGCGTTCAGACAAAACGCTACTCCGACCAGCAGCGCCAGTCCGAGGAAAATGCTGTGATAGAGGGAGGTCTGTGTATCCGGTGAGATGTTCTGCAGCAGCGACGGTGCGTAATACAGCAGGATGTTGATGCCCGAAACCTGCTGCAGAATTGCAATCGCGCAGCCGATCAACAGGATGTAACGCATTCTGGCGTCGCGGAGCAGACGGGTTCCCTGCTGACGGGTAACAGAATCCGCGTCCGGTGCACTGATTTCTGCCAGCAGACGCCGCGCATGTTCAGGCGTCGAAAGCCGGGTCAGCACTGCCAGCGCGCGTTCACGCTTGCCGTTTAACGCCAGCCAGCGTGGTGATTCCGGCATAAAGGGCACCAGTGCCAGAAACAGCAGGCAAGGCACCACACCCGACGCCAGCATCCAGCGCCAGCCTTCACTGACTATCCAGGCATGGGGCATACCGCGTGCAATCAGGTAATTCACCACATAGACCGTGACCTGACCGCCAACCATCAGCATCTGCTGCAGCCCAAGCATGCGCCCTCGCCAGTCCTTAGGTGAGACCTCTGCGATATAGAGCGGCGTAATTGCCGACGCCATCCCGACCGCCAGGCCACCCACCAGCCGGTAAATCACAAACCCGGTTAGTGAATCTGCCAGCGCAGAACCCACCGCAGACACGGCAAACAACAGCGCGGTGATCACCAGTGTAGGTTTACGCCCGATCCGATCTGAGATCGCGCCGACACAGCCAGCGCCGACGATACAGCCGAGAATGACATTTGAAACAGCCCATCCACTTTGCCACGGCGTTAGCGCAAGGTGTTCCGTTAATGGCTCAATAACGCCGGAAATCACTGAGGCGTCATAACCGAGGATCACCCCGCTCAAGGAGGCAATGGAACAGATGAACAGCAATAACTTCAGATTATGTTTACGCATAACACCTTAACTTTCCCATTGTTTTTGACAGGTGAGAGTTAATGTCAGCGTTGCAAAGTGGATGCCAGTTTTAAAGCGGGCTTTTATGTGAACGCGCTCGCAGATGACGCGTCCTGATTGAAAATAAAATTTACATGTCAACTTAACATGTCATTAAAATGGACATTCCATCGACCACGGGAGAGTGAAATGCAATCTCTGCATGATTTGCTGCCTAATAAAGAAGAGAGCGATGCCATATTCAGCCTGCCGGAAGGCGGTGATGCGGCACAGTGGGAAGCTCGGTTTGCCCGGGGCTGGCAGGCATTTAGCCAGGGTGAACAGCCGCGCTGGATCCGCCGCAGTATTTTGCAGTCATGGAACCGCTCGCACGAACATGGCATCGATCCGGTATCTTTTGAGTACAGTGCCTCCGATCCAACGGAGCTGGCCGCCGTTCTGCGTCATAACAGTGAGCTGATTACTGTGGCGCATAGCGTGATGGAGAACCTGCTGGCTTACAATCCCGATGGTCATATCAATCTTACAGATGCGCAAGGCATTGTACTGAGTTTTTGCGGCAGCGACCTGACTCCGGTCGGCAGCATCCTGCGTGAGGAGGTGCTCGGCACCAACTGCACCGCGCGCTGCCTGCGCGAGCAGCGGCTGGTCTATGTACTCAGCGGAGAAAACTGGAAAATCGCGCTGCGTGAACGTAACCGGCAGTGCGCCGCAGCTCCTATCCGTGATGCCAGCGGTCGTATGACCGGCGTACTGACGCTGACCGCCACGCCTGACAATTTCAGTGCCCATACGCTGGGCACCGTGCAGGCTGCCGCAGAGGCAATTGGCCAGCAACTCACCTTACGCCGTCTGCTGGCCGAGCAGCAGTCGATACTGGAGACCCTGAATGAGGGCGTTGTGGTCTGCGACCGCGACGGACGCATCAAAACCCTGAACCGCTACGCTCGTCAGATCTTTGCCGGTATTGATACCGACAACGCCCTGATCGATCAGGTGCTGCAGCCCCAGTCCGGTTCATTGCTCACACTGCCCTGCTGTAATGACCGCGAGATGGTGTTCCGCCCCGATGGCAGACCCAGTGTTTCATGCCTGGTCTCGCTGATGCCGGCACCGGACGGCGGTCGCATCCTGTCGCTGCGGGAAAATCAGCGCATCCGTGCCATTACCCGTCGTGTGCTCGGCGTCAGCGCCAGCTATACCTTTGAGATGATTCGTGGTCAGGCACCCACGCTGCAGAAGGCTCTTCAGGATGCCCGCGCCAGCAGTCGCAGTGACAGTACCGTTCTGCTAACCGGTGAAAGCGGAACCGGTAAAGAGCTGTTTGCTCAGGCGATCCACAATGCCAGCAGCCGGGCGCATGAGTCCTTTGTCGCGGTTAACTGCGGCGCACTGCCGCGTGACCTGGTGCAGAGTGAGCTATTCGGCTACGTCGATGGCGCGTTCACCGGCTCACGGCGCGGCGGTTCGGCAGGTAAATTTGAGCTGGCCGACGGTGGCACGCTGTTTCTGGATGAGATTGGCGAGATGCCACTGGAGGCACAGACCAGCCTGCTGCGCGTGCTGCAGGAGAGTGAGGTGCTGCGCATCGGAGCGGCGCATCCGCTGAAAGTGGATGTCCGCATCGTGGCGGCAACCCATTGCGACCTGCTCAGTGCAGTGGAACAGGGTGCTTTCCGCCGTGACCTGTTCTATCGCCTCAATGTTATCTCCCTGACCATCCCTGCCCTGCGTGAACGCCAGAGCGACATTCCTGATCTGGTGAATACCTTCATTCACGCCCTGTGTCAGCGGCTGAATAAAACGCCTCCGCAGGTGAGCATTGAAGCAATGAACGCCCTGCAGGCATGGCACTGGCCCGGCAACGTGCGTGAGCTGGAAAATCTGGTTGAGCGGATCGTTAATCTTTGCCAGAGCAGCATCATCGACCTTGCCGATTTGCCGCCAGCGATGGTGACGTGCGCAGCCGAAAACAGACCAGCGGCCAGCAGCCTGTTGCAGGATAATGAACGAGCCTGCATCCTGCAGACCCTTCGCGCGCAGGGGGGTAATCTGCGGCAGTCCGCTAAGCTGCTGGGCATTTCCCGCACGGCGCTCTATAACAAGCTCAATCAGTGGAATATCTCTATAGATACACTGCGCCAATAACCGGCTGGTGGCACTCAGCAACACCAGCATACACTCAGCCCGTTCAAAACATGGCTTTTGATCGCAACAGGGCCTAAAATGTGACCACCCCTAACAGTGGTCACTGAATTTTTTCACCCACCTTTGATCTGCCAGGTTCTGACAATGACTCAATCCGTAACGGAAAATGGCACACGCGGCCCGGCCGGGCACAATGTGCGTGACCAGATTGTCGATGCTGCCATGCAGCACTTCGCGCATTATGGTTACGAAAAAACCACCGTCTCCGATCTCGCCCGTGCTATCGGCTTTTCCAAAGCGTATATCTACAAATTTTTTGAATCAAAACAGGCGATTGGCGAAGTGATCTGCTCCACCCGGCTGGCGATGATTATGCAGCACGTCGAAGTCGCTATCGCCGATGCGCCTGGAGCATCGGAACAACTGCGGCGACTGTTCCGCACGCTTTCCGTCACCGGCACTGAACTCTTTTTTCACGAACGTAAACTCTATGATATTGCTGCCGTCGCGTCGCGTGACCGCTGGCCGTCGGCGATGGCGCATGAAGAACGACTGCTCAGCCTGATTCAGCAGATCCTGCGCCGAGGGCGTGAAGCAGGTGAGTTTGAGCGTAAAACCCCGGCTGACGAAGCGGCGGAGGCAATCTATCGGGTGATCAAACCCTACGCCAGTCCGGTACTGCTGCAGTACAGCCTTGATGACGCTGAAGAAGCCTCTGCACAACTGGCAGCGCTGGTGTTACGTAGCCTTGCGCCCTGAACAATGCGCATGAAGTGACTATTGACTTATTTAGTCACAAGAGCAACGATAGCACTCTGTCTGGTTATCGCTCAGGATTCTGATGCTGCTAAGCTTATCTCTCTCTGCTCTATTCCATCCCTGCGTTCGTCCATCGCACCATTCTACGCAGGGTCTCACCTTCCGCGCTCAAGGCGTGTATCCATTGTCTGCGGCAGCATTTCAATCACTGTCCGGACTCTCTACGGGAGTAATCCAATGAGTCACTTAGCCTCATCACAACGCATTGTCATTACCGGCGCGGGCATCGTTTCGCCACTGGGTTGTGGCGTTGAAACCGTCTGGCGGCGATTAACGGCTGGAGAATCAGGTATACGTACCCTTCCCGATACGCTTACTGCTGGCACCGGTATTTCAGTAGGTGGCAGCGTGCCGGGCATCGATGAAGATCCGCTGGCAGGTTACGACCCCGAGGCGTTCATTGCGCCGAAAGAGCGTAAAAAGATGTCGCGCTTTATAGAATTCGCGCTGCTGGCAGCAGAAGAAGCGCTGAATCAGGCAGCCTGGCATCCTGAAGATGAGGCGACGCGTGAACGTACCGCGACGATTATTGCTTCAGGCGTCGGCGGCTTTGGTGCCATTGCCGACGCGGTGCGCACCACCGATGCACGCGGCCCGCGCAGGCTCTCACCCTTTACAGCACCTTCGTTTCTGGCCAACATGGCCGCGGGTCATGTCTCGATCAAACACGGCTTCACCGGCCCGCTGGGTGCGCCCGTTACCGCCTGTGCGGCGGGAGTTCAGGCAATTGGTGATGCAGCCAGGTTGATCAGAAGCGGTGAAGCGGACATTGCTATTTGTGGCGGCACAGAAGCGGCGCTTGATCGCGTCACGCTGGGCTGTTTCGCGGCTGCACGTGCGCTATGTGTGGGCTATGAAGATCAGCCGCACCATGCCTCACGTCCGTTTGATCGTGACAGAAACGGCTTTGTGATGGCCGAAGGTGCAGGCCTGCTGGTGATTGAGTCACTGGCCCATGCCGAAGCACGCGACGCGACACCGCTGGCGGAGATTGTCGGCTATGGCACCAGCGCCGATGCATACCACTTAACCGCGGGTCCGGAGGATGGCAGCGGGGCTGCGCGGGCGATGAGAACCGCCCTGCGTCAGGCGGGCATCAGCCCGAAAGACGTCCAGCATATCAACGCACACGCAACCTCAACTCAGGTTGGCGATCACGGTGAGCTGGCGGCTATTCGCGCAGTGTTTGGCGATGATTCGCAGGTCGCGATTGCCTCAACGAAATCCGCCACCGGCCATCTGCTGGGTGCGGCAGGCGGCGTTGAGGCGATATTCACCCTGATGGCGCTGCAGCAGCAGCTTATTCCGCCGACGCTGAACCTCCATCATCCCGATGAAGCCGCAGGCAATCTGGACCTGGTGGCGCTCAATGCACGTCCCACGGCGCTGACTTATGCCATGTCGAACGGTTTTGGTTTTGGCGGCGTCAACGCCAGTCTCCTGTTGCGTAAGTGGCAATGACTTCAGAGTGACGATTAAGCCCGCGCTGCCAGACACCCTCTCAGCGCGGGTAATACATCGGACGTCCTGAAAAATCATGCACAGCTGTTCCCTGTGTGCCGGGGTTTATCAAAACACCCTCTGTACAACACTCGCTTTATAAATCTGTACCTTTCCTGACAAAATTGCCTCCGCCAGCCCTCCTGCCCTTTTTCTTTCAGCACTACAATTAATCGGATGAAAACAACCTCAGAGAACGTTAATGAAGATTGCAGCTTTCGATATTGGTGGTACCTCTTTAAAAATGGGCGTGATTGATGAGCAGGGAAATATTCTGACCAGTGAGAGTGCTGATATTTCCCATAATTCACGCGACAAAATACTTGATGAGATCCTGGCCTGGCTGGAGAAAAATCCCGGCTGTGCTGGCATCGCCGTCAGCACGCCCGGTTATATTGATGCAGAAGCCGGATATATCGCCATGGGCGGCACCATTCGGGACTTCGACCAGTTTCATCTGAGCCAGTGGCTGACGGAAAAAACCTCACTGCCTGCCACGGTCGAAAATGACGCCCACTGCGCCTTACTGGCTGAACAGTGGCTGGGCAAAGCAAAAAAACTCAGTGATTTTCTGATGTTAACTATCGGCACAGGATTAGGCGGAGCGGCCTTCTGCAACGGCGCACTGATCCGGGGCGGTCGTAACCGCGCGGGCGAGTTTGGCTGTCTGCTGACTTCGCGCCCCACCAGCAGCAATATTGAACGCCATACCATGAGCCAGAGTTGTACCATGACGGCGCTTCGGGAGAATTACAGCCAGCTCATCGAAAAATCTTCCGACGACGTCACGGGTAAAGATGTCTTTGACTCATACGATCGCAAAGAAGAAGCCGCGCAGCAGGTGGTGAATAAATTCTACCAGGATCTTGCAGCCTGCTTATATAACCTCTTCAGCGTGTTCGATCCGCAGATGATATTTATCGGTGGTGGAATTACCGAGCGGGAGCCGTTCCTCGAGGAACTGGCAGAGCAGCTGGCAAAATATGATCTTGATATCCGCATTGATACCGCGACCTACGGCAACGACTCCGGCATGTTGGGCGCAACCTGGAATTTCCTGCAGCGTCAGCCAGACAAATAATGGCTTGTAGTTCAGGACGTATGCAGGTTACACCTTTCTGATAATTATGATGATTTATCTGGTGCGGTATTTAAAACGATAACCCGGTCATGACCGGGTTTACTCTTGTTTATATTAGTGTCGTATTTGCGCCAGATCGTCTGACGTCAGGCCGGTCATTTCTATGACAGTTTTACGATCAAGGCCGTTTTGTAGCATAGTGCGCGCAATTTTCAGGGTAGCTTCACGCTGCCCTTCAGTACGACCTTTCTCAATACCACGCCGTTCACCAAGCTCGATACCTTCTGCGCGACCTTTTTCGATCCCTTTTTGTTCAAGCTGCTGTGCGATGGTCATCAGTGCGTCTCCGTGTTGTGGCACCCGCTGTGCCAGTTCGCGAACGAAAGCTTCGTAGTCAGCTGACTCACCAGCCTGCAGTAAATAGTGTATCAGCGTCATCACCTGGGGTGAAGAAAGATAATCGGCCATGAGTAGCGTGACCAGATGGTCAGTCAGGCTTGCAATGTCGCGTTGATGAATATGTTTCTGCAAAAGCGTCAGGGCGGCCATACTGCGATGAGTCATGATCTCATCATCCGGGATGACCGTAATGTCCACCAGCGGGAAGGCGCCTCTATAAAGGCTTTCCGCCACTACCGGATCATCAAATTCGTCGAACCAGCGGGTCGACCACGGATAGGGAGTGCGCTTACCGGTATAGAACAGTACAGGTATGACTAAAGGCAGTTTTTTATGGCCAGCTTCAAGGTGGCGCTGCATAGCGGCTACCGCATAACGTATCAGGCGGAATGCCATATGCCTGTCAGGGGTGGATTGGTGTTCAATCAGAACATGAATATATCCGTCACCGGTTGAGGTTCTGAGACTGTACAAAACGTCACTGAAGTATTGACGCAAATCGTCTTCAACAAATGATCCGGACTCAAGCTTCAGTGTGGTGAGATCGCAGATTTAATCAATTTCTCCGGAAGGTGGATCTGCATAAAATCTCTGGCAACATCCGGATGCTTAAGAAACTGTCGAAAAGTAGCATCATGAGGTGTAGCACTTTTTTTATTTTTCATCAGTTCAGCCCCTGTAAATTCCATGCGCTGCTACCACAGCGAAGAGGCTATCTTAATGGAACAGATTTTAATTTATAATATTTAAACCTTGCCCAGTCCATATAGATTAACCACACCAATGCTCTTTTAAAAAATTTATTAGCAAGATGCATTATGACGCAATCTAAATTAACCACCTTAATCAATTTATATAGCGATAATTAAAACATCCGGATGTACCCGAAACTTCTAACGCTGACCATTAATGTCTGAACCGCTTTACGAAAAGTTAATTTTCTATTTAAGTCACGGCATAACCAGCCCGATCACGCTGTTTATACCGCTCGCTCCCTATCCCCGTCCCGGCGCATCCAACAGGCTAAGCGCCACGCCTGTCAGGGTATAGACCACGACATACAACAGAATCAGTGCCGCAAGCAAAAGGCGGTGGCTGCGCATCTCACTTTTCTTCATGGTGCCATTCAGAAGGTGTAGCTCAATGCCAGGGTGGCCGATGCGCTGTTGTGCCGTGCAACGATGGGGCTATCTGAAGCATGCTTATCCAGCCAGCTGTAGTCACCGATCACACTGGCAGCCCAGGCAGGCGTGAACTGATGGCTCCAGGTCAGGCTGGTGTCGGTGCCATAAAATCCACCCGCGGCGTCATAGCGTTCAAATCCGCTGCGCGCACTTTGCTTGCTGTTAACGCCATACCAGGTATTCATATAACGCCCGTCGCCAAACAGTCCCGCCACCTGCAGTGCCACGGTATCGTCACTGGTCTGCCAGGGGATCAGGGTTACGGAAGTCCGGTACTGCACACCCTGACTATCACTTAATGGCAGCGTCGCTTTGCCCTCCAGCACCAGCCACGGCGTTACCGACCATCCCAGCGCCAGCGCGGTGTTCATCGTTGCGTCGATGTTCCCCATGCCTCTGAGCCGGTCATCCCCATCTCGCCAGGATGAATTCTGGTCAGAACGGCCCAGCCCGTAGCCCAGCGTATGTTCCAGATACAGTCCATTATCTGCCTGCAGGTCATAGCCAATGCCTTTCTGTGAGTCTAAAAAGAAGGCCCCGTCGCGTGCCTGGATCACCGGCATCAGCTGCCAGTGCTGCTTATCGGCGCCGCTATAGCGTGGTGCATTGATACCTGCAATGCCCAGCGTGACGCTTGGCGGCGGCGTAGTCTCATCAGCCATGGCAGTCGCGGCACTGAATCCCAGCGAAAAACAGACCATGTGCAGCGTTATTTTTCCGGTTATCATCACGTTTCCTCATTATCACATCAGGTGCGGAGCTGAGGGGTTCAGAGCCGCGTCAATGGCCGGAGTATGCGAGGCGAGTGTCAATTAACGACCAGGGATTTATGAAGAAACAGTCAAGGTGATCCGAAAATGCAGTCAAAACGTGTACTGATTATTGAAGATGATGCTGATGCGGCGGGCGTACTTGAGGCCTACCTGAAACGTGAAAATTATGAGGTCATGATTGCCGGTGATGGGCCAGGCGGGCTGGATGCCGCCAGACGCTGGCAGCCCGATCTGATCCTGCTGGATATCATGCTGCCCGGCATGAACGGCACTGAAGTGCTGGCAGCGCTGCGACGTCGTGACGATACCCCGGTGATCATGGTAACCGCGATGGGTGATGCGCCGGACCGCATCGGCGCACTGCGCTATGGCGCGGATGACTACGTGGTCAAACCCTATCATCCGGGCGAAGTGGTGGCGCGCGTTCAGGCAGTACTGCGCCGTAGCCAGCAGAGTCAGGTACCCGCTGCAGAAACCCTGCGCTGGGCGGGTTTAGTGGTGGACCCGGTGGCGCTCACCGCAGTGGTCGATAGCGACAGTGCTTCACCGCGCCGCCTCGATCTGACACCTACCGAATTTTCCCTGTTGGTCACCCTGATGCGCGCTCCGACGCGTCCGTTTACCCGCCTGTTTCTGCTGGAGCACTGTCTGCCGGAAAGCGATGCGCTTGAGCGGGTGGTCGATACCCACGTCTATAACCTGCGTCGCAAACTGGAAGCCGCGGGCATCTCTGATGTCTTACCGGCAGTGCGCAGCGTCGGTTACCGGTTCAGACAGCCATGAAGAACGATACGCATACTTCATTGTGGCGCTGGATCTGCATCCGGGTGCTGTTTCTGGCGATTGGCAGCGTGGTGCTCATTGCCATCTGTATGTGGCTGCGCTTCGCAGTGCAAGCGTACTGGGTCTATTACCGGATGCCGCCCGCGCTGCTGGATGAGTTCACCCGGTTGCGCCACCACCCTGCCAGCGATCCTGTGCGCTTTCATCAGATTATGGACCAGTGGTGGGGCATCAACTTCTCCGATCCGTCGCTGGCCTCGTCGGACTGGCTTACCGTGATCGTGCTGGTCGTGGTAACGATTCCGTTTATGGTGCTGATGGCGCTGCGTTTCGCCCGTCCGCTGTCGGCGCAGTTCAGCCAGCTGGCTACCGCGGCGCGAGCGGTTTCAAAAGGCGAATTTGGCCGATCGGCGGTAATCGTAAAAGAAGCCCCACAGGAGCTGGTACGTTTTACTGAAGATTTTAATCAGATGACGCAGCAGCTGGCGCGTTACGAGCGTGAGCTGCGCACCTCGCATGTGGCGATGGCGCATGAGCTTCGCTCGCCACTTACGGCGGCGATGGGCCGCCTGCAGGGGATTCTGGATGGCGTCTTTCCTGCCGAACCGCAACAGCTGGCAATGATCATGAAGCAACTGACGCAGCTCAGTCGCCTGACAGACGAACTGCATCTCTTGTCGCTGGCGGATGCCGGGCAGCTTACCCTGAACCGCGAGTGGTTTAATCTCAGCGAGTTACTGCGCGAGCGCTCCGGCTGGCTTCTGCCGCAGGCAGAACAGGCGGGGATTGCCATCAGCGTGACATCACCCAACGATCTGCGGCTGTATGCCGATACCTTCCGGCTGGGCCAGGTAGTGACCATCATCTGTGAGAATGCAATGCGCTACGCTGCCGACGGTGGCGCGTTGCTGATCACCACCAGCAGGAACGATCAGGCGATCATAATGACCTTCCGCGATTACGGTCAGGGTGTGGAGCCGGACTTCCTGCCGCAATTGTTTGACCGCTTTACCCGCGCTGACTCCTCACGCGCCCGCCACTCCGGCGGCAGCGGTCTGGGACTGTCGATCGCCAAAGCGATCGTCGAGGCGCACGGCGGGTCGCTTCACGCCACACTGCCCGCCGACGGCGGTCTGCTGATTGGGATAACGCTGCCGGCAAGATAAATTGTTCTGGCTTGACCATTTCTTGATGGTTCATGGAACGTTTCTGGACACATGCCGGGTTCAATGAGCACAACTCATTAAAGGAACCCGGTTATGACAGACTTCTTATCGGATGCTGCCCGCCAGGTGTGGCGTCATCTCTTCGGTATTCACATCTTTGCGCCGATCATCTTCGTGCTGCTCGGGGTGTTCATCATGACCGGCTGCCGGGACAATAGTTCTGCTCCGCCTGCCGCCCCGCTCCGCCCGGTTAAAACGGTGATTGCTCCACCGCTCAGCAGTGATGCATCGCTGGTGCTGACTGGCGAAATCCGCGCTCATGAAGAGGTCGCGCTAGCCTTCAGACTGGATGGCCGGGTGGTGAGCCGTGCGGTTGAGCTGGGCGATCGCGTCAGCGCCGGGCAATCGCTGGCAGCGCTGGAAAATGATCAGTCACGCAATCAGCTAAGCAGCGCACGGGCCGATCTCGACAGCGCACGCGCCGCCGAACGGGTCGCCGCGCTTAACCTGCATCGGATGCGGCTGCTGATGCCCGGAGGGGCCATCGCCCGCAGCC
>Ga0105246_10001623_pt1 | contig 13390 bp, 14 predicted proteins | sample KBSM64metaG_FD_99694 | JGI IMG/M metagenome (GOLD analysis project Ga0105246, IMG submission 99694) | Miscanthus rhizosphere microbial communities from Kellogg Biological Station, Michigan, USA - KBS M6-4 metaG | ecosystem: Host-associated > Plants > Roots > Rhizosphere > Soil | place...
GCCATCGTAGGCGGCCACGGCCTGGATCCGGTCGGAGCCGATCATCCAGACCGCGCCGGAGGTGATCAATGCGAAGATGAAGCCGAGCGCCATCAGGTCGGTGAGGAAGTTCTGGGCGCCGCCGTAGACGCCGAACATCTGGTGGACGGCGTCCATGAAACCGCCGATGCCGGTGATCTCCGACGACGGCAGCACCGCCACGATGCCGAAGATCGGGATGGCGTAGGCGATCGAGGAGATGACCGCGCTCTTGGCGACGGAGCGGGGCACGTCGCGCTGCGGGTCCTCCATCTCCTCGGCCGCGCCGTTCTGCAGCTCGAAGCCGACGAACCCGAAGATCAGCAGCGGCACCAGGCCGATGAAGATCCCGGCCGTGGGCGAGAAGTCGCCGGGGCCGTAGCCGTGCACGCCGTGCCTGATCGCGTAGACGACCACCGTCAGCGAGAAGAACCCGAGCACCAGGAACCGCACGATCGCGCCGGCGTTCGGGATCCACTTGCCGTGCTTCAACGACACGATCGCGACGCCGATGCTGATCCAGATGAAGACGAACTTGAACGCGTAGTCGCCGAACGTGCCGCTGCCGACGCCGTGGATGTTGGAGCTCCAGGTGTCGGTGGCGATGAAGCAGAGCGATCCACCCACCCAGAACGGGTTTGTCACCCAGTACAGGACGGCGCCGATGCCGGCCGCCAGCCGGCCCCAGGACAGCTTCATCCACTCGTACGGGCCTCCCTCCTGCGGGAAGGCGGTGCCCAGCTCGGCCATCAGCAGGGCGTAGGGGAACATGAACAGCACGACCAGGACGACGACCCACGTGAAGGCCTGGGCGCCATAGCTGGCGGCCTGTCCCAGCAGGTCGAGGCCGACGATCGCGCAGACCGTGAAGAAGACCATGTCGAGGTGGCCGAGGCTCTTCACCAGCTTGCGCTTCTCGGAGAGTGCGAGCTCGGTGGTGTGCTCTACGGGTGCTGCTGGCGTGGCCATGGGGTCCTCCAGATCGGACGCGGAACACCCTTGACGCTACGCCTTGCGCCGCTCGCTGTCTAGATGGAGCGTCAGTCGCCGACGAGCGCGTTCAGCGAGGCCGCGCCGCGCTCGACGACGGCCGGCTCCAGCCGCCGCAGTTGCCGCGTGACCTTGCGCTCGAGCCGCTGGCCCGCCGCGGTGGCCAGGTCGCGGCCGGACTCGGTCAGCAGTGTGCTGCCATGCGCACCGCTTCGCTGGACGTAGCCGCGGGCGGCCAGCCGCAGAGCGATCTGCTTGGCCTGGCTGGTGCTGGCGGCGAGCAGCTCGGAGAGGGCGCGGGTGGTGACCGCCTCTCCCTCGGGTGCGTCGCTCAGGAGCAGGAGCGCGTAGAGCTCCATCGGGCGCAGGTCGACGTCGCGTGCCGTCTCCAGCACGGAGCGGTCGAGGGAGCGAAGAAGCCGCAACCCCGCAGGCACACCGGTGGGTGCCGCCGGCGGAGCGTCGTGGGGGGAAGTGACAAGCGCGAGCCTGACGGCGCTGCGGCTGGTGGAGTGTGGAGCACCCATGCCGCTGCATCTTCACCCACCGACCGGTTTCGCGCACTCGCCGTTTTGTGGTAATTGCCTGGCAGATTTTGGGCAGGTCTCGAATCAGGCGGGACCCTGCGCGCACGGCTCGACGGCCCAGAAGAAGAACGCCAGCACCGTCACGAACGCGACCGCCATCAGCACCGTCATCACAACCCGCCGCCGCGTCGACATGGCGGTCGAGCGTCGCGCCATCGAGGTGGAGACGACCCCGATGCACGTCACCCCGACCACCGCGGCCGAGATGAAGCACTCGGTCTCCCAGGTGGAGGCGGCGGGCAGCGAGGCAATCACGGGCTACATGCGGATGAGAGGACTTGAACCTCCACGACCTTACGGCCACACGGACCTGAACCGTGCGCGTCTACCAATTCCGCCACATCCGCGCGGGGAGAGCTGATTCTAGCGAGGCTTGCAGGCGCCCGTGAGCAGCTCGGCGATCTCGCTCTCGCCGTAGCCCACCTCCGCCAGCACCTCGGCGGCGTGCTCGCCCAGCCGCGGTGGCGGCAGCCGGCTGCCCGGCCGGTCGGCCTCGTATCGCATCGGCGAGCGCACCAGCCCGATCTCGCCCGCCGCCGGATGCCGCACCCGCTCCACCATATGCGCCGCCGGCCCCGCGAACGTCTCCGGGATCGACAGCACCGGCCCGCCCGGCACGTGCGCCCGCTCCAGCACCTCGCTCCACTCTGCCACGGTGCGACCCGCCAGCAGCTCCCGCAGCTGCGGCACCAGCACGTCACGGTCCTCCACCCGCCCCGCGTTCGTCTGCCAGCGCGGATCCGTCGCCAGGTCGCCGCGGCCGGCCTCGGCGCAAAAGCGGCGGAAGTGGTCGTCGGTGCCGACCGCCAGGTTCACGTACCCGTCGGCCGCCCGGAACGTCTCGTAGGGCACGATCGACGGATGCGCGTTTCCCAGCCGCTTTGGCTCGATGCCGCTGATCAGCCAGTCCCCGGCCCGGTTCGCCAGCCACGCCACCTGCGCATCCAGCAGCGACACCTCGCAGCTCCGTCCCCGCCCGCTGCGCTCGCGCTCGTGCAGCGCCGCCAGCACCGCCGAGCTTGCGAACAGCCCAGCCACGATGTCGGAGATGGCAACGGACACCTTCATCGGCTCGCCGTCGGGCTCGCCGGTGATGCTCATGATCCCGCCCAGCCCCTGCATCAGGAAGTCGTACCCAGGCCGCTCCGCATCCGGCCCGTCGGAGGGGTAGCCCGCGATCGTGCAGTGCACCACCATCGGGTTCACGGCCCGCACCGCCTCCCAGTCGACCTCGTAGCGGAGCGCGGCCGCCGGTAGGAAGTTGTGCAGCAGCACGTCGCAGCGGCCGATCAGCCGCCGCACCACTTCACGGCCGGCGTCGTCGCGCAGGTCGACCGCGATCGAGCGCTTGTTGCGGTTGACCTGCATGAAGTAGGCGCTCTCGCCGCCCTCGAAGGGCGGGCCCCAGCGGCGGCTGCCGTCGCCCTCGCCGGGCCGCTCGACCTTGACCACGTCGGCGCCCAGGTCGCCCAGCATCATCGTGCAGTAGGGGCCCGCCAGCACCTGCGTCAGGTCGAGGACGCGCAGGCCCGCCAGCGGGAGCGCGCCGCTCAGCTGGTCGCCCCCGCCGTCAGCTTCTCCACCTCGGCCAGCGCCCAGGCGGTGTGCTCGTCCGGCTTCACCCGGCGCTTGATCGCCGCGAGGTTGCCGTCGGCGTCGATCACGAAGGTCGAGCGCTCGATCCCCATGTACGTCTTGCCGTAGTTCTTCTTCTCGACCCACACGCCGTAGTCCTCGGCCATCGTGTGCTCGGTGTCGGCCAGCAGCGGGAACGGCAGCCCGTATTTGGCCTTGAACGTGCGGTGCGACTCCGGCGACTGCGGGCTGACGCCGATCACGTTCGCTCCGATCCGCCCGAACTCCGCCCAGCTGTCGCGGATGCTGCAGGCCTGGCGGGTGCAGCCGGGCGTGTCGTCCTTGGGGTAGAAGTAGACGACCACCGGCCGGCCCTTGAGATCGTCGAGCGACACCGTCTCGTCGGTGTCTGACTGCAGTGAGAACGGCGGAGCCGGCTGGCCAACCTCGAGCATCGTTACTCCTTGGGAACGGGTGCGTTGCTGGCCCGTACTGTAGTGCGGGGGTGGTGCCGAACCCGCCTGATAGCGTGGCGGCATGCCCGAGGTGCACATGGTGGTGGGGACGCTCCTGATCGTGACCAACGCGATCGTGGGCATCTGGGGGTTGATCGCCTACCGCCGCGACCGGCCGCCCGCCGGCGTCTACATGCAGCTGCTGGCGCTCTCCCAGACGATGGTGATCGCGCAGGCAACGCTGGGCCTGATCCTGCTCTCCGACGGCTACCGCCCGGGCGACAAGCTGCACTTCGCGTACGGGTTGCTACCGCTGCTCGCGATCGCCTACCCCTATGCTTTGCGGGGTGAGGACGGACGCAAGAACCTGCTCTACTTCGCGGTCGGCGCCACGGTGGTGGCGGCGCTGGGAGTGCGTGCCTACATGACGGGGCCGGCCTGATGGATCGCGACAACCTGCGCGGGTTCGCCATCGTGATCGCGATCGCCGCAGTGGCGACGGTCTTCTTCGAGGTGTCCTCGGCCATCTTCAGCGCGATCCTGGGCGCGATCAGCCTGATCTTCATCTGCCTGCTGTGGTACTTCGGCTACGGCTGGTACCACCGCAACCGGATGGCGATCTCGCTGATGCCCGACCGGCAGCGCAACATCCTCTACCTGGGGCTGGGCGCCGTCACCGTGTCGGCCGCGCTCTACTCGCTGGCGCAGTTCCAGCTGATCGACCTGGGCGCGTTCTCGGTGCCGGTGCTGGCCGCGTTCTTCGGTGGGCTGTTCGCCATGTACTACGCCTGGAACGAGTCGAAGCGCTACTACCTGTAAGGCGTCGGTAGCCTGCGGGCATGCGAGCCTGGCCCTCCGACCTGCCAACGGCACTCAGCTTCGATCGCGGCAACGAGGGTGCGCTGCCGGCCCGGTTCGCAGATGACGATGTCCGTTTTTCGGAGGAGCTGGTCGGCTTCTTCGTCGAGCGGTTGACCGATCCCGGCGACGCCGTGCTCGACCCATTCGCCGGCTTCGGCACCACGTTGGTCGTGGCCGAGTCGCTGGGACGGGAGGCGTTCGGCGTCGAGGTCGAGCCCGATCGCGCGGCCTTCGTCCGGTCGCGCATGCGAGCGCCCGACCGCCTGTTCGCCGGCGACGCTCGCGAGCTCGATGCGCTGCCGATACCCGCCGTCTCGCTCGCGATCACCTCGCCGCCGTACTCCTCGCCGGGCGATCCGGAGGAGGCGCTGTCCGCCTACCGCGACCCCAACCCAGGCTACGACCGCTACCTCGCCGACCTGCAACGCGTGTGCCGCTCCGTCGGCTCGCTGCTGACGCCGGACGGCTGGCTCGTGATCGAGGCGGCGAACCTGCGCCGCCCTGCTCGGGTGGACACCCTGGCCTGGGACATCGCGTACGCGGTCGGAGAGGTGCTGCCCTTCGCCGGCGAGATCGCGGTGCGCTGGGAGCCGACGTACGGGTACGGCTACGACCACAGCTACTGCCTGCTGTTCTCGCCGCCAGCGGGGTAGTCGCCCCTTGCGACAACGTCGCGCTCGATATATCATAGGTGCTATGACTCGTGTCAACTCGAACGCCGACCTGCTGTGGGCGATCGCTCTCGTCACCGCGGTAGTCGCCGGAGTCGTGCTCGGGTTTGTTCGCGCCTGGTGGTTCGCGCTGCTGGGTGTCGCTCTCCCGGCCATCCTGGTTTTGACCGCGCAGTTCGTTTCCAACGACACCCTGCCCGGCAGCGAAGACCTGTCGTGGCGGATCGTTCTCGTGATCATCGCCATAGAGGTCGCGGTGCTGTTCTTCGGCTTCTTCGCCATCGGGGCAGGGCTCCGCGCGCTGGTCAACGTCGTCCAGCGCCGCATCCCACGGAAGCCCTCCATCAACGGCGGACCCACCTAGGCTCCACGGCGCTGAACCCGTTGCTCAGGGTAGCGACCGGCGTCGCCGCTGCGGCCGGGGCACAATGCGGCATGGCCAGCGACGCGTCCGACAGCACCAGGCCGTTTTCCGGCAAGACCGCCTGGGCGCGCAACCTGGAGACGCCGCTTCGTGAGTTCATAGGCACCGAGACCGGCAGCGCCGGCGTGCTGCTGATGGCCACAATCGCAGCGCTGCTCTGGATCAACGTCGACTCGTCGTCGTACCGCAGCGTCTGGGAGACCGACCTGGTCGTGCGCCTGGGCGACCACTCGATCAACCTCGACCTGCGGGGATGGCTGAACAGCGGCCTGATGACATTGTTCTTCTTCGTGGTCGGCCTGGAGGCCCGCCGCGAGTTCGACATGGGGGAGCTGCGACAACGGCGGCGGGTGGCACTGCCCGTGTTGGCAGGAATCGGCGGCATGGTCGTGCCGGTGCTGATCTACCTGGCATTCAACTCCGGGTCGTCGACCGCGCACGGCTGGGGGACGGCGATGTCGACGGACACCGCGTTCGCCCTGGGATTGCTGGCGCTGGTCGGGCCGCGCTTTCCCGACCGCCTGCGTGTCTTCCTGCTGACGGTGGCGATCGTCGATGACGTCATTGCGCTGACCGTGATCGCCGTCGTTTACAGCGGCCACATCGTCGTCGGCCCGCTGCTCGTGGCGCTCGCGGTGCTCGCCGTGATCCTGGTGATGCGCTCGCTCGGAATCCGTGTCGGCCTGCCCTACGCCGTGCTGGGAGTGGCGGCCTGGCTGGCGGTCGAGAGCTCGGGAATCGACCCGATCGTGGTCGGGTTGGTGCTGGGCCTGCTGGTGTACGCGTCGCCGGCCGCGCGCGGCGACCTGGAGCGCGCCACCGATCTGTTCCGGGCGTTCCGCGAGCAACCCACCCCGGAGCTCGCGCGCTCCGCCCAGTCAGGCGTCCGCACGGCCATCTCTCCCAACGTGCGTCTGCAGGGCGTGTTCCACCCCTGGACGAGCTACGTGATCGTGCCGCTGTTCGCCCTGGCGAACGCCGGCATCGAGATCAACGGCGCCTTCCTCTCGCGCGCGTTCACGTCGACCATCACGCTCGGCATCCTGATCGGATACGTGGTGGGCAAGCCGATCGGCGTCGCCGGCACCGCGTGGCTGGTCACCGTTGTCAGCCGCGGCCGGCTGCGTCCGCCGGTCGGATGGGCGGCCGTCGTTGGCGGGGGCACGATCGCCGGCATTGGATTCACCGTGTCGATCCTGATCGCCACCCTGGCGTTCACGGGCGACCGGCTGGAGGAGGCCAAGCTGGGCGTGCTCAGCGCTGCGGTTGTGTCGTCGCTGTGCACGTGGCTGCTGTTTCGCGCTACCGCGCGGCTCCCGGTGCGGCTGCGCGTGCAGGCCCTGCTCGGAACGTCGGAGGCGATCGTCGACCTGTCGGCCCCCGTGGACGACGAGCGTGACCACATCCGCGGGCCCGCCGACGCTCCTGTCACCGTCGTCGAGTACGGCGACTTCGAGTGCCCGTACTGCGGCCAGGCGGAGGCGGTGATGCGCGATCTGCTCGCAGGCCACGGCGACGTGCGCTACGTCTGGCGCCACCTGCCCCTGAACGACGTGCATCCGAACGCCCAGCTCGCTGCCGAGGCGGCGGAGGCGGCCGCCGAACAGGACTCGTTCTGGGAGATGCACGACCTGCTCTTGTCCAATCAGAGTGCCCTGCGGCCGGGCGACCTGGTGCGCTATGCCGAGCAGCTCGGTCTCGACATCGACCGCTTCCGCGACCACATGCGCCGCGGCACCGGGGCGGAGCAGATCGATCAGGACGTCGACTCGGCCGACCTGAGCGGCGTCTCCGGCACGCCGACGTTCTTCATCAACGGCCGCCGTCACAACGGTGCCTACGATCTGCCGACGCTGTCCGCCGAAGTCAGGGTCGCCCGCGCGCGGACGCTGGTGGCGCCGGCCCGCTAATCCTGACCGGCCCGTTCAGGCGTCGACCGGCGCCGCCGCGGCGGCAGCGCCCAGCGTGTCCAGCACCTCGCGGATGTCGCCCGAGCGGCACGTGAAGATGGGCGTGTCGCGCTCCGTGTAGCGGCTGGCCTCGGTCTCGCGCAGCGTCATCATCAGATCCAGGAAGTCGCCCACGAAGTCGGTCTCGAACGCCACCACGAACTCCTGGTCGTCGATCCCGAACGAGTAGGTGGTGTTGATCTTCACCGTCGGGAACTTGTGCCCGGTGGCGATGTGCTCGTTCATGATCCCCTGCCGGGCCGGCTTCGACAGCTGGTACCAGGCCCGCGTCTTCACCATCGGGTAGATCAGTAGGTACTTGGAGTCGGGGTTCCACATGATCCGCCCGCGCTTGTGCATCGAGCGCCCCTCGCCCTTCACGTACTGCGAGCGCCGCGTCATCGAGAGGTAGGCGTAGGGCGTCCCCAGGTGGGCGCCCAGCGCGGTGCCGAGCAGGGCGGTGCCCAGCTCCTGGAAGTCCTCCAGGCGCTCCGACACCTTCCACAGCATCACGTCGGCGTCGGCGCGCAGGCCGACCATCGTGTAGGCCCGGATCGGGAACCGCTGGCCGTACTCCTCGACCACCGCCGCGAACTCGGCCAGCGCCGCCTCGCGCTCGCCGGCGGGCAGCAGCCGGAAGCCGCGATCGAGCTTGTAGAACGAGAAGTGCACGAACTGCCGGTCCTCGCCGGACGAGTTGTTCGGAGCCTCTCCGTTGGCCTCGCTCATGGTTCGATGGTAGCAGTGGGATGCCGGTGTCAGGCCGTCACAGCTTCGGCACAGGTGAGGTCTGGTTCCGTGACGGACACCCGCCTTAGCGTGGGCGCATGGATCGCTCCCGGGGCCAGGCAAGCATCGAGACGGCGCTGCTGCTGCCGGCGCTGCTGGCCCTGACGCTGGCCTGCTGGCAGGCGCTGCTGGTGGGCTGGACGGAGATCTCGGTCGAGCACGCCGCCCGTGCCGCCGCCCGCGCCCGGCTGGTCGGAGCGCCGGTGCAGCCGGCCGCCGCGAGCGCGCTGCCCGGCGCCATGCGCGGCGGCCTGCAGGTGATCGCCTCCGACGGTGCCGTCTCGGTGCGGGTGTCCGTGCCGCGCGTGATCCCCGGCTTCGCGCTGTCGCTGACCGCCGACGCGCCGGTGGTCGAGCAGTGAGGCGCCGCCAGTCGGGGCAGTCGAGCGTGGAGATGATCGGCTGCGCCGTGCTGCTCGCGATTGCGACCGTGGCGGTGCTGGAGGCGCTGACGATCGTGCGCGCTCGCATCACCGCCGAGCGGGTGGCCGACCAGGCGGCCGTGCTGGTGGGGGAGGGCCGGCCGCTGCCGGCGTCGTTGCGCGGCGCTGCCCGGATCGAGCGGCGCGGCGACCGCATCGTGGTGACGGTGCCGCTGCCGGTTCGGCTGCCCGCGCTGCCGGCCGCGGCGGTGGTGACCGCAACGGTGCCGCGGTGAGCGAGCGCGGACAGGTCTCGGTGATGGCCTGTGCGCTGGTGCTGCTGCTGGTGCTGGCCGGGTTTCTGATCGGCATCATGGGCGGCATCGACAGCGCCGGGGCGAACGCCCAGCGCGCGGCCGACATGGCCGCCCTGGCAGCCGGTCAACGGCTGTCGAGTGACCCGGCTGCGGCGGTGGCCGACCTGCGCGCCGCCGCCGATGATGCCGCCCGCGACAACGGCGGCCGGCTGGTCTCGCTGACTCAGCTGACCGAGGACGGGCTGCCCAGCGGCGTCGAGGTGTCGGTCGCCGTGGACGGCCGGCGACCCGTGCGCGCGTCGGCGCGCGCCCGGGTCGAGTTCACGGCGGCCGAGCCGGCCGGCTCGTTCCGGCCGGTCGACCTGCGCGGTCTGTCCGGCCGCGCGGCCGTGGTGGCGGCCGCCGCCGCCCAGGTCGGGTGGCCCTACGTCTGGGGTGGAGAGAGCCGCGCCGAAGGCGGCTTCGACTGCAGCGGCCTGGTCGACTACGCCTACATGGCAGCGGGTGCGTCGCTGCCGGGGCGGCCCACCGCCGCCGACCTGTGGCGGATGGGCCGGCCGGTCGCTGCGGCCGCGCTGCAGCCCGGCGACCTCGTGTTCGTCGGCACCGCCGGCGGAGCGCCCCACCACGTCGGCATCTACGTCGGCGACGGCACCGTGCTCTCGGCGCCGCACACCGGCGCGCGGGTCGGCTACTCGCCGCTCGCCTACGCCGGCTGGGACGGCTACGCCAGCCTGCTGCCGACCGCGCCGGCGCCGCTCGACGATCCCGTCGCGGCCGCCGCCCGCCGCAGCGGCGTCCCCGGCCACGTGCTCGCGGCCGAGCTGCGCATGGGCCTGGCACACGACCCGGACGCGGCGGCCGCGGCGCTGGCACGCGCCCAGGAGGCGCACCCGGAGTCGCTCCAGGAGGCGCTGGCAGCACAGCTGGGGAGCGCGTCGGCTGCCGCGTTGGTCATGCGGGACGGCGGCGGTGCCGGCGTCGGCCTGTCGGGAGCCGTGCGCCTGGTGCCGGTGCCGCAGGACGGCGCCTTGGGTGGAGACGCGCCGCTTCCGGTAGTGCCTGCGCGAGGGCCGGGCAGCCGACCGGCCGCCACCCCCGCCCCGGCCGGCTCCTCGTGGAGCGACGACCTCGGCACCGCGCTCGACGCCGGCGGGCACACCGCCGAGCAGTTGGGCGAGCGCGGCCGCGCGGTGCCGCTGCAGGCGGCGGCCGCGCTCCAGCACCTGTCCCGGTTCGGCCTGACCGCCCTTGGCGGACTGCTGCCCGACCCCGACTGGCGCGACGCCGTCAACCTGGTCGGTTCGGTCTGGGACACGTACAGCGCCGTCCGCGATCTGACGGACGCTGCTGCCGGCGGCGGCCTCGAGCTGAGCGGCGTCGGGCTCTGGGCGGCGCGGTTCAGCGTGCTGGGCGGGGCGCTTTCGACCGGGCTGTTCGCGGCCCAGGCGTACTCGGCGCGCCGCCGCCGCGACCGGGTCGGGTACGGGTTGATGGCGGCCGGCAGCGCCGCGGCCACCGCCGGGCTGATGACGGCGGGCGGATCGCTGATGGCGATGGGGGCGACCACCTCGGTGGTGCCGCCGGTGGGGCTGACGCTGATCGCGGTGGGCGCGGGCGTCTGCGTCACCGGCTACCTCGTGCGTCATCCCGAGTGGTGCCGCAGCGCGGCCCGGATCGGCGCCACGGCGCTGGACGTTGCCTGGCGCGCGCAAACCGCGCCCGTGCGGGCGGTCGCCTCCGTTGCCTCGGGCGTGGCCGACCGGGCGCGGTCGCTGGCCGGCTCGATCCCGACCCCCTGGTAGCGGCCGCGATGGCGTTGATGGGCACGGCTACGATCAGGGCAGGATGCCCACCATCGCCCGCAACGAGAGGCTCGACGCCCAGCTGAAGGAGCTGCCCGACAGCCCCGGCGTGTACCTGTTCCACGATCGCGACGGTGTGGTGCTGTACGTCGGCAAGGCCAAATCGCTACGCAAGCGCGTGCAGTCGTATTTCCGGCGCGAGGCCTACGCCACGCTCAAGACCGCCGAGCTGGTCGACCGGATCGAGGAGATCGAGTTCGTGGGGGCCGGCAGCGAGCACGAGGCGCTGTTGCTGGAGCAGAACCTGATCAAGCGGCACCGGCCGCCGTTCAACATCCGGCTGCGCGACGACAAGTCCTATCCCTACATCGCGGTCACCACCTCCGACGAGTACCCGCGGGTGATGTTCACGCGCGAGCGGCACCGCCGCGGCGTCCTCTACTTCGGGCCCTATTCGAGCGCGAAGAAGGTGCGGGAGACGCTGGACGTGCTCAACCGCGTGTTCCCTTACCGGCCCTGCGAAGGCCCGCAGCCCGGACGCCGCTCCGGCGTGCCCTGCCTCGACCACCACATCGGCCGCTGTGCCGCTCCCTGCGTGGGCCTGATCTCGAAGGAGGACTACGCGGCAGTGATCGACAGCGTGGTCGAGTTCCTGTCCGGCCGTGTGCGCCCGCTGGAGCGGCGACTCGAGCAGCAGATGAAGGACGCCGCCGCCCGCCACGAGTTCGAGGAGGCGGCCCGCTACCGCAACCGCCTGACCGCCGTCCGCCACCTGTCCCAGCGCCAGGTGGCCGACCACGTCGGCTCGCAGACCGGCGACGTGCTGGCGGCCGCCGTCTCCGATACCGCCGCCAACGTGCAGCTGTTCCAGCTGCGCGACGGCCGCCTGGCCGACCGCCGCAGCTTCTACCTGGACAACGCCGGCGGCGAGCGCGAGTCCGAGGTGCTGTGGGGGTTCGCGCTCGAGTACTACGGCGGCCAGGTCGCGATCCCGCCGTCGGTGATCGTGCCCAAGGGGTTCGAGGACGCCGACCTGCTGGCCATGTTCCTGTCGGAGCGCCGCGGCAGCGCCGTCGAGGTGCGGGTCGCACAGCGGGGCGAGAAGCGGCGCCTGGTGGAGCTGGCCGCCGGCAACGCCGAGATGGCGCTCGAGCACGACCGGCTCGTGGCGCTGCGCACGCGCGCCCGCCGGGTGGAGGCGCTGGAGGAGCTGCGCGAGCAGCTCAACCTGGAGTCGCTGCCGGTGCGGATCGAGTGCTTCGACATCTCCAACCTGGGCGAGTCGAACACGGTCGCCTCGATGGTGGTGTTCGAGGACGCCGTCGCCAAGCGCTCCGACTACCGCAAGTTCACGATCCGCCACGGCGCCGGGCAGGACGACTTCGCCAGCATGGCGGAGGTGGTCGGCCGCCGGTTCGCTCGCATGGCCCGGGTCACAGCCGACGAGTTCGACGCCAGCTTCTCCTCGCCGCCGAACCTGGTCGTGATCGACGGCGGCAAGGGGCAGCTGGCCGCGGCCCTGAAGGCGATGGCGGAGCACGACCTGCCGCGGGTGGCCGTGATCGCGCTGGCCAAGCGCGAGGAGGAGGTGTTCGTGCCGGGACGGCCGGACCCGATCGTGCTGGAGCGCGGCTCGGCCGGCCTGCAGCTGCTGCAGCGGATCCGCGACGAGGCGCACCGTTTCGCGCTGGGCTTCCACCGCCAGCGCCGGGCGCGCTCCTCGGTGGACACGATCTTCGCGGGGCTGCCCGGCGTGGGGCCGGCCCGGCGCCGCGTGCTGCTGCGCCACTTCAAGACCGCCGACGCGCTGACCGGCGCCAGCCGCGAGCAGCTCGAGGCCGTCCCCGGCCTGCCGCCCAAGGTGGGACGCCGCATCCACGAGGCGCTGCACAAGACCGGCTGAGTCAGCCCTCCGCGGCCCGCGTCGCGATCACCCACTGGAACGTGACCGTGCCCTCCGGCTCGTGCAGCGGCACCAGTTCGTCGACGTCGATGCGGAAGCCGGCCTCGCCCAGCAGCTCGCGGTTGCGGTCGGGGCCGTAGCCGCTGAAGTGCATTTCGACGCCCAGCCACTCGCCGCTCGCGTCGGCGTTATCGCCGCAGGCCAGGCTGGTCAGGAACCATCCGCCCGGCCGCAGCCAGCCGCGCACCGATCGAAACAGGCCGCCCAGCTGCTCGCGCGGCAGGTGGCCGAGCGCGTAGAAGCAGGTAACGCCGTCGAAGCTGGCCTCCGGGAACTCGACCGACGCCAGGTCAGCATGCACCAGCTCGGCGCGCGGCAGCCGCTCGCGGGCCAATCGCAGCTGCTCCTGCGAGATGTCGACGCCGGTCACCCGGTGGCACTGGGCCAGCCGCACGGTGGACGGGACACCCGCGCCGCAGCCGAGGTCGAGGACGTCGCCGCCCGACGGCAGCCGCTCCAGCAGCAGATCCAGCATGCGGGCGCGGCCGGGGTCGTCGATCTCGCCCGCCCAGGCCAGGTAGCGCTCCGCGATCCGGTCGTAGCCGGACTCGACCAGCTGCTTGCGCGGGTCGCTCGAGGCCGGCTGCCGCATGGCCGTCAGCCTACCGTGGGACGCGGGCCCGC